>Ga0335081_10001126_pt1 | contig 42641 bp, 39 predicted proteins | sample Lox_Sample_35_FD_206713 | JGI IMG/M metagenome (GOLD analysis project Ga0335081, IMG submission 206713) | Soil microbial communities from Loxahatchee National Wildlife Refuge, Florida, United States - Lox_Sample_3.5 | ecosystem: Environmental > Terrestrial > Soil > Wetlands | place: USA... | reverse complement strand
AGGAGCAGCCCTGGAAGGCGACGATCGATTTGGATGCTACGATCATTGAGAGCCATAAGCAGCCGGCCTTGTCTCTACCGGCCTAATCCCCATGATCCAAAGGCAGACGACTCCAGGCGAAGGGAAAACTGTTCTTGAGAACTTCGGAAGATGCCTTTTTAGGCTGCTTTGCTTGAGCGGCCTATGCATTCCTCTTTCGATTGCAACCGAAACATCCCTAATACCAACCACGGGCTACAACCTTTCCGCCAGCTCAAATATTTGATTACGGATTATGGTCCCGATGGCGCCGGCCATATTGGGTCACGATCGTACAGAGGGATCCGCTTTCTCCCACCCAACTTCGCCTGTAGGATTTCCTTGGTCGTTTTATTACTTTCTTATTGTTGAGTAATTTGGCAAGCGAAAAATCTCAAAACAATTTTGTCGAAAATCTTGAGGTAGCTTAAGAACCCGTGGCCTCCAGCACCACCTCTGTGATATCCATCACCTTGAGATCGATTTCTTTCTTTCTCGCATAACCGGAGATCGTACGGATGCATTGCTGGCAGGATGTCACCACGACCTCAGCCCCTGTATCCTTAATCTCCTGAATCTTTCTTTCGGCAATGGCGGCAGAAAGCGCCGGGTCGATCATCTCGAGGTCTCCTCCACCACCACAGCAGTTACATAGCTGCCGATTGTTTGCCATCTCTACCAGTTTAAGTCCAGGAATCGCCTTCAGGATATTCCTCGGCGGATCGAAGACCTTGCTGTTTCTTCCAAGGTCGCATGGATCGTGGTAGGTTACTGTTTTACCGAAGCCCTTCTTGAATTTAACCTTTCCCTCGTTAATCAACCTTTCCATAAATTGGGTCGAATGGAGCATCTCGGCATTGATCTTATACTTCTCCTTCCATGTGTGGTAGCACGAGGGACAGGCAAAAACGACTGTCTCAGCGCCTATCTGTTGAACTTTTTCTTGATTGTGGTCAATCAGTTTCTGCATCTTATCGGGCATTCCCATCTGAATGAGAGGAAACCCGCAACACCACTCTTCTCCTCCAAGAGTGGTGAAGTCTGCTCCACTCTTGTCCAAGATTTGAACAAAAGCCTGAGGAATTTTCTGGACGAGAGGAAAGAAAGAGGCTACACATCCCACGAAGTAGAGAACTTTTGCTTTTTCCTTTTGGTACATGTGATCCGGAGCATTCTTGATGAATTCCACCCATGCAATGCGCTCTTCATTCGGTTCGTCTGAAATATTAAAATTGTTCTCCACGGCCTCCGAAACCCGATCCACAATTTTTGGATACCGGCTTCTGTCCACCAGGCATTCTCTTCCTGCCAGAACCCCTTGATTGGTCTCCACCGCAGGAAAACAGGTTTGCGTACAAAGTCTGCACCCCGTACATCGGAAAAGGGTCGCCTCGATCTCGGGCGTCCAGCCAATTTTCCCTTCAATGATGGCTCTGACAAGGGCATTTTTCCCCCGCGGGGTAGCCCATTCTCTGCCTTCGACTGCATAAACAGGACAGTGGGCCAAGCAGAAACCGCATCGATTGCATTTGGCGATCTCGTCATATAGTAAGGTCTTCAGTTCTTCTTGTTTCATAGTTAAATGCCTCCTGCAAATCGGCCTATATTTAGAATACCTGCTGGGTCTATCTGCTCTTTCAATCGGCGCATAATCGGATAATCACTTCGGGACTCTCCCCATACATCCACCTGCTTCTTGATCAAAAGGGGAGACGATTCTACAACGAGGTTGCCCTCATCTTTTGTTGCCTCAGCGGTCAGCTTTTCGATCAGTTCGGCAAAGGAATCAATCTTCGATCGAAAATTCTTCCCTGGCAGAATATAGGAGTATAGAATTCCACTCCCTGCATGAGCGATGAAGGCACAATCTATACCGAATTCTCTGGCAATTTTTTCATAATTTCCAAGCATCTCACCAGACTTAGAGATCAAAAAGTTCGATTTCAGAGTGATCCCGTTTGGGTATTCCTGGTTTAACCCATTGGAAAAGTCGCAAATGGCAATCCAAAATGCCTGATGTTTTTCTGCATCCAGAGTCAATGCTTCAAAGGTCCCGTGCTTATTCCCCATCTCTCTCATCTCGGAGGTTTGCCTATCGATACTTTCAGTGATCCCCTCCACCCCGATAGCAACAAGATAATTTCCGTTTGGAGGCATGGACACGGAATACCTCATCTTTTGAACAGCCATCGCGTTGAGGATTTCAATGGACGAGGGAATTAATTGGGACCCTCTTAACTCACGAATGAAGCGATCTGCCTCCTCTAATCTTGCGAACAAGAGCAATAAGGTTGCCTCTTTTTCAGGGAGAGGAAGAAGTTTAAATGTTATTTCACAAATGATGCCCAGCGTTCCGTAAGACCCAATCAAGAGTTTACACATGTCATAGCCGGAAACATTCTTAACCGTCTTCCCTCCTGAAATGACAAGATCCCCGTTTGGGAAGACAGTCTTGGTCCCGATGATCAAATCCCTGGCCGTTCCATAAAGGAGTCTTCTGGGTCCACTTGAATTGGTCGCTACAATCCCACCCAGCGTGGCTCTCTCTGTGAACGGCGGGTCAAGAGGAAGAAAATACCCTTTCCCCACTTTAGCCAGACTTTTTTGAACCTCATTCAGGGTAATCCCACCTTGTGCAGAGAAGGTCAAATTTTCGCAGTCGCTATCCGTGATGCGGTTGAGTCGACCAGTCAAAAGAATGATATCCATCTTTTGGGGAATTCCACCCATCCCCATTTTTGTTCCATTTCCCCTTGGGATGATCACGAGATGCTGTTGATTAGCATGGGCAACGACCTTTGAAACCTCATCTACCGTCCCCGGAGAAACGATCGCCTGTGGCTTCTTCCCATCTATCGCATAGGCCTTGAGCTTATCCGGATCTTGGATGATATGCGATTCTCCAACAATTTCCTTTAATGGAGAAACCATTTTGTTGGTCCTTGGCATACCTTGCTCCTTTCAGATGAATACCCTCGGATGAAATCTCCCCTGCCTTAGTTGGAGGGGATTCACCCTCACCCCCCTCTCCTGTCAAGGGAAGGGGATTTATCGGAAAATTTGATTAAGCTCCGGTTTCAGGTAAGATCTTCCCCGGATTGTAAACATCTTCGGGATCGAAGGCCATCTTCACCTTCTTCATGGCACGAATATCTTTAGGAGTGAAGACGAAGAGCATTTCCTTCTTCTTCTCCGTGCCGATGCCATGCTCGCCGCTGATCGTCCCGCCCGCATCGGCACAAAGTTTCATGATTTCTGAGCCCGCTGAATGAACCTTCTTCAACTCCTCCTCATTTCTCTCATCAAACAGGATAAGAGGATGGAGATTTCCATCTCCCGCATGGAATACGTTTGCGATCGATAGGTTATACTTCTTGCCAACCTCCATCACTTTGGTTAAGACTTCTGGAAGTTTTGTTCGGGGGACCGTTCCATCGCAAACCAAATAGTTAGGTCGAAGCCTGGCAATGGCGCCAAAGGCCCCCTTTCGCCCTGCCCAGAGTTGAGTCCTTTCTGCCTCGGTTTTTGCAGCCTTTACTTCACGGACATTATTCTTTTTGCAGATTTCCATGATCCTCTCAGCCAACCTCTCCATCCCGTCCTTCAACCCGTCGAGCTCAATTAACAGGACCGCCTCGGCATCCAGCGGAAACCCTGCATGGATGGACTCCTCGACCGCTTTGATGGTTAATTTGTCCAGCATCTCCAGAGTGGCAGGGACGATGCCGTCGCCGATGATGGCGGAGACCGTTCTCCCAGCATCTCCAAGAGAATTGTAGATGGCCAGCATGGTCTTTACTGCTTCTGGTTTTGGCATGATCCGGAGGATCAACTTCGTTGCGATTCCGAGGGTGCCTTCTGAACCCACAAGAACCCCGGTTAAATCATATCCCGGGTTGTCGCACGTCTTGCCCCCAACCTGGACCACTTTCCCATTATAGAGAACCACCTCAGCTCCCAAGATATGATTGGTCGTCACTCCATATTTGAGACAGTGAGGTCCTCCAGAATTTTCTCCAAAATTACCGCCGAATGTAGAGACCTTTTCGCTAGCCGGGTCTGGTTGATAGACATACCCGTAGCGTGCCAGGGCGTTTTTCAAGGCGAGTGTAAAGACGGCTGGTTCCACAACAGCCCTCTGATTTTCAATGTCGATCTCTAAGATTCTGTTCATCCTTGAAAAATGAATGATGATTCCGCCTTGTGTCGGAATGGTGCCTCCACTCAGATTCGTCCCAGACCCTCTGCCTACAACATGAACTCCTGCTTCGTGGGCGAACTTGACAATCTTGGAAACCTCCTCCGTTGAACCCGGAAGGACGATGCAATCAGGCCTTCCTCGAAAGAGAGAGGCATCGTAACCATAGAGCAACAAGTCTGTCTCCGAAGATAAGACATTCTCTTTCCCCACAATCTTCGCCATTTCTTCAGTCAGCTTTTCACGTTCCATAGCGTCTCCCTAAAATACGGAATGATGGAATATTGGAGTGTTGGAATAATGGGAAAACCATTTCCCTTTTGAACCCAATATTCCAGTGTTCCAGTATTCCACTGCTCCAATTGGTCATTAATTTCCAAATCGGTCTCCAACCTTTAAACCGACTGATCTGGCAAACTCAACAGCTCCTGTCTTCTCCCCTTTGTCTACTCTGAACTTCCCAACTTTTATGATGCCGCCCTTTACGGCGATTTGAACATCCCTATGTTCGATTGCGACAATCTCGCCTGGTTGCCTGTCAATGGCCGAAGAGGACATCTTCGCCTCATAAAATGTCACCCTTTTTCCTTGATAAATTGTATAAGCACCGGGCTGAGGATCACAGCCTCTGACCAAATTGTAAATGTCTTTGATTGGTTTTTCAAAGTTTACGGAGGCCACTCGACCTTCACAAGGAGGCTCGTAAGTTGCTTTGGAGTCATCCTGGGGGATCCTCGGGGCGTTTCCTTTTTTGATCAATTCAACAGCCTCCACCATCGCATCCACACCCATGGGGAAGAGTTTATTAAAATAGAGGGAGCCTGTCGTATCATCGGGTTTAATTTCAACTTCTTTTTGAAGCAAGATGGGACCTGTATCGATCCCTTTGTCAACCCAGAAAACAGTCAAGCCCGTTCGGGTATCGCCCTGAATAAGAGCCCAATTGATAGCGCTGGCACCTCGGTGTCTTGGCAAAAGAGAAGGATGATAGCAGATGGTTCCGAGGGAGGGAAGATTAACTACCTTCTCAGGAATGATATCCATTACGAATGCGAGGACAGCGAGGTCCGGCTGCAACTTCACATAAGCATCATAAACCTGGGGATCCTTCATTAAGTTCGGACGAAAAAATGGAATCCCCGATTTTTCAGCTAGTACCTTTATCCCCTCGCCCCTCTTATCCGGAGGGGAGAAAGAAGCCACGACATCCTCCCTCTTCCGAATGAGGGCCTCTAAAACTCTGTCGCCAAAAGGTCCTTGACCAACAATGATGATTCTCAATGGCTAAGCTCTATACTATATCTGATACACCAGCCTTCTTATCATCCCCATGGCAATACGAGAATGGAAGGTTAAATTTCAATCTATGCCCCTCCCCCTTGCGAATCTAAGTCTATTTCTTTCGTTTTGCATCAAAAGCGGAGATTTCCTCAACGATCGCCAGGATCGTCCTGGCATTATCATAGACCGGAGTATCCACCATTTTCCCCATATAGGAAACGGCCGCAGCTCCTTTGGCGATTCCCTCCTCTTCAAAAACCTTTACCACGCCCTTTGCCCATTCCACATCTTCTGGAGATGGAGTGTAGATTCGATGAGAGGGCTCAATTTGGCTCGGGTGGATGAGCATCCTTCCTTCATAGCCTAACTGCCTGCCGAAACGAGTGTTCTTCTCAAAGGCTTCTATATCTTTGAAGGCAACGAAGGGACAATCAATTGCAATGCAACCCGCAGCCTTGGCAGCGACAGCGGTATGGGCCCGCGCATAGAATTGCTCGTCCCCCTCGGTGGTGAGTTTCACCCTCATATCTTTCGTGTAATCCACTGCCCCGAAGATAAGAGAATTGACTCGTTTGCTGGCAATGGCTGAGGGATAAGCATTGATCACCCCTTTGGCTGTCTCAATAAGGAGTTGAATGGCGATGCTTCCGACTTTCAGCTCTCTCCTTCGCTCCAACTCCTCCAGTTTCCAGTCGAGGCGTTGGACATGGTCCGGACCACCGGTCTTGGCCAAACAAACGCCAGAAAGCCCCTCGTACACGATGGCCTCAAGGTCATCATTCGTCATCAATGTTTCCCAGTTGTTGATCCGAACATAGATAGTCGATCCACCTGACCCGGCAAATTTCAAATTTTCTCTGACCATTGCACGGGCTTTTGGTTTCTCGGCAGGAGGAACGGAATCTTCCAGATCCAGGGTGATAATGTCAGCAGGAGTCTCGGGAGCCTTGGAAATCATTTTCTCATTATTTCCCGGAATGTAAAAAACAGATCTCATCACAGTCATGTTAGCACCTCCTAATTTAAGTTATTGGGTAACGAAATTATTAGGTCATCGCGTCGCTGGGTCTTTGAGTCAATTGACGCCGGGACGCTATGACGCTTCAGGCGTTCAGTAGACGTTTGAGGGTGGGAGCGATTTCGTCGGGCCGGTCCACCACATGAACTCCTGCTTCTTTGAGAGAAGCAATCTTGCTCTTCGCCGACCCCTTCCCCCTCTCGATAATACTGCTTGCATGGGAGAACCGCATCCCTTCTGGGGCCCATGCCCCCGCGACGTAAACAACAAGGGGCTTCGTAAATTTCTTCGTTCTTACGGCCTCGGCCGCTTCCTCTTCGTAAGGACCGCCAATTTCACCAAAGACCGCAACGGCCTTCGTATCCGGATCGGCCTCAAATAAGGGCAAGATGTCACCCATGGATTGACCCAATACTGGCTCTGTACCGATATGCACGACCGTAGTCACACCGAGGCCTGCCTGCTGTATCGCCCAAGGGACCGTACCGGACTGCCCTCCGCTCCTTGAGATCACCCCAACCGGTCCTGGCACAAAAACTCTTTTCGCAAACTCCGGGGTACCCCCGAGCCAGCCCGCAGCTGCGATACCAGGGCTGATAATGCCGATCGATCCTGGGCCCAAAAGACGGGCGCCTTTCTGTTTCCCATAGGCCACCATTTCAAGGATGTCGTACAAGGGAACTCGTTCTACGGGCATCACAATAAATTTGATTCCAGCGTCCAATGCCTCGAGAACCGCGTCTTTCAGCCCAGGGCCAGGAACAAATGTCACGCTTGCATCGACTGGACCTTTCGCCCTCACAGCTTCTTCGACGGTATTAAAGACAGGGATTCCTGATACTTCCTCTCCGCCCCTTCCAGGTGTCACTCCGGCCACTACCTTGGTGCCATAACCCTTCATAAACGCAGCTCTTGCCGAGCCTTCTCTTCCTGTAATCCCTTGAACCAATATCGTTGTATTTTTTTCAAGTAGGATCGCCATCTTCCTAAGCCTCCCAATATCTTTTGAGTTAGATTGATACTGCCTCCCGGTCTGCGGATAAGCGCCAAACGCCTAGAAATTCCAAATCCCGAATCACAAATTCCAAACAAATTCCAAAATCCAATGTCCAATGATCAAAACATTTCTTTTTGAAATTTAGAATTTTGGTAATTGGTAATTATTTGGTGCTTGGTGCCTGGGATTTGGTGCTTACTGGCCATCACTTTAAGACACTCCATGTCTTCTTTTGTATTCGTCCAATCCGGGGATGGGGACTTCGATAGTAATCGCTTTATTTCCCCTGAACCAGCATTCATATTCGCATGCGAGGCACTCTGTACCAACACGCTTGGCAAATTCTGCATCTCCACCTAGGGCGGGTTTTCCGTCCTTGATCACCAAGATCCCTCGATCGAAGAGTTTGCATCCCCCGGCACATGCGTGCGTCTTGCAACCGACGCATTTGCTTTCATCAATAATGACCTTGATCGTCCTCTCTTCAAAGTGCATGGTCATTCCTCCTTAACTATCTCGTACATCAAACGACGTGTGAAGTTCGACACCCGTGCTTCGACTTCAGGATATTTGGCCAAAACTTCTAACCTCTTATTCCCCGTTTCTTCCGATATTCATCAATGAGAGCTCTCATCCGCTTTGCCAGAAACTCCGTTTCATAAACCTTATCGCTTCCATAAATTTCGATCGGGTTCTGATTCTTCAGGTCCGCTGTTCCTTCCTTTAGAATCTCCATCGATTCCTTTTCTTTGTTCCCGCAGAGCAATATCACACAGGGGAATCCGGGTCTCTTGGGGAGTTCCTCCCTGAGGGCCTTCACCACGCCATGGGCATGGTGCCACTGTTCCTGGTTCGCCACAATGAAACCACCGAGCATATACCCTTCAATATCCGGCTGAGAAATAATCACTTTGGCAGCCCGGTAAACTTTTGCTGCCGTCGGGTTTCCACTCGTATCAGCGTAGTTGGCGATCTTGAGACCCTGGCGGTTTAGAGCGTCCACCCCCAGAATGGCACCTCCTCCACCTATCCCGTGGTAGCCTACATAACCCAGTCCTTTCTTATCCGGAGCCATCTGGGCAATATAACAGGTTCCCCGGAGATCGCCTTCCTCGATCCACCATGCAATCTTGTCGAACTCGGTGGGAGGCGTTGGGGCTTCCCGGGCCACGTCAATGCCCAATTCGGGATGGCGAAATACCGAAGAATCATCAATAGCGAGACGGCAATCCCCAGCGATGATTCTCCCATCCTTTGTCAAGACAAGAGGGTTAATCTCTGCAGTCCGACAATTGTATCCCTTGAATGTCTGGTACAATCCCATGATCGCCTGGGCGATGGAGGGAAGAACCTGGGTTGGAACCTTCAGCTTTACGCAAAGATTGAGAGCGTCGTAGAGTCGGAAGCCACGGAGGACATCCACGGTCATTTGTGCGATCTTTTCCGAAGGCACTGACTCAATATCCATTCCCCCTTCCGTACTAAACATCACCACCGGAGCCCTGACTTCCCGGGAGGCATCGATGATGACGCCGACATAATATTCTTTTTCAATATCCAATTTTTCTTCTACCAGCACCTTTTCCACCTTCAGGCTCTTAATTTCCGAACCCAAGAGCTGGTTCGCAACGATCTCTGCATCAAGAGCATGCTCTGCGAACTTGATGCCTCCAGCTTTCCCGCGACCTCCGGCCCAGACCTGCGATTTGACTGCAACGGGCTTGCCTATCCTCTCAGCAATCCTTTTGGCCTCTTGGGAAGTCGATGCCATTTCACCTTGGGGAATTGGCACCTTTGATGCCTTGAGCAACTGCTTTCCTTGATATTCATATAATCGAGCCATGACCTCCCTCCTAAACTGCTGTTAAATAGAAAGAAAATAACTGGGGTCAGTATTTAACCGCCTTATAACAAATCGGGCGCACGTTGTCAATAAAAAAGATCAGATATAAAAATGGTCAGACCAATTTCGAAAAGCCTAATTCACGCTTTATGTTTCAAGTAGTTATACACTACGTCAATTAACTATTGACATAAATTTGAAAATTTATTAAAATGGTTTGACCATTGAACCGTTCCGGACTAGTTTAGACTCTGAAACCTGGAATCACGGCAGGGAGTCTTCTATGTTCAAATCCATCAAACACTCTAAAGTTTCTGATGAAATTGTTAATCAGATAAGAAGCCTCATTAATGAGGGGATATTAAAGCCCGGAGATCGTCTTCCTCCTGAAAGAGAACTCATCAAGGAATTTGGCGTGAGCCGCCCTTCCCTCAGGGAGGCCCTGAATTCCTTGGTGGCGTTGGGCTTCTTGGAAGCCACCCAAGGGAATAAGACTGTTGTCAAATCCCTCGTCTCGGACAGAATCTTCAAACCTCTTGACAGTCTTTTGAAAGAGGATATGAATACTTTCTTCGAACTTTTGGAGGTAAGGAAGGCCATTGAGACCTGGAACGCCTTTTTCGCAGCCAAGAGAGCTACCGCTGAAGATATCGTCCGCCTTGAGGAAATTGTCGAATCCATGAGGAACACAGTGGAAAGAGGGAGGGAATATCCTGACAAGGAGGATGCGGATTTTCATATGGCCCTCACGCTGGCAGCCCACAACAAGATCCAGACCCACCTTATGTACACCCTTCATGGCATGTTGAAGGAATGGATTGAGAAATATTATTACAAGTTGATGGGCAAGGCCGATCTCAATCTACTTAAACAACATGTCGCCATTCTGGAGGCTATTAAACAGAGGAATTCGGATCTGGCAAGGACAAGAATATTTCAACACCTCGAGTATGTGGAATCCCGTGTAAAAGAAGGCATGCAATCTGAAAAGGGATTGGAGAACGGGAGAAAATAAGAAACCACCGCTTCCAAGAAATTTTGGACTTGTCCGAAGGGCGGGTTAATTTCAAATGAATTCTCAAAGACGGAAGAACGTGGGACAAAAGCAGGAAGGGGCTCTTCCAAGAATCGACACTAAAGGCTGGAAGCTTATCTTTCTCGAATATGGTTCTGACACGATTGAAATCCATGTCCCCGGGGATTCCTTCGAGATCAGTATGGGAAAGGTTCCGCACATCGATAGTACTCGATCTGAGATTGAACGAGCCTTTTCAAATCCCATCGGGAGTCCGAAGTTAGAAGAGATTGTCAAAAAAAAGGGGAAGAGCGCTAAGGAGATGGCCGCTTCGGTGACGGTTTCCGACATCACCCGGCCTGTCCCATATAAGGGGGAGCAGGGGATTCTCACCCCGATATTACAAAAGCTGGAATCAGCGGGCATCCAGAAGAAGAATATCAAGATCATTGTGGGAACGGGAATGCACCGTCCCAGCACCTATGAGGAAAAGGTGGAGATGTTTGGAAAGGAGGTCGTTGGGCAGTTCACCATCTTAGATCATGATTGTGAGAATAACCATCTCCTCCAGAGCATTGGAAAGTCAAGAAGAGGGACCAATGTCTATGTCAACCGGGATTTCTATTTTTCCGATCTGAAGATTGCGACAGGGCTCGTGGAAAGCCATTTTATGACCGGAATCTCCGGCGGAAGGAAGTCCATCTGCCCGGGCCTGGTGGATATCAAGACCATTCAGAGGTTTCATGGCACCACTTACCTTGAGGATCCCAATTCCACCAATCTCGTCCTTGAAGGAAACCCTTGCCACGAGGAGGCCATGGAGGTCGCAAGGACCGTGGGAGTCGATTTTATCGTCAATGTCACGCTCGACAAGGATATGCACATCACCCGGGTCTTTGCAGGCGATCTGGTGGAGGCGCACAGGAAGGCCTTTGAGATGATCAAGGGCTATGCAGAAATCCCTTTGGAAAAACAGTTTGATATCGTCGTTACCCACGGCGGATATGTCGGAAGGGATCACTACCAAACAGCAAAAGCAGGGATCGGTGCCATGCCGGCGGTCAAGTCGGGTGGTATCATCATCATCGCGGCGAATAACCGGGATAGAGAACCCATTGGATCACCTGAATACAAGTCTCTGCTCCATCTGATGAAAATCCAAGGACCCGAGAACTACCTGGAGTTGCTTAAGAACCCAAACTGGCGCTTCACAAAAGATCAATGGGAACCTGAGGAATGGGGGAAACCAATTAAAAAAGTGGGAAACGAGGGATTAATCTATTGCTCCGGCGAGATTCCCAGAGAAACCTATGGCGTCATTCCTGGCACAAGCGGTTACGCATTTCTTCCTGACCCATCCGACCATCTGTCAAACCTGAAAAAGGCTCAACTCATGGTCCAAAATGCCCTAATTGAATCCATCCTCCGATTGAGAAAAAAGAATATCGAACCTTCGGTCTGTTATATTCGAGAAGGTCCTTACGCCATTCCCACGTTCAAAAATTCCGGCCAAGAATAGAATCATTGCTTCGATAAGACCGGCTTGTTTTTGAGGAAAGGCGAAACCAAGGGGGAGAAAACAGGGGGCGGAATGTCGTCGATGCAGAAACTGATTGAGATCGTGGGAGAGGAGAACTTTACTGATAAAATCGAGGAATTGGTGCCTTACAGCTACGACGCCTCGATGAATGTTCATCGACCCGATGCAGCGGTCTGGCCCGATTCAACTGAGCAGATAGCTGAAATCGTCAAGTTTGCCAGCGACCATAAGATCCCTGTTGTTCCTCGGGGAGCAGGCACAAGCCTCAGTGGAGGAGTGATTCCGATCAAAGGCGGAATCATCATTGACCTCTCGCGGATGAACCGAATACTTGAGATGAGCATTGAGAACCGTTATGCCCGCGTTCAGGCTGGCGTGGTCTGCGATGACCTTAACAGAGAACTGGCAAAACGTGGCTTTACTTTCCCGCCTGACCCTGCAAGCAGTACGGTCTCCACCATCGGAGGAAATGTTGCGACCAATGCCGGCGGAATCAAAGGGGCTAAATATGGAACGACCCGGGACTATGTCCTCGGCCTTCAGGTCGTTCTCCCAACTGGGGAGATCATGCGTACCGGCTCCTGCACGATGAAGTGTGTCTCCGGTTACGATCTGACTAAACTTTTCGTCGGGGCAGAAGGAACTTTGGGAGTCATCACTGAAGTCACATTAAAAATCAATCCCCTTCCCCGCCATGCCATGACGGCTGTGGCCACATATGCCAGATTGGAGGATGCAGGAAAAGCCATTTTCCAGACCATGACCAGCGGCGTCCTGCCGAGTGTCATGGAGATTCTGGATAAGGTCACTCTCAGATCTATAAAAGAGAACACGGACATCGATCTTCCGGATGCAGAGGCAATGATCCTGGCTGAGACAGATGGTTACACTTGGGAAGAGGTGGAGGCCCAGATGGAGGTGGTCCTCGGCATTCTCAAACAGAATAACCCCACCGAGATCAAGACAGCGAAGGATGAAAAGGATCGGCTCAACCTGTGGAAAGCTCGTAAATCCGCTTACGCTACCCTTGCACGGGCGAGCACCAGTTTTGTTTTGGATGATGTCACGGTTCCAATCTCCAGGATCCCTGAACTCTTGGTGGGAATTCAGGAAATCTCTAAGAGATATGGCATTGTGGTAGCCACGTTTGGCCATGCCGGTGATGGAAACCTTCATCCCCAGATTCTCTACGATGAATATGATCGGGAGCAGACGGATAGAATGGAAAAGGTCGAGGAGGAGATTTTCCGGCTCGCCATCTCCCTAAAGGGAACCTTATCAGGTGAACACGGCATCGGCCTCTCCAAAGCAAACTATATGACATTGGAACATGATGCGGTTGAGATGGCATTGATGAAGCAGATCAAGAGAACGCTGGACCCCAACAACATCATGAATCCAGGCAAGAGAGCGCTGGACTAAATTGCGGAATGCAGAGTGCGGAGTGTGGAAAAAGGGAAGACTATGGCCACTCAACTTCAATTAGATGAAAAACGGCGGAAAGCCATTACTCAGTGTTCCCGCTGCGGCTTTTGCCGGGCGGTCTGTCCTATCTTCGACCTGACCAAAAGGCCCATTACCAACGCCCGCGGGAAGATGATCCTCATGAAAGAGGTGATGGAAGGTAAGCTTCCCGTAACAGAGGGAGTGGCCCAGGCCCTGCTACGCTGCACCACTTGCATGAATTGCACGGTCAATTGCCCTTCAGGCGTGGATCCCCAGGAAATCATCAAGGCTGCACGGAAAGATGTGGTGGGGTTGGGTTATGACAACCTCTTCAAGAAAATGGGCGAGGTTGTCGAGAAATATGGGAATATTTATGGAGAGGAAGAGCGCTATGACTGGGGGCACAAAAAGGGAAGCGCTCCCTACATCCTCTTTGTGGGCTGCGTCGGCACTTACAGGGAAGAAGAAAGCGTGGAAGAAACCATCCGCCTTTTGGATCTTCTAAAGATTGATTTCGCCATGATTGATGAGGTCTGTTGTAGCGGTGTGATGGAGGATGTAGGGTACAAAATCAAGGAGGAGTTGGCTCGGCACAACGTCCGGGAGCTGCAGAAAACTTCAGCCAAAACACTGATCGCGACCTGCCCTTACTGTTATCGGGTTTTCAAAGAACATCCTTCCTACAGAAATTTAGGACTCGAGGTCAAACATATCACTCAGTTTCTCAAGGATCTTGATTTTGGTGTGAAGACGAATAAGAAAGTGACTTACCACGATCCCTGTGATCTTGGCCGCCACTCCGGTATCTACGATGAGCCGAGAGAGATCATCCGGAAGATTGCACCTAATTTTGTGGAACCCAAACGAACCCGAGAAAACGCCATGTGTTGTGGATCGGGGGGTGGACTCAGGGGGTCATTCCCGGAAGACTCCATCGAAATCGCTAGAAATCGATTGGGTCAAATCATCGAGGAGACGAGAGCTGAGGTTCTGCTTACGGAATGTCCATCCTGTCTACATAATTTTAGAAATGCCAAGCTTCGAAGACAGAAGATTGAGATCTATAACATTACAGAATTTATTGCCAAGCTCTTACAGGATCAAGGGAAGAAAGAAGCCGCCTAAACTAAGAAACGCCAAGCGCATAGCGTTTAGAAGGAGGGGGTGCAAAAATGAATATTGAGGGATATGAGTTTCCGGACGGACTTTATTACGACAAAAATCATTTTTGGGCTCGAGTGGAGGGAGATCTGGTTGTCATGGGGATGAATGATTACGCTCAGAAGATGGCAGGTAGCATTGTCTATGTAGGCCTTCCTCCAGAAGGGAAAAAACTGATCCAGGGGAAGAGCTTTACCAAGATTGAGTCGGGGAAATGGCTTGGTAAGGTTTTCTCAGTCATAAGCGGGGAATTAGTGGCGGTGAACGAAGAGTTAGAAAAAAGAGCCAAGTTGATCAACGAGGACTGTTACGGCAAAGGATGGATGTTCAAGATCAAACCCGACAATATGAATGAGCTCAAGAACCTCATGACAGATCCTGCCGTCATTCAGGAATGGCTCAAAACCGAGATCGCCGAGCACGGTGAAAAGTAATCCCGAATGAACCTTTCAAAGCTTTCTCCAAAACAGTTAGTTGAGATTGACGCCTGCACACGCTGCGGAGAATGTCTGAAATATTGTCCCGTCTATGCTCAGAAGGGCGAAGAGGAAATTGATCCTCGGGGGAAAATTCAGGCCTTTAAAAACTTCATCCGCAGCCAGCACGGGCTATGGGCCAAAATTTTCGGCCCTAAGAAGTTGGACGAAGAAAAGCTCAAAAAATTCTCCCAAATGGTCTACCGCTGCACCCTCTGTGGGGAGTGCAGCGTAAGCTGCCCGGTTTCTATTGACGCCAAACATCTCTGGACCGCATTGCGGGAGACCTTAGTAGAGATGGGTCATTTTCCAGAAGCGGCCGGACGCATGAAGGCCAATGTTCTTCGCGCCCATACCGTATCCGGAGACGAAAACGAAGAGAGAACGGAATGGTTGGAGTTCTTGGATGAACTCCCTGATCACCACTATCAGAAAGAAAAAGCTGAGGTTGCCTTTTTCGTAGGATGCGTGGCTTCTTTTTTCCCTCTGGTTCAAAAGATCCCCTTGGCCTTCGTCGAAATCCTGAGCAAGACGGAAGTTGATTTCACCCTCCTGGGTGGAGAGGAGTGGTGCTGTGGATTTCCACTCATCGGTGCAGGCATGAAAAAGGAGGCCGAGGTTTTAATCGAGCACAACTTGGAGATGGTGAGAAAAAAAGGTTTAAAAAAGGTGGTCTTCGCTTGCCCTTCTTGCTACCATACCTGGGCGGAGGAATATAAAACGGATGTCGAAATCTTCCACTCGACGCAATTTATCAAGAGACTGATTGATGAGGGAAAGATCGCTTTCAAGGAGAAGAAGGTAAAAGTCACCTATCACGACCCCTGCGATTTGGGGAGGGCGAGCGGAGTTTATGAAGCCCCAAGAGAAATCCTCCATGCTATCCCCGGTGTGGAATTAGTTGAGATGACAGGGAATCGTGAGCAGTGCAAGTGTTGTGGCGGTGGTGGCAATTTGGAGATGGTGGATCCAGACCTTTCAGCCGCGCTCGCCCAGGCTAAAATTGATGAAATCCAGGCCACCGGGGCCGATACGGTAATCACCGCTTGTCAACAGTGCGTCCGCACCATTTTGACCACAGCCCGAAGAAGAGAGATCCCCATCAATGCAATGGATATCACTGAATTCGTGCTAAAAAACATGAAAGGATAGGGTTCAAGGATTCAAGTGACCAAGGGGTCAAGTAAGAATTTAAGAATAATACATGAACTCTCGAATCCTACCCCCCTCGACCCCTTTTAAAAGAAATGGACAAACACCTCATCTTTTACATCATGTTTTCCCCCACGGTGATTTTCTTCATCTGGGGAATGGCCCTCCATGTCAGCACGTGGTTGGAAGGAACCCTCGAGGGAGCAGAGAAAGCCACTCAATGGGAAAAGTTTAAGATTTATATCAGGAGAGGCTGGAGAGGATTCTGGGTCAGGCCAGGATGGTACATAAAAATCTTAATCACTGAGGTGATCTTCCATCGAAAGCTTTTCGCCAACTCTTTTTACCGCTGGCTTGCCCATACGTTGCTCGTTTTTGGATTCGTGGCCACTTTTGTTGTAGATATGGTAAAAGGGTTTACCACAGGTTATCTGGTCGAACTAAGCAAAACTGTTCCTTTCTTTTCCTTCAGCCGTGAATTCGAGACGGGTGCGATCCGTCCTTTCCTGGACTTCTTCCTAGAATTTTTTAGCTTTCTCATCTTGGTGGGTTGCGTCATGGCCATGATCCGGCGCTTTGTGGTTCGCCCCGATCAACTTCGGACAGAAGAAGAGGATATCACAACCCTTTTTTTCATACTCTTTTTGGAACTATCGGGCTTTTTCATCGAGGGTTACCGCATTGCCCATCATGAAGTTGTGACAGCACATGTTTATATGGCGAACTTTACCCCTGTCAGTGCCAATAATTGGATTTCCTTTGGAGGTTACTTTTTATCCCAATTCCTTGGAGATATAAGAATCAATGCCGACTTCCTCTGGTATTTCCATGTAGTACCCAGCCTCATCTGGTTCATCTATATTCCCCATAGCAAACTGCTTCACATTTTCACTTCATCAATAACCGTCATCGCCGACCGCCGAAAAGAATTAGGAAAGTGAGGAGGGAATATGCTTTTTTTCGATCTCGGCAAACTTCCTGGCCAGCAATCCATGCTCATCTTTCATGCCCTTGCCCGAATGGGGATTGAGGGTCTTATCATTGTTTCACCGAAGATTCCTCTCGTCAGCATTGGATACTTCCAGGACGCCCCCCAGGAAGTAGACCTTCAATATTGTAGAGAATCAGGAATCCCTTACATGCGGAGAGAGGTCGGAGGAGGAGCGACCTATTTAGATGAGAATCAGATTTTTTATCAGCTGATCTGGAAGAAAGATAAGCCAAGGTTCCCAAAAGCGATCGATGAGATTTATCCATGGTTTTCTCAGGCACCCATAGAAGCTTATAGATCATTTGGCATCGAAGCAGAATTTCGAGTTGTTAACGACATCATCACCAAGGCAGGCAGGAAGATCGCCGGAGAGGGCGGAGGAAATATTGGTGAGTGCATGGTCTTTGTTGGCGGTATCCTTCTCGATTTTGATTATCAGGCAATGAGCAGGATCCTGAAAGTGCCCGACGAAAAATTCAGGGACAAGGTCTATAAGGCCATGGAAGAAAACCTGACAACGATGAAGAGAGAATTGGGAGTGATCCCACCGCGAGAGGAAGTGGTTGCAGTCCTTAAAAAGAAATTTGAAAAAAGGGTGGGAAAGTTAGAGCCGGCTTCTTTAAATTCAGAAATGCTCCAAAAGATGAAACAGATAGAATCCTGGATGAATTCTGAGCAATTTCTTCTGAAGAGGACTCCGAGAATCCCAAGGGGTATAAAAATTAGAGAAGGGGTTGAAGTCCTCTACGGCCTCCATAAAGCTAGGGGAGGCTTGATTAGAACGATAGAGGGCGTTTCTGAGGAAAGAATCGAAAACGTCACTATTTCTGGAGATTTTACCCTATTTCCAAAAGAACAACTTATCGGGTTAGAGAAATCCTTAGAAAAGGTACCCTTGGAAGAGGGACAGATCATTGAGAGAATAGAAACTTACTACGAAGAGGAAAAGGTCGAGTCCCCCGGCGTGGAATCCCAAGACATAGCTCGGACGATCTTAAGCCCGGTTCGACCTTCAAAACAGTCGGCGTAGTTAAGATCTATAATGAAATCCCGCACGTGCTCTACTAAGGTAGTTACCTCACCCTTTTTCCCCTGGATAAGTACTAGTAAACTCAAAAGATATTCGATTTGAATTAATTCCGCAATTTTGATAGATCAAGAAATGTTTGTGATATAGGATTAAATGAACCGTGGGCGTTGAACTCAAACATCACGGGACAGGCATTCAACCTTGACGGCGGGTTGCTAATGGTTTGATCGTATCGTGGAATATCCCCCAAAAACCCATTACCCGATCGACTAAGCTTGCTTTTTTCAGTAATACGGAAGATGTGACCTACCACACGGCCCCTTCTCTGTAAGTAATGTCCACAGCCTATGTTTCCTCTCCTTTTGTACCTATTCAGGAAGGATTTCTTCACGTGTTTTAAGACCCCATCCGCACTAAGATTCCACCTGGTGCTCAGGCTGACATACGCAAAGGAATTGAGGGAGGGAAGATTTCATTCGGAGACCAATGAGATGGGAAAACGTTTTACACATTTTTGGGGAGGCCATTCAGGACTTTTGGGGAAAAAGGTTCCACCCCGGGCTTTATTAGGATATTGAAACCAGCCGGAAACAATATAATTACAATAACTTATAATCACGGTGAGGTTTTGGCATAAGGATTGATACTTTAATGATTATTGGATTGCTTAGAACTCTGCAAAAACGAACCATCCATCAGGGAGAGAGGTTAAGTCGAGGGCTTCTTGCCAAAATACTAATTGGAAAAATGGAGGGGAAAATGGGAGGTGCAATTACAACTGCTTTTGTATTTGTGCTGCTGTTGCTGATGTTCGGTGCTTTAGGCTTCATCTTCGGTAATTTCGGCTAGATTCCGCTTCGCCCCATCCCGGTTCATGTCCGCAGGGCCCTTCGGAGGAAGGAATCTTTGGGCCTCGGGATCGCCTTGAAAACCACGGAGGAGGCGACACAGAATGCAATCACAACCCGATTTCCACGAAGGCAAATACTATGTTTAGAACGATCCTCGTTGATGATAACCCCTCCTTCAGACGTATACTCAAAGATAATTTACATGATCTGTTTCCTTCGATGGAGATCGTCGAGGCGGCGGATGGCACAGAAGCGTTCCAGGAAATCGATTTTCATCCCCCGGATCTGATCTTTATGGACGTGAGATTACCAGGCGAAAACGGCCTTGAACTGACCAGGAGAATCAAAGCAGATCATCCTGAGGTTACCGTTATTGTCCTTACGAGTTATCAATCCCCGGAGTATCGGGAAGCCGCTATTCGGTACAAGGCCGATTATTTCTTTTCCAAGGACCCCATCAGCAATGATGAGTTTATTACCTTGGTCAAATCCACTGTCTTGAAAAAAGCGGTCCGTGCGGAGGGTTCTTAGCCTTACTTCCTGGCCTTTCTCTCGGGGGCGGGAAGCGACTCCCCGCATCCGGACCCGGTCCACTCCTCCGTCAGCCTTCGTAGGTCCCGCTGCTGCTGTTGAATCGAGAAATCAGCATATTCAGGGTCTTTATTCCGATAAGTCTTTTCGATGAAGGCAATGGAATCGCTGGTGGCGTGGATCTCTGCACGGATCTCCTCACACTCTTTCGATCTCCCAAGAGCCTTGGTCGACTTGGCGAGACGAAGGGAAGGCCAGGCCTTTTCCACAGGTGTGGGAGGCAGGTCTCCGCATTCGGACCTGGCCCATTCCTGGTCGAGTCTTCGTAGGTGAAGGAGCTGCTGCTGAATCGAGAAGTCGGCATATTTGGGATCTTTCTTCCGGTAAGTCCTCTCGATAAAGGCAATGGAATTCTTGGTTGTACGGGTCTGCGCATGGATCATCTCGCACTTCTTCAATCCCCAGCGCGCTTCGACCGAGTCCTCCGGATGAGGAGAGAACCAGAGATGGTTCTGATAAACATCGTAAAGTGTGACCGAGCGGTCTCTGGTGATAGCGATCGGAATAACCTCCATCGCCTCTTTTACCATCTCATGGTCCAGATGGTTCGATTCGATGATCTGTGAAAGATGGTCCATCAGAGAAAGGATCATTCCGTCACGGCCTGGAGTGCTGTAAATCTCCCACAACTCCGAGCCCTCTGCGCAGCCTCCATGGCGGCATTCCTCGTATCCTGCCAGAACAATGGGAACCCTCTCCCTGAGAAAACGAGCGACCGTTTTCAGAACCTTTGTCAGTTTCTCTGTGGGGGTGTAGGCGACAGGGTCGATCCTCTTGGCCACGGCCTCGACAAAGTCGGCATAGCCGTCGCAAAAACCCGGCGCATATTGCTCTTCGGAATAGAAGGGGTGTTCCTCGACAGGGAGATATTTCCATTCCCCGTTCTCAGAAACAGGCCATCGGAATTTCACGAGACCGGAGCGGGCTTTGGCTTCCGGCTTTGGCGAAAAAAAATACCCAAGGCTCAGCTTCTGAACCTTGACCGGAAGCGCCGACTCCCAGGTTTGAAGAGGGTGGGCTTGGCTTCCGTCAAGAAAGACATGGCCGATGATCCCGGCGTGGGATTCTCTCACCAAAAACAGCGTTCCCGGTGTGACCGAATCCGGAGAAATGCGGACGGGATAGGTATCGAAGGGCAGAGTTCCTGTCCACGTCTTCCGAAGAACGTAAAGAAGGGCGGCACGGAAGCGCTCGTCCCTGTCCCATTCCGGGTGGGTTGGAAGATGCTTCCAGTCTGTGGACCAGTGGCCAATGAGTTTGCCGTCCGTTGTAGTAGCGGCGGCGGGAAGATGGGCGATACGGGCATAGATCCATCGGATCGCGTAGACGGCATCCGCGCAATCCGCAGGGATCCGGTAGCGGATGAAAAAGTCTTCCGTGATCGTCTCATCCACCCATTTTTCAAACCGATGCTCTTCTTCAGCCGTCCACCGTCGATCGCCGACTTCCCAAACTGGATCATCGGATTGAGGCTCCTCACCCACTGAGCAGGGCTTCCCGCCCACGTACCCGCCATTCATCGACTGGCCGAAGGAAGGAGTGGAAATAAGAATAATCAGAAGGAGAACAAAAAGGGGCATCGCTTCATATTAAAAAGAATGGCGGAGGATTGTCAACATGAAGAACGGGGAAAATTTCGAGAGTGCCTGCGCAAGATATTCCCTGCCGAACCCAATATTTCTTTCTCGAGATCCTGTTGAGATTGAATCGTAAAAAGCAGGCATCTCAGTTTCGAGAATTCACCGGTGTCCGCGAAACGTCTAAGGATTGTCTCCACTTCCGAGCGAGAGATTTCCCTCAGATGGGTTAAGGCCCCACGGAGTTCCTCCGTGGTCAACCGCTCCTTGATATCATACTCTCGCAAGCGCATGCGGGATTGGAGGGTATCAATCAATGTTTCCTCGCCTGACAAGGCAAAGAGGGAGACACTTCGCGGCCCATCCCAAATGATCCTCCGTCTCTGCGCGGACTCCGAGTCAGAGCAAGTCTTATAGTCCAGCTCGCGCAGATCCCGCAGATTTCTTAGCAGGATGATCTGATTCTCTTCTGAATGAAACCACGGAAAGGGCAAACGCTGACGGTACTCCGCAATGGGTTTTCCTCCATCTCTTAGCTTCCTCTTTGCTTCGATCTCCTGCAGGGCGTATTCGAATTTTGAGTATAGGCTCTTGGCCAAGAATGCAAATTCCCCGACCTCTCTTTCGCGGTCAGAATCCCGACGATAATGTCCCCTATATTTGCTTTCAAGGAGTTGATAGATCCCTCTGATCTTTGTGAGTTGATCCTGAATCTCTTTATACGTTTGGCGAATATCGGTAATCATCCCCGCTGGAACAATTCTCTCCGAGGTCACCCTGGAACACAGGCCTCGAAATTGATCCATTGCTTCCCTGAGATCAAAATGGGTACTCCTCACGATTTGCCCCAGGCTCGCTACATAGGCTTCGAGTCTTCGCTTCTCCACTGTTTACCTCCAAAAAGGCCTGCTCAAACTTCCTCTTTCAACGGGAGGCGTCTTGATGAACTCCATTCCTTTCTCCTTATCCCGAAACGACCTCATCCCTTCTCTAATTTTTCGCTTACGACTCGCTTAAACGCTTCCACCACTCCGGGATCAAATTGCTTGCCTGTCTTGGCTACGATCTCTTGAAATGCCTCCCACGGGGGCATGCCCTTGCGGTAAGGACGGTCCGTCGTCATCGCATCGTAAGCATCTGCGACGGCGATTATACGAGCTCCCAACGGTATCTTCTGGGTACCTCCGCTATGATTCTCAAGCGTCTCCGCAAAATACTGGTGGTGAGCGATCACAATTGGCACGACCTCTTTGAGGACTGACCCTACGGCAGAAAGGATATAAGCTCCTTTCACAGTATGCAAATCCATCATCTCCTTTTCCTCTGTGCTCAGTGCGGCAGCCTTGCTTAAGATCTCGCTGCTGATCTCGATCTTCCCAATGTCATGCAGTAAACCCGAGACCCTGATGTTTTCAACCTCCGGCCGGGGTAACTGCATGGCAATCCCAATCTCTGTCGCCAACTCCGAAACACGGACGGAATGACCTTTCGTGTAGCGATCTGTTGATTCGAGGTACTTCGAAAGGATTTCTAAGACGCCAATATATGCGTTTTTCAATTCTTTGACCCGTTGTTCGTTCTTTTCGTAAAGAGTCCCAACTGCGAAACTGACCAGGATGAGAAACCCACCCCACGAGGAAAGCTGTGTCACACCTCCCAGTATTTCCTTACCAGCAAGAAAACGCTGAGGAAAGACTAGGACGCAGATCAGCACTGCAAGAATGGAGAAGACGGCCGCAAGGACCCCCATCCGGCGCCCGAGAAAATACCCTGCCGTAAGCACGGGAAGATAGTAAAAGTTTAGGATGATAAACTTTTCCTCAACGAAGTATGTGCCAAAAAAGGCAGCTATCAGGATAACAACAACCAAAATCTTTTCAAAATTTCGTAGAATGAATTGTTTGAATTGTTCCATCATTATTCTCCTGTTTTGTGGCCGCACCAAGACTAAACACCCGCAGATACAGCTTGCCCGTGCGGGCTTGACTGATCACTCAAACCGCCTGAGCCGCAACCCAGAGATCTTTGGCCTTTTGAATGGTCAAAACTGGGTGGACGTTTCAGTCGAGCCGCGCTAACCGGTTCCCCTCTTATGTAAGAGCAAGGATGATGCCAGTTCGTTAGAAAATTTATAATCTGTTGAAACTTAAGCCTTTCTTGAGATTATTCCCTCCCAAATAGGATCCACTGGCATACCCAAAATTGTCTCTCCTTGTGTATCGCTCAAGAAAAGGGTCTCAAATGAGCGTCTGCAAGACAAACCGAGCTTTTTCTCGAGAAATAAGAAGGAGGGGTCTCCGACCAGAAACTATCTTAGACGCTTGAAGGCCGCCACTTCCGCCTTTAGCCAGTCGATCCAGCTCCCGATTCCTGCACCGGTCTTGCAGGAGACCTCCAGGATCGTGATACGAGGATTCAACGCGAGAGTCCGTTTCCGCAAGGCGGCCGTATCGAAATCGTTGAGGGAAAGATAATCGATCTTATTGACCAGCAGAAGATCGCACACGGAGAACATAAGCGGGTACTTGAGGGGTTTGTCATCCCCCTCGGGAACGCTCAGGATCATCACATTCTTGTGGGCTCCCGTGTCGAACTCGGCGGGACAGACCAGATTGCCTACGTTCTCGACGATGACCAGATCGAGCTCGCTCACGTTCATGGCATCAATGCCGCGCGTGACCATAGCTGCATCGAGATGGCAAAATCCCCCTGTCCTGAGTTGGACAGCCCGGATGCCCCGGGCCGAGACCTTTTCCGCATCGACCGTGGATTCGATATCCGCTTCGATAACACCAAGCCTTAAGCTGCCTCTCAGGCCTTCAATCGTTCTGAGGATGAGGCTCGTCTTGCCCGAGCCCGGCGAGGACATGAGATTCAGGAGCATCGTCTTTGTCTTCTCGAGGCGTCCCCGGACCTCCTCGGCCTGTTTGATATTGTCGGAAAGGATCTCTTCCTTCACTTCTATGAGTTTGATCTCCTCCACTACTGTGCCTCCATCTCTTTGACGGTATACTCTCTTCCGGTAAGGAGCGTGCCGCCCTTCTCACCGCAGGCAGGACAGGCGAGATCGCCGATGTTTGCGATTTCCGCTTCATAGGACGCGGAACAGGCATTACATCGGATCATAATGGGCGTCCTCTCGATTCTGAGCTTTGCTCCCTCCGCCGCCGTGCCCTTGCTGAGATAGTCGAAATATCGCTGAATCCAATCGTCTTCGAGATCACTGAGTTTGCCAATCTCAAGGTGAATAGTCATCACTTTCCGAACGCCGTTCATTTCGGCGTGTTTCAAAACGATCTTCAGAATACTCTCGGTAATGGGAAGTTCGTGCACGTCTGTATTCTTCCCCCTTGACACAATTCGGCGGTCTTACGCCATCTTAATACCATTACGGGGATATTTCAAAGTCTTCTCAGCTATCGCTCAGTTACGACGAATTGACGGACTCCGCCCTCAATAAATAACGGCCCTACAATCAAAGAATTCCTCCTGCAACTGAGTGGTTGCCGCTATCACCGGTTTCCCTTGACACACAGGTTTTTATTTTTGATACTTAGCTAAAAATCGAAAGGAAGGAGGAGCACATAAGAAATGGCGGATAGGATACTCTGTCGGCAATTGACTGAAGCGGTGGGTGCAGCTGAATCTCCTTTGATTCAGAAGATTTTTGAGGCGCTTGTCAATGATGACGAGGCAAAAGTTTTGCTCGCGGCGGTGCCGCCGGCAACCACAGAAGAAATCGCCCAGAAAACACGACTCCCTCAGGGAACAATCAAGACCATGATGGAATCCTTGTTTAAAAAGGGGCTTATATTCAAAACGAAAAAAGGCGAGCAGATGAAGTACTATCGCGTGAAAAGCGTTCCTCAGATGCACGATGCCACTGTCCTGACCCCCGGTATATCGAGGGGGGTGCTGGATCTCTGGAAAGCCTATATGCAGAAGGAATGGCCGGAATACGGCCGAAAAATCATGGATTTCCTTCCCGGCTCCGTGGTGCGTGTGATTCCGGTGAACGAAAGCGTCGAGCCGGAATCGCGAATACTCGCCTATGATGATGTGCTCAAGATCATCGAGAACGCCCGAACCCTGGCTGTCACGAAATGTTCGTGTCGCGTGATTGACGGCTCCTGCGGGAAGCCGTTGGAAGTCTGTATGCAGGTGGATCGCGCGGCCGAATACAATCTGGAGAGGGGCACGGGAAGGGCTTTGTCCAAAAGTGAGGCCATTGAAATTGTAAAAAGGTGCGAGGAAGAAGGGCTTGTTCATGTCGTCGACAATCGCCAGGTTGTGGGCCATGTCATCTGTAATTGTTGTAAGGACTGCTGCCTGAACTGGTCTGGCATGACGGGCCCCAAAAAATGGGCAGCCCCCAGCCGTTTCGAAGCCGTCGTCGATCCCGATTTGTGTACGGGCTGTGAAACTTGTCTGGAGCGTTGCTTTTTCGACGCCATTGCCGTGAATGACAGTTTGGCCGTCGTGAATGGGGAAAAATGCATGGGATGCGGTGTTTGCACGGTCTCCTGTCCCACGGAGGCGCTCCGGCTCAAAGAGGTCCGACCTGCCGATTTCGTCCCGGGGTAAATCTTTTAGGACGACCCACGTCCATTAAATATCTCGCCAGCCGAGAAGCCTCCGTTGTCACGGGCCAGGCATTCAACCTTGACGGCGGTTATTTGATGATATGACAGCGTTCCGTGTTATCGCACAAAGGATTTAGCGAATTCAGTAGCAGGAAGCTCGTGGAAATCCCTCGACCCCCCTTTTACCGAGGGGTTGAGGGATTTTTTTTGTTCGCCCTGCGTCGAAACGCATGGGAAATTACTTTGTCTTTATCTTTTGGAGCATGATCAGCCCGCGATCCGCCGTGGGAATATAGATATCCCCTTTGGGATCAATGGCCATAGATAATGGAAATTCTACAGCTGGGTAGCTACCGGCCAATCCATACCCCACAGGAAGGTCTTGGGCTACTACGGAAATGGTCAGGTTCTTAGGATTGATTCGGAAGAGTTTTCCACTGGCCCCGTCCAGAGCAAGAAGATTTCCGGCGCCGTCATTGGCCAAAGCTCCTACCTTGCCGACAACTCCGGCAAGGAAGACCTCTTTATTACCGCTGGTCAGGTCCACCTTGCTGATCCTCCCTGCTTTAGCCTCCCCTGCATAGAGCGTATTGTCAATGATGGCGAGAGCCAGAGGACCTTCGAGGCCTGTAGCCAATGCCTTCTTCGCTCCGTCTGTAAGGCTAACCTCAGTGATTTGCCCCGCCCCGTACTCCGCGACATATACTTTAGGCTCACTCTTGCTCATCAGCACTGCCATAGGCCGGTTCAGTCCGCCGGCAATTGCCTTGAATTCGCCCTTGGCAGGATCGCCGATCGCAACGGCGTTATTCACACTGTCAGGCCAAAAAACCTGATCACCCGGACCATCGGCTAAACCAATGGGCAAGGGCATACCGTGAGCGGCCCAGGCATTAAGCTTAGTGTAAACGTAATGGTCCTTATCCACACTGCGAATCATAATGGCGTCGCTGACCAAAATCTTCCCGTTTTTGACAAGAATCCCGTTGATCTGATTTGGGCCCTTGGGAAAAAGGGCCTTAAATTTGCCGCTACCATCCGTGGCCACTTCGTAAATCGTTGCATCCTAGTAGTGGGTAACAAAAAGGCGGCCTTCCGGGGTGATGGCCAGATTGTCAACACCGGGCGGAAGCTGGGCGAGTTTCTCTCTTTTCTGCCCATCCAGGCTAAGCCGGTATACTGCTCCCGTGCCTAACTCATCGATATAGGCCATCTTGTCCGGACCTACTTTCAAGGCGACCGGGCCCATAAATTTCTCTGCGATCACTGTGATGTTCCCCGTATCCGGATGGACCCTCAGGATCTTCCCCGTACCTAAGTCCGGTATGATCAGATCGTTCGTATCTGGGTCAAAGCCGAAACTTTCGGGTATTGCAATAACATTTTCTTTGATCAGGAGTCTCGGCTCCTTGACTCCCGTGGGATCGAGCTCAAAGACGCGGTTTCCCTGGAAGCACTCGCTCATAAAAAGTCGCCCCGTGCGCTTGTTGTACTGGATTCCGTTAGGGGCGAGGAACCCTTTGGCAATAACCGTTTTCGTACCGTTCTTGTCGACGCGGTAGACTTCCCCCACAATCGGAGTCGTGCCCGTGCTGTAGAGATTTCCTTTGTCATCCGATGTAATATCGTCGGTAATAAAGGTCCCTGCATAAGGGGGCACAAAGTTTTTGGCCTTCATGGTCTTCAGGTCAATGCGGGTCGTTGTACCGTTTGCGGTATGCACAACGTAAAGAGCACCGTCCGCGCCGATGGTAGCCCCGTTACACCCTGGGAAAAGGGTGTCCTTAACGATCCTCTTGACCTGGTAATGAGGGTCGACGGCCTTGGGCCCTGCGGCCAAGACGGGTTGAGAAAAAATAAAGACACACAAGACCATAAGCCAACAGACAAACCACGGTGAAAACTTTTTCTTGCTTCTCATATCCATTCCCTCCCTTGGTCTTCCCATATCCATTTCCTCCTTTGGCAAAAATATTTAAAAACAATGTTTGGATTCTGAACGCTTAAACTTCTCCACCCCTCACCCGTTCCGCGCATACAAATAAGAAGTTTTTGGAAATTGTCAGGTCAAATGCTGGACTTTCTACCGCATCTGCGCAGTAATCCAAATATCGCATTGTCTCGAAGATGTCATCTATTTTTTCCCATCTATTTTTTCCCATGAGAAAAAGGGTCTGCTTGAAATGTCTCAGAATCAGCCCATTTCTCTTTTGAAGAAAAGCCCGTCGGAATTGGTGATCAGTTGGAAGGAGGAGAGAGGGGTTTCTTAGCCCAAACCATATCTTTCTGATTCTTGAATCTTATCGTACCCTGATTTGTCGGATCATAATAGAAGGAGAACTTGTATTCTTGCCCTGTATGTTTTTTGGGAATTTCGCCTTTTATTTTCTGGAAACTCATGTGTAATCAAGAGAATGAAAGGTCGTTTCTTTTTAGAGCCCTCAATCTCCTTCCCTTGACAGGTGCATCCTGATGGATGACATCCGTTCCGGCACGTGGCAAGAGGAGTTGAAAAAAACGAAGAGAGAGGATAAGAATTAAGTGAAGGCATTGCTAAGACAAAGAAAATGTTAAAAAATGAAAAAGGTTCATTGAAGCGTCACCCCAAACATGATCCTGATACGGTAAAAAGAAAGGAGAGGAACATGGCTATTGCTTCGAATATCCGCCCAGGTGATGACCCCGTCGAGGTCTCCAAAAAACTCGTTGGTCAGACGCGAACCCGGCTGATGAAAGAACTGTTCGCTTACTTTGACATACCGGCCAAGATCATCGATCACGTGTTTGGCAACCTCTATGCTCGCGATGTTCTGACTCAGCGGGAGAGGGAGCTCTGTGCCGTAGCTGCCTTGTGTGTTTTGAATCGTACGAATGAGTTGAGGAGCCACATCATTGCCGCAATCCGTACCGGCACCACCAAGGCAGAGGTGGCTGAAGTGATCCTCCAGATGTCCACCTACGGTGGTATGCCTGTTTGTCTTGAGGGTCTGGAGATCGCCAGACAGGTTTTTGAAAAAAGCGCAGCCACGCTGCCAAAAGCGAAATAGGACTCTCGACCATGGACACTTTTTTTCACCCCGGTTCCATCGCAGTAATTGGAGCCAGCAACCGCAATATAGGGAACTATGTGGTCGGAAATCTGCTCCTCGGATTCGGGGGAGGGATTTACCCGGTAAATCCTAACTACAAGGAAATTGAGGGCCTACCCTGTTTCCCGTCCCTGGAAGACATCCCTCACCCTGTCGACCTGGCCATCGTCCTCGTGCCTGCTTCATCCGTTCCCTCCGTGCTGGAGGCATGTGCCACGAAAGGCATTCGAAGGGTGATCATCGAAAGCGCGGGATTCGCTGAGACCGGCGAAGAGGGCCTGGCGCTGCAAGACCGGTGCGTCGCTATCGCAAAACAGAACGGCATGCGGATTTGGGGGCCGAACTGCATGGGGCTCGTTGACGTTCACCAAATGCACTTCTTTACCTTTATGCATCCGGGCGTGCGTGAGGAAGGCCTGCTTCCAGGCCGGATCTCTCTGATCGTCCAGAGCGGGATGATGTCAGCCATTTTTCTTGCGGAACTGGGCCGAAGAGGCATTGGCATTGCTAAGGCCTGCTCCATTGGGAATAGAGCAGATGTGGATGAATGTGATATCCTGGAATACCTGCTGAAGGATCCCGACACAGAAGTGGTCGCCTTGTACTTGGAGTCCATTCCTCGCGGCAGGCGCTTTGCTCAAATAGCAGAAAGATCAAACAAACCCATCGTCCTGTTGAAGGGAGGCAGAAGTAAATCGGGGGCCCTGGCGGCTAAGAGCCATACGTACAGCCTTTCAGGCAACTCTCGTCTTTTGAATAGTGTTTTGGAAATGTCGGGAGTCATCCTGGCCGATAGCGTCTATCAGATGATGGACCTGGCAAATGTCTTGGCCGCGATCCCCCATGTCAATCCGTCCTGTCGTACAGCCGTTCTTAGCCTGAGCGGCGGAGCAGGCGTTCTCGCCTGTGATGCGCTCGAAAGCCACGGGGTTCCCGTAGCCCAGCTCTCAGAGCAGACGCAAAAAACGGTCGGCGAGGTCTTTCCTGTCTGGATGCCTGTCACGAATCCCATAGACCTCTTTCCTTCGGTGGGATTACACGGTCGGGGCGTGGTCTTCGATCATACCATTTCTGCTGTCATGGAGGACCCCAACACCGATGTGCTCCTCATCCATTTTGTCGCGGGGCTGGATGAACACATCCCGGACCTGGACAATATAAAGAAGAAAGCGGATCAATCTGGAAAGGCAGTCTTCTTCTGGCTGATGGGGCGTCGAAAAGGATGCGAGCGATTCCGTCAGAAAGCCCGATCCCTTGGCATCCCTGTTCATGATGACGTTCCCAGGGTAGCCGAGTGTTTGTCGGCGGCATCTCGATTCAAAACTCACAAATTAAGTCTAAGGATCGCCCATACAAACGCTGCACCGGCCTCAACAGACTTTCTCGAAATACCCCCCCTCCCCTCCGGTGAAAAAATATGGGATGAATTTGACAGCAAGAAATTCCTTTCCGCCTGGAAGATCCCTGCGGTGGAAGAAAGACTGGTCCGCAGCGTTGAGGAGGCGTGGAAGGCTGCCCAGCAAATGGGCTTGCCCGTTGTTTTAAAGGGATTGATACCTGGTCAGGTGCATAAGACGGAACATGGGTTAGTACGACTGGGAATCACGGACAAGACCCTTTTGGAAGTGGCGTATCATCAGCTTCATGAGAAACTTGAGCATTGTGGAAGAATACTTGTTCAGAAAGAGGTCAAATCCGACTATGAACTGATCGCCGGCTTCATCCGGGACGATCAATTCGGGCCCTGTGTGATGTTTGGCCTGGGGGGAATTTTTTCAGAACTTGAGTCGGATGTGGCCTTTGCCATGGCTCCCCTGGACAAGGAGAGTGCATTGAAACTCATCAGCAGAATTCGCGGCAAGCGCCTCTTGCAAGGCTTCCGGGGGATGACGCCTCTCAAGGAAGATACGATGGCGGATATCCTGGTAAAGTTGGGCGAGGTGGGCGTTGCTTATCCACAGATCGAGCAAATCGATATTAATCCCCTGTCGGTCAGACAAGACACTTCTCTCGCCGTGGATGCGAGTATTATACTAAAGAAATAAGACCCCACTCTCAAGACAGAAACCTTAAAGCCCAAATTCTAAACCCAAAAATGAGATCCCGAACCGAGTTCGGGATGACAAAAAAACCATAACCGAACCGACACACCATGCTTATACGTTGAGAAACAAGTCTCAATCACGAACCGTAGCGAGTTAAAAAAAAGACGCCCTGCCGAGCAGGGCGTCAAGTTGTTTAAAAACCTGTAGATTTTATTTTTCAGCCAAACGCTCAGATACCGGGAGTCCAGAATGCAGTACACTTGTGGTCGGTGGTAAATGTAGACTCGGTCGTTGGCTGCGGCGGAATGAGTGACTGGAATTGATCCTTTGTCGGATCATATTGGGGCCAGAACGGTGTATGGAACGAGTTGGGATTGCCGAAGCGCGCGAAGTGTGTCCAGTAGCTGACCATGTCGCGCGACAGCCGTTCCTGGTCCGTGTTGAGCGGGGGCGGGTTTGGTACAGCTGGGCGTAGGTTAAAGATGTACTGGATCTCAGACGCATGGGCCGCGCCATAGGGCATTCCGCTTACCGTATCTGGCGGTAAGAACAACTCCGGCGCATTCTGATCGTTGAACTCGTAAGCAAACACCGGCACGAAGTTCGCCATCTCGCGGATCGCCAAACGCGAGTTGCATGCGAAGATACCATCGGTACCAACGGCACCGAGCGCAATGCTTGGGATCGGCGAGGGTGCCGGATTGGGCAATGGGTACAGAGTATTGGTGATGAATGCAACCAATGGGGCCGGTAATGCTCCACTGAAAGACGCCGAGATTCGCTCAGCGTAATTTGTAGGGTTTGTCGGAGTAAATGGCGGAACAAACTCGAAGTTCAATGCGACAAAGAGCCGCCATTCGTCATGGTTTGACCCTTCCATCACCGGCACCTGGTTGAATTCGCCCTTCTGAAGCGCCGCGCTGATGGGCTGCGTCAGGACCTTGTTATCAACGTTACCAGTGAGGTTCGCAGGCTGAAGTGCAAGCAGCGTTGTAACCGGCAAAGCACGCAGGCACGCAGCGGTTTCAGCAGGGGTCGGTTTGGAGCAACCCAGGGCTGTGGCCACTCCCGTTCCAGCCGCCTCGGCGTTGGCAAGCGGGGTTGTATTTAAGAAATAGGCTCCGCTTTCCACGATCGCTCGGTCGAACAATCCTGTCGCCTCCGGCGACGCAAGCTGTGTGTGCACACTCAAACCGCCAGCGGATTCGCCGAAGATCGTCACCTTGTCCGGATCGCCACCGAAGTGCTTGATGTTTCGCTGCACCCACTCGAGCGCCGCTTGCTGATCCATGAACCCGTAGTCGCCTGAGCCGTGATAATCGGCTTCGGCGGAGAGCGCCGGATGCGCGAGGAATCCGAGAAAACCCAAGCGGTAGTTGAGGGTCACGACGATAACGTCTTCGTTCTCCACGAGCTTGGTCGGGTCGTAGTCGTCACTCTCGCCGACCACGAGCGCGCCACCGTGGATCCACACCATGACCGGGTGACCATGATGGTCCTCGTGGTACCAATGATGGTCATCACGATGCCAACTTTCATCGTCTGCTGGAGTATACACATTCAGATAAAGGCAATCTTCCGTCATGGTCGCCAGACCGAAAGGACTGGCTATCTGCGGACAGTGGTTGGCGAATTCTGTGGCATCGCGCAGCCCATGCCAGCGCGCCGCCGGCTGCGGTGGCCGCCAGCGAAAATCGCCGATGGGCGGAGCCGCATACGGTACGCCGAGAAACTTGTTCATCGTCTCCGTCCGCAGACCCACGATCGGGCCTTTGTCCGTGGCAGCGACGACGCTATCGCAGCCGGAATGCTTTTCTCCCGCGGCGATGTAACCCATTGGTATTCCCACTATCAGCGCCAGAATCAGAAGCACGCCTACACATCTAAACCGCAAAAAACTTCTCCAATTCATTGTCCCCCTCCTTTCCTATTTTGCAGATGAAACATTCGATGTCAGGCTGTTCAAAAACCTTCCCCCATGTATGCTATTAACGCACCATTGCCCTGAAGCCTCTGCGATGGATCCCTGACGACGACCACCTCCTCCCTTCCGTTGTTTTCCCCTCCTCGTATCTCCTTGCGTCCGCAAAAAAGCTCAAGAGAGATTTTAGAATCTCTTGGGCTCTTCGATCGATAGCATGCAAATCTCCCTTTTCATTCTGATTAATCCCAGACCTGATTATAGTAGGTTTGTGGGGCTGTACTCTTTCGGACTGACCGCACGCATTAGATCATATTATCTAAAAAAAGGAAACCCCGTTAGAGAGTTTTTCACCCCGCTGCGAGCGAGGGGCTTTCTAACGGGGTAAACACCGCAGCAAAATATATACCGGGATGATCCAAGAAATCATAAAATGACCCCCCTCTCCGAAGGGTTAGATAAATCTAGAAAAACCTCCAAAAACGAATCTCCTCGAAGCAAAAAAAAATTTACTCTTTTTGGAAAGATATTTTCCCTTTTTGGGAAAACCGAAATGGGTTCGGCCTGGGCCTTGGAGACCTGATTATTTTGAAAACATGGAACCTTAGATTGACAAGAGCAAATCCATCCACTATTCTTTTTTGAGACGAAAGGAGGGTAAGCCATGATCAAAACGCTCGAACAAGTATCTCGGAGAGCAGGTGAAGATGTTTTCTCACCAGATGGGAGAGAAGGGAATGCAGATTAGATCGGTCGATCACATCAGCTATGCGGTAAAAGACATCGACAAGGTCATCGCGTCGTGGTCGCGGCTATACGGCATTGGGCCGTGGACTTTCAAGGAAAACAGTGGCGAAGATGCAAAAGGACATCCTTGGAAAATACGAATGGCCTTTGCCTACCTGGGACCCGTAGAGATCGAACTCGTTCAGTGTCTGGAAGGAAGAATCTTTCAGTCGAAGTTTATTGACAAGTGGGGAGAAGGAGCTCATCATCTCGGTTTCTACGTGGACGACGTCGATTCAGAGGTGGCAAAACTGGTGAAAGAAGGAGCCAATTTGCTCATCCATGATCCGGGGCGATTCGCCTATCTGGATGCAGGAGGTCCGGGCGGCGCCATCTTCGAGCTAATGAAAAGAAAAGGCTGACAGAGAAAGCGTAAATCAGCAATCTGTAATCACGCTAGTAGTGCGCCCAAGGCTTCTTTACATTAGTTCTGAAGCAGCTCAGAAATACTGGATTCCGGGTCAAGCCCGGAACGACAATCAAACCGAAGGGTCTTTTGACGCACTACGACAGGATCTCCCTCAGCGCCCCCATCAGACAATGGATATACCGGGTCTTACAGGTCTCTCCCATCAGGCCGACCCTCCATATTTTCCCTTTCAGCCAGCCTAATCCGGCTCCGACTTCGATGTTATACTCGTTAAGCAGCCTCGACCGCGTCTTGGCGTCATCCACCCAATCCGGAAGAGCCACTGAGGTCAGCATGGGCAAGCGATATCCTTCCTGCGCAAAGAGTTTGAACCCGAAGCCCTCCAGCTCCATCTTCAAGCGATCGCCCAGCACCTCATGACGCCGAAATCTCCTCTCGAGGCCCTCCTCAAAAATGATCTTCAGCCCTTCTCGCAAAGCGTAAAACATGGAAACAGGCGCAGTGTGGTGATAGACCCTTTCTTCTCCCCAGTATTTTTCGAGTAAAATCAAATCGAGATAAAAACTCTGGACCTTTGACTTTCGAGAGCGAAGCATCTCCATGGCCTTGGGGCTCACGGTAATCGGGGCGAGTCCGGGCGGAACGCTGAGCCCTTTCTGCGAACAGCTGTAGCAAACGTCAATTCCCCAATCGTCCACTTTTACGTCGCACGCCCCTAAGGAAGTAACCGCATCGACCACAAAGAGTGTATTTACCTCCTTGCAATAGGCTCCGATCTCCTCAAGGGGTTGCCTTACCCCCGTCGACGTCTCAGCATGAACGACACCACATATCTTCGTCTCCGGATGTTCCTTAAGGCTATGGATGATCTTGTCAGGAGCAACGATCTTCCCCCAGTCCTCCTCGACCCGGATCACTTTTGCCCCGCATCGGGAAGCCACCTGGGTCATCCGGTCTGCAAAAAAGCCGTTCACTCCGATGACCACTACGTCCCCCGGCTCAACGAAATTGACATACGAAGCCTCCATCCCGGAGCTTCCTGTCGCAGAGATCGCCAGGGTGACACGGTTTTTGGTCTGGAAAACCCCTCTCAACATTTCACTGATCTCGTCCATACAAGCCAGAATTTGGGGATCGAGATAACCGATGACTGGATTGGACATCGCTTGGTAGACCCGGTAGTGGACATTGCTCGGCCCGGGGCCCATAAGAATCCGGTAGCTCGGATGCATATCTCCCCCCGTCCATTTTTCCATCGTCAAACCTCCGCCAGGAAATTTCTTCAAAAGTCTCAAAATTTTTGATTACACCGATTAAGAGCTGATTCCACGGATACGAAATACTCCTAAATGAAGGACATCTGCGTAATCATCTTTTGAAATCTGTGTAATCAAGAGAGCGTGTATTAGTTTTTCAAAGCTCCTCCAGATCGATTTTCATACCATCGCTCGCAGCGATGATGTTCAGTCCCAATTCTTTCTCCAATTCGGCGGCCACCACCCAGGGTTTTGCCTTGATCATCGTCATCCCAAAATGGGTCAGGATCGTCAACCTCGGCTTGGCCTTTTTGACGATGTTCTTCACGTCTTCTATCGAAAGGTGATCGATCGGATCATCGCCAATGGGTTTAAGCCGGACCACATGGATAACCAGGATCTCCCCTCGATAAAGGCTCGGGAGCTCCGAAAAAAATCTCGTGTCGGTGATAAAGGAAATCGTATAAGGAGATACCTCGAAATTAAGGCCGTAGGTCTCTACTCGATGATGGTGTTTCCGCGCGGTAGAGAACCGAATGTCTCCGATTCGGTATTCGGAATCCTCCTCCAGCACCTCTATTTTATTTACATAACCCATCGCATATCTGAAAACAACCGGATCTTCCTCCAGGGCATCTTTCGGAGCAAACAGGATGCCCTTTTTCTTGAACCCTCCTTCCGTCATGGCCTCGATCATGACGTTGACATCTCCGGAATGATCCAAGTGTTTGTGCGTCAGGAGGATGCCGTCTAATGTGGAAGGCTCTAATCTCGGCTTGCTATTCAGACACCGGACCAAAGCGCCCGGTCCTGGGTCGAGATAGAGATTCGTCTTGCCAACCGAGAGCCAAACGCCACCGGAGGCCCGGAGTTGCTTCATCACCACAAATCGGGCACCCGCCGTGCCCAAGAATTTGATAAAGGACATCTGACTTAAGCGAGCTATTCGCCTCCCTCGAGTTCTCTTAGCCTCTCATCATCCAGCCCAAAGTAGTGCCCCACCTCGTGGGTCACTACTTCCTTAACCTTTTCTTCGATCTCCTCCTTCGTCTGGCACATCGACTCAATGGGAACCTGAAAGAGCGTGATCTTATCCGGAAGGACATTGCCGTAGTAAAACCCTCTCCGGTCCAAAGGGACACCCTGATAAAGTCCTAACAATTGAAAAGGGGACCGCAAGCCCATCCCCGAAAGAAGGTCGCGCGAGGCCAGGTCTTCCACCACCACATCCACATTCTTCATTTTCTCCTTGAAGAATTTAGGAAGTCTCTTCAGTGCCAAAACCACTAATGCCTCAAACTCCTGACGGGTCAATTTCATGGATAGGGTTCGAGGGTTCAAGGGTTCCAGGGTTTTTATCTTTCAGGTTTCTTCACCAGCTCCTTGACCACTTGACCCCCTGAACCCTTTTTCTCTTACTTTTGAAGCTCCGGAATGATTTTCTCAAAATAGTCAAGAACCTGTGGGTTCACTAAAGCATCCCTGTTCGAAACCGGCCTCCCATGGATGATGTTGGTAACAGCGCTCTCCACCTTTTTCATATTCATCGTATACGGGGCATCAGGCATCTCCAGGATGATCGCCGGAACATGTCGGGGAGAGGCCTTCTCCCGCAGCGTCTTCTTGATCTTGCTCTTCAATTCCTCTCCAAGAATGACACCCGGATTGAGCTTCACGAAGAGAATGACACGCTGATCCCCCACCCAGTTTTGTCCGATCGCCAGGCTGTCAGAGACCCCTTCTATCCTCTCTACGACGTTATAAATCTCAGACGTGCCGATCCGGACTCCGGAGGGTTTTAAAACGGCGTCAGATCGCCCGTAGAAAGTAATGCCTCCCGTGCCCTTGTGCATTACAATATAGTCGCCATGTCGCCACACGTTCGGATAGTGTTCGAAGTAAGCGCTTTTATATTTTTCCCCATCTGGGTCATTCCAAAAATAGAGGGGCATGGGAGGAGCAGGAGCTTCGCACACCAGCTCCCCTTGTTGATCCCATACGGGTTCCCCTCCTTCATCATAAGCCTTCACCTTCATACCCAGACCAGGGCTTTGGAGTTCCCCAGCATACACAGATTGGATAGGGCTGCCAATGGCAAAACAGCCGTTGATATCCGTCCCCCCAGCGATAGAATTGAAATGCAGATCCTGCTTGATCTCCCGGTAGACATATTCGAAACCCTCGGCCGAGAGAGGAGAGCCGGTTTGAGAAATCTCTCTAAGAGAAGATAGATCGTAATTCTTCCCGGGTTGAATCCCCTCACCGCGGAGAAAGTTCACATAGCTCGCACTGAGGCCAAAAATGGTTATCCTTTCATCTTGCGTCATTTTCCACATTGCCCCGGCATCGGGATGATTCGGATTACCGTCGTACAAGACAATCGTCGCCCCGACGCCCAGAGAACTGAGAAGCCAATTCCACATCATCCAACTGCAGGTAGTGATGTAAAAAATTCTGTCCTCCCGCTTAAGGTCTGTATGCACAATGAGTTCCTTCAAGTGGTTGAGAAGAATGCCACCTGCGCTCTGAACCATGCATTTAGGCTTACCCGTCGTCCCGGAGGAGAACATGATGAATACGGGATGGTCGGCGGGTAACTGTTCAAACTCAATAACGGGCTCCGTCTCCATGGCCAAGAAGTCCTCGTAATGGACGGCGTTAGGGATATCCTTCAAATCAGGCTTACCTCCCGTATAAGAAACAACGACAACTTTCTTCAAGGATGGGAGGGCCTTGGCCACGTCCGCCGCATTTCCCAAGGTGCTGAAGGCCTTCCCTTTGTAAAAATAGCCATCTACGGTGAACAAGACTTTGGGTTCTATTTGACCGAGTCGATCCAGTGCAGCCCCGGCACCAATGTCCGTGGCGCAGGAAGACCAGACGGCACCGACGCTGGTGGCAGCAAGCATTGCAACGGCAGTTTCGATCAGGTTTGGCATATAGCCTGCCACCCGGTCTCCCGGCATAATCCCTATTTCACGCAAGGATTTTGCCAATCGGGCAACGGTCGCATAAAGCTCTGCATACGTCATCTTAGCGGACTTGACGTTTTCTCCCCTGAATATAAAAGCTAACCGATCGTCTCGATACCGCAGGAGATTCTCTGCAAAATTGAGCTTTGCCCCGACAAACCACCTTGCCCCGGGGAATTTTTTCAAATCATCTACCACCTGATCGTACTTTCTTGACGCCTTGACCTCTACAAAATCCCACAGGGCTGCCCAAAAATCAGGAATCGAATCAACGGACCACTGATACAGTTCACGATACGTTCTGAATTTTTTCCCATAACCTCGGTTAACAAATTCGATAAATCGTGTCATATTGGCATTTTTGACCCGACCTTCGGAGGGTGTCCAAAGAGGTTTTTTTGACGGTTTCATAGACCGTTTTATGGCGGGTTTCTTCAATGGTTTTTTTGAAGCTTTCTTTAGAGTCTTTTTCGAAAGTTTTATGGAAGTTTTCCTAAGAGTTTTTTTCGAAACCTTTTTTGAAAGCTTCCTCAATAATTTCGTCGAGGGTTTTTTTAACGGTTTTCTTGACACTTTTTTCGAAGTCTTCTTCAAAGGCTTTTGCGCTGACTTTTTCATGAATTCCTCCTTCCTCAAATAGAAATCCCGCGGATTGACTTCCATTGAATACCATTCTTAAGTTTTCGCGTCAAGATATATTTGGCCGGCAGAAATTTCCAAGATGACAGCATTTACCGTTAAGGTGGTCTACCCCCCTGTCTCTGATCCGATTGCTTTTATTTTCCGGCTTAATATGTTAATAATTTTTTTATAAGTTATCTCACAGGTGACATCGGTGGGGCTCCTAAGAAAATTGAAAATGCTTGACTTGTCAAGGCTATTGCCAGGACCTTACTGCTCTCTTCTCTTGGCCGATTTAGGGATGGAGGTATTAAAAGTCGAGGACCCTGATCAGGGTGACCCTACACGAATGACCGGCCCCGTTCAAAAGAGGGACAGTGCTATTTTTCTTGCATTGAATCGGAATAAGAAAAGCATCAAATTGAACCTCAAGATAAAAGAAGGAACAGAGATCTTCTATAAGCTCATTCAATCCTACGACATCATTTTAGAGAGTTTCAGGCCTGGGGTGATGGACCGTCTTGGTGTCGGCTATCAGGATCTGAAAAAAAGAAACCCTCGTGTGATCCTGTGTTCTCTCTCGGGATACGGACAGGATGGACCTTATCAGGGCAGGTCTGGCCATGACATCAATTACATCGGTCTGGGAGGTGTGCTTGGGATAACAGGGGAGATAAATGGCAACCCTACCCCTCCGGGAGTTCAAATTGCCGATATAGGTGGAGGGGGAATGATGGCTGCTATCGCCATTCTCGCTGCGGCTATCCACCGGGAAAAGACGGGGGAGGGGCAATTCCTGGATATTTCCATGATGGATGGGGTTATCTCCTGGCTCTCCATTCAGACGGCAAAATATTTCATGGATGAAGAACTTCCGGAGCGGGGGAATTTGCCTTTGACGGGAAGATATGCCTGTTATCAGGTCTATCCAACGAAAGATGGGAGGCACATGTCTCTGGGGGCCCTGGAGCTCAAATTCTGGAAGAACTTCTGCGAAGCGGTTGGGCGTAGAGACCTGATTGATAAGCAGTTCATGGAAGGAGAGGAACGGCTTCGCGTGATCAACGAGATCCAAAATCTGTTCAAGACGAAAACGCAAGAGGAGTGGGTTAACTTTTTCAAAGATGTGGACGCATGCTGCGAACCTATCTTAACCTTTAGAGAGGTCTTTCAACATCCGCAGGTTCTCCATCGGCAAATGGTGATAGAGGTCGAGCACCCTGTCGAAGGAAAGATTCGCCAGCTTGGAAATCCGATCAAATCGTCCCAGTTCCCTTTTGAAATCCCCGCCCCTTCACCAGGGTGGGGAGAACATACGACCGAGGTTCTGAAAGCGATTGGCTTTTCTGGAAAAGAGATCGAACATCTCAAGGAAGTGAAGGCAATTTAGGACAAATAGGATTCAGGGGGCAAGCGGTCAAGGGTTCTAGCGAAAATCAAAGAACCCTTGAGCCCAGGAACCCTCGAATCCTCGAACCCTTTATGAAGGAATCATGGCCAAAGTAGAGATTGATCAAGAGCGCTGTAAGGGGTGCGGACTCTGTACCATTGCCTGCCCAAAAGCGCTGATCCGGGTTGGAGAAGAGATCAATCGTCAGGGATATTTTTACGTCGTCTGGGAGGCAGACGGACAATGCACGGGATGTGCCCTCTGCGGGGAGACCTGTCCGGATGTCGCCATCCAAGTGTGGAGGGACTAAAGAGATAGATGGGGAGATAGGGAGACAAGGTCATTAGAGAAACTAAAATGTGAAAGTAAACGGTTAAGTAGAAGGAAGGGTTTTAAACTTGATAGACCAACATTCTGAGAAAATATTGGCAAAAGGGAATGAAGCCATAGCCATGGCTGCTGTTGATTCGGGATGTCTCCTCTATTTCGGATATCCCATCACTCCCCAGAATGACATCCCGGAGTATCTTTCCAAGCATCTCCCTCCTTTGGGCGGAGAATTCATCCAAGCAGAAAGTGAGATCGCTTCCATCAACTTGCTCCTGGGGGCTTCTGCCACCGGAGCAAGGGCCATGACGTCTTCCTCCAGCCCTGGAATCTCCCTCATGCAAGAGGGAATCTCCTACATGGCGGGGAGCGAGCTTCCGGGACTGATCGTCAACATCTCCAGGAGCGGACCAGGATTGGGTGGAATTTCTCCATCTCAGGGAGATTATTTTCAGGCCACACGGGGCGGAGGGCACGGGGATTATCGGACCATCGTCCTTGCTCCCTCCTCGATCCAAGAAATGTATGACTTGACCTGTCTCGCTTTTGACCTTTCCGACAAGTACCGTAATCCGGCCATGATTCTTGGGGACGCCCTGATTGGACAGATGAAGGAGCCCCTCCTCCGGGGGACGGGGCCGAAAGCCGACCTTCCGCCGAAAGACTGGGCCATGACTGGAGCAACAGGGAGAAAACCCAACCGGTTAAAATCGCTTTATCTGCAGGAGGGTGAACTTTCGGACCATAATTGGAAACTTCATCAGAAATATGAGCAGATGAAAAAAGAGGAGGTTCGCTTTGAGAGTTTTCTCACTGAGGATGCCAAGCTCATTGTTGTCGCATTTGGAAGCATGGCCAGGGTATCGAAGACTTCCGTGGAGCTGGCGAGGGAAGAAGGCATGGAGGTGGGACTCCTCCGGCCGATCACACTCTTCCCCTTTCCGGAAAAGGCTCTTGATGACCTCTCTCGAAGGGTCGCACGATTTTTGACTGTCGAATTGAACACAGGACAGATGGTGGAGGACGTAAAGCTTTCGGTCGAACGGGGTGCCCACGTCTATTTTTATGGAAGACCTCCAGGCTCGATCCCTTCCCCGGAAGAAGTGTTGGAAGAGATAAAGAAATACTATTGATAGAATGAATGACAAATGTCAAAGTTCGCACGAAGTGATGAACCAAAGGTGAATCAATTTCAAATCAAGCTCAAATTTCAAAGCTCAAATGTGGGACATCTTCTATTAGACATTTGTCATCCCTTTGGCATTGGGATTTTGAAATTTGAACTTAGGAGTTGAGAAGATGGAGCTTGTTTTCAAACGTCCGGAATGCCTCATTGATATTCCCTTCCATTTCTGCCCGGGATGTCACCATGGGATTGCCCATCGACTCGTGGCTGAGGCCATAGATTATTTTCACATCAGAGAAAAGACCATCGGAGTTGCCTCCGTGGGCTGCTCCGTTTTTATGTACGATTATTTCAATATCGACGTCTTGGAAGCGCCTCACGGAAGGGCTTCGGCTGTGGCGTCCGGTGTGAAGCGCGCCAGCAAAGACCGGATCGTCTTTACGTACCAGGGGGATGGAGACCTCGCTGCCATCGGAATCGCGGAAAGTATCCATACTGCCAATCGTGGTGAGAACATCACCATCCTTTTTGCCAACAACGGGATCTACGGAATGACCGGAGGTCAAATGGCCCCCACCACGCTTCTTGGACAAAAGACGAGCACAAGTCCTTACGGAAGAGATTTCTCCTATGATGGCTACCCCATCCGGATGGCGGAGATGTTGGCAACTTTGGAAGGGAGCGCCTTTGTTGCAAGGGTGGCTGTAAACAACCCCGCCAACTTGATGAAAGCCAAGAGAGCCATTCGTAAGGCCTTTCAGATGCAGATCGAAGAAATGGGGTTTTCGTTTGTCGAGGTGTTATTGGCCTGCCCCACCAATTGGGGAATGACGGCTTTAGAAGCGAATAAGCGGGTCGAAGAGGAGATGATCCCTTATTTTCCCCTGGGTATTCTAAAGGAACGAAAGATGGCAGACTCTTTATGACAAATTTCCAAATGTCAAATAACAAGCACCAAATAATGACCAAA
>Ga0335081_10001125_pt1 | contig 42655 bp, 34 predicted proteins | sample Lox_Sample_35_FD_206713 | JGI IMG/M metagenome (GOLD analysis project Ga0335081, IMG submission 206713) | Soil microbial communities from Loxahatchee National Wildlife Refuge, Florida, United States - Lox_Sample_3.5 | ecosystem: Environmental > Terrestrial > Soil > Wetlands | place: USA... | reverse complement strand
GTGACCGGCGCGGGGAGCGTCACGCCGGCGAACGGCTGGGAGATGCTGCCGGCGGTAGTGGCGGCGACCTGCTGGACGAACGGCGGCGCGAGCGTAACGCCAAACGGTCCGTTGAAACCGCTGCCGGCGCTCGGGGAGAATTCGCTGAAGTATTCTCCGCGGTCGAAATACAAACCGAAGCCGGTGCGAATCACCACGTTCTTGAGCTGCGGCGGGCTCCAGACAATGCCGATGCGGGGACCGATGCCCCACTGCCTCCCGGTGATGGTGGAATTGCTGACTCCCGACGTACCCAACAGCTTGTTGCTTCCGGCGACCACGATGCCGCCGTTCGTCACGGTGTCGGTTGCGGGGTTGTACTGGTAGTTGCCGGGGAAGAAGTTTGTGAGGTTGCCGTACTTTTCCGAAAGGGGTCCGTTGTAGTCGTAGCGTACGCCGAGGTTGAGGCTCAGGTTGGAGAGGATCTTGAAGTTGTCCGTCACGTAGGCGCCTAGCTGGTCGGCGCGATAGTAGCGGTTGCTGGCGCCGGAAAAGTATTTCGAGTTGTTGGTGACGGGGTTGGAAGTGAATAGGGTGGTCCAGTCGGTGAACTGCATGCTGGCGGTGTTGTTGTTGTTGTTGATGATGTTGAGCTGGCTGTGGGTCCAACTGGCGCCGATGCCGAGCGTGTGGCGGCCCTTCACCCACCCGAATGTCGAGGTGCCCTGGTAGTTGTTCTGGTAGGAACCCGCGTTGGCAAAATTCGAAGAAGGGCCGATCTGGAGGCCTTTGCGAATCGCCAGGTCGGATGTCTGGACGTTGATCCCCGGGAAGGTGCTGCTTCCGAACACATCAATGCCGACCGAGCTTGGCGTGAACGGTTGTTCGGTCTGGCCGTAGGTAACCTCGCGAACGAAACCCGCCGTGTTCTCCCAGGTCATGGCCGGATTCAGAATGGTGGTGTTGTCGAGCGTCGCGGTCTGGGAGCCGGCTTGCGTGACCTTGGGAAAGCCGAGCGTGGCGGAACCGCCGAAGGGGTTGGTGGTGGGGTTGGTCTGAAAGAAGGACTTCAGCGCGATCCGGTCCTTATCGTTGAACATGTAGTCCAGATCGCCGACGCCCTGGTTGGCCTCGAACGTGGAAGGGGCGATCAGCACCGCGTCATACCCGAGGCTGACGGCAGAAGTTCCGGTGATGGTTGGGGTGGGGATCAGATACTGGCTGCCGACTTTCGCGTTGAAGAGCGAGACCGCGGCCGGGTTGATCGCGCTGGGCGCGATGGTCTTATTGAAATCGGCCTGCACCATGTTGGACAGGCCCTGAGCCGTGCGGTCGTCGGTGAGGTGCTGCGGCACGGTGAGGGTGGAGGTGCCGTTGTTGGCATCGTGATCGGAAATGCCCTGATAGCCACCGAAAAAGAAGAATTTGTCTTTGAAAACCGGGCCGCCCACATCGGCGCCGTAACGGTTGTAGTGCAGGGCGGCAACCTTGTCGACCACGGGATTGTTGGGGGTGGCGTTGCGGAAGAAACTGTTCGCGTTGAGCGCGCTGTTCTGGAAGTGATCGTAGGCCATGCCGTGGAACTGGTTGGTGCCCGAGCGTGTGATGGTCTCGATCTGGGCCCCGCTCTTGCCGCCTTGGGAGGCATCATAGAGGCCCGAGTTCACTCGCAGTTCCTGGATCATTTCCGGCGCGGGGGTGGGCAGACCCTGGCCGATGGCGTCGTAGACCGACCCGCTGGTCAGGGTGTCGCCGCCCGGCAAGCCCACCTGGCCCGTGTTCAACGTGAAGCGATTGGACGCCACCTGGCTGGTGGATTTTCCGTTAAACAGGTTGTCTGCGATGGTCCCGTTGATGGAGAAGCTGTTGCTCGAATCGCGCTGGCCGTTGGCCCAGATGGCCTGGTTGCCGAGGCCGGAGTTGGAGCCGGATCCGTTCAGGAAATCGGCGCTCAAGCCAGGGCTGAGGATGGCAAGCTGGGTGAAACTGCCGGTGCCCAGCGGGGCGTTCATGATGGCTTCGGTGTCCAAGACGTATCCCGTGGTGGTGTTGACGGCGTTAAGCAGCGGGGTAGCCGTCACCTCGACGGTAGTAGCTACTTCGCCGACTTCCAGCTTTCCATTGACGGTAGTGGTGCGATCGCCTTGAACGAGGATCGCGGTGTGCGCTTCGGTCTTGAACCCTTCCTTGCTGAAAGCCACGCTGTAGTTGCCGATGGGGAGATTGGGCACCAGGTAAGACCCGTTGCCGGAGGTTGCGGTTTTGACCTGCAGGTTGGTGTCCTGGTTCTTGACCGTCACGGCCGCATCGGGAACAGCGGCGCCGCTGGCGTCGACGACTGTGCCAGTGATTCCTCCCAGCAGTTGCTGGGCGCAGAGCGGAACCGGGCAGATGGCCGCGAGACAGAGCACGAGCAAAGTTATAGCTGCAAGTATTTGGCGCATGGATGAAACCTCCCTCAGGCTGTTTTGAGACGCCAGAATAGCAGACGAATGTGACAATTTCGTTAGCTGAGGTAGACCGAAGAGTTAAAAGTTAGAGTGATCGCGGGTATACTGAAGCGTACCAACGCGATGGAGCAGTTACGGGAGAGACTGGCGGCCGTCCGCGAGCGTATGGCGCGGGCCGCCGAACGGGCGAAGCGGAATCCCGCCGACATTCTGTTGCTGGCGGTGACAAAAGTGTTTCCGGCGGCGGTGATCCGGGAGGCGTATGACCTCGGGCTGCGGGATTTCGGCGAGAACTACGTGCAGGAGTTCGAAGCGAAGGCGCCGGAAGTGGCGGGCCTGTCCGAGGCGCGATTTCATCTGATCGGGCACCTGCAATCCAACAAAACGAAAAAGGCCGCGGAGCTGTTTCACACCGTGCAGACCGTGGATTCGGCGAAGCTGGCGCGGAGGCTGAACGAGAACGGGCGCGCACTGGACGTCATGCTGGAAGTGAAGTTGTCGGAGGAAGAGAGCAAGAGCGGGGCGGCGCCTGAGGAACTGCCGGAGCTGATCGCGGCGGTGCGCTCGTGCGGCAACCTGCGTCTGTTGGGCCTGATGACCATGCCCCCGTGGTCGGAGGACCCGGAGGCGGCGCGCGGAATTTTCAGGAGTCTGCGCGGACTGGCGGAAGAGCACGGGCTCATCCAGCTCTCCATGGGGATGTCGCACGACCTGGAGACAGCCATCGAAGAAGGGGCAACGTGTGTGCGGGTGGGGACGGCTTTGTTCGGCAGCCGGAGAAAGCTATGAATTCTACCGCCGAGACGCGGAGGCGCCGAGAGAACCGAGAAAATTCGCTGCATTTGTCTTGCGTTCTCGGCGTCTTGGCGCCTCGGCGGTGAGATATTCCCGTGACCGTTGGATACTTTGCGCCGTTGCCTCCGGCGCGGACCGGGGTGGCGGACTACGCCGCGGCGCTGCTCGCGGAGCTGCGAAAGTACGGCCGCGTGGAAACGGCGCCCGCGGCGTGCGACGTGGCGTTGTACCACCTCGGCAACAATGAGCTTCATGCGGGAATATACCGCCGCGCGCTTGCGCAGCCAGGCGTGGCCGTGCTGCACGATGCCGTGCTGAATCATTATCTCTTGGGACAGCTCGATGAAGACGGCTATGTGGAAGAGTTCGTGTACAACTACGGGGAGTGGCACCGCGGATTGGCGCGGGAGTTGTGGCGCGGGCGGGCTTCGTCTGCAGCGGACTCACGGTACTTCGAGTACCCGATGCTCAAGCGCGCGGCGGAGCGGTCACGGGCGGTGGTGGTGCACAACCCCGCAGCCGCGCAGATGGTAAGGGCTCACGCGCCCGACACACAGGTCGTGGAGATACCGCATCTTTTTGCGCCACCCGATTTGCCTGGGGAAGCCGAAACCACGCGCTACCGGCAGCGCCTGGGCGTCAATCCCGGGACGTTTTTGTTCGGCGTGTTTGGGTACCTCCGGGAGTCGAAACGGCTGGTGACGGTGCTAGAGGCTTTCGCGCAGGTCCATCGCGAGAATCCGCGCACGGCGCTGCTGATTGCGGGACAATTCGTGTCCACGGATTTGGAGCGAGCCGTTGCACCGATGCTGGCGGGGGATGGCGTGATTCGGCGGCCTTACCTCGCGGACCGCGAATTCTGGCTGGCGGCGCGCGCGGTGGACGCATGCATCAACCTGCGATATCCCGCGGCCGGCGAGACGTCGGGAATCGCCATTCGCCTGATGGGACTCGGCAAGCCGGCGATGATGACGGAGTCGCTCGAGTGCTCGCGCTTTCCCGAGGACGCCTGCCTGCGGATCGCGCCGGGCGTTGCGGAACTGGAATCACTTCGCGAGCATATGGTTCTGTTAACATCAATGGGTGAGGTGACCAGTGCCGTCGGCGAACGGGGCGCCGGGCACGTTCGAGCGCACCATCGGGTGGAGCAGGTAGGGAAACAATACTGGGCACTGTTGTGCGAGCTTTGTTCTTAGCGCTGGCGTGCGGCGCGGCCTTCGGCGCCCCGCAAAAGCCCATCGTGAAGCAACTCCACGTGGCCGTTCCTATGCGGGACGGGGTGCGCCTTTCAGCCAACATCTTCCTGCCCGGCGAGCACGTGCGCGTGCCGTCCCTGCTGGTGCGCACGCCCTACGGCAAGGGCGACGACATCACATCGAACTACCAGGCGTTCGTAGAGCATGGCTACGCGGTGGTGGTGCAGGACGTGCGCGGGCGGTACGAGTCGGGAGGCGAATTCCAGCCGCTGACGCAGGAAGCGCCGGACGGTGACGACACGCTGAACTGGATGGCCCGCCAATCCTGGTCCAACGGGAGAATCGGCATGATGGGTGGCTCGTACCTCGGGATCGCGCAATGGAAGGTGGCGCTGCTCAACAATCCGTACCTGAAGGCGATCTTTCCGGTGGTCTCGGGCGATGACGACTATCGCGACCGCTTCTATTCCACCGGCGGCGCCGTGAAACTGGGTAACCGCCTGGAGTGGATGTCGGAGAACCTGAAGGCCCCTGGCTACCGTCCCGACTTCAGCAAGTTCGTACTGCACCTGCCTCTGCGCACGGCGGACATCGCGGCCACCGGTTGGACCTCGGAGATGTACCGCGACGCCATCGAGCATCCCTCCTTCGACGCTTTCTGGCGCGCCATCAGCACCCGCGAACAACTTCAGAGGATTCATATCCCGGTGTTTGCGGTCGGCGGCTGGTACGACAACTTCGTGGAAAGCGACCTGGACGCGTTCGCCGCGCTGCACAAATCTTCGGGCTTGAACCGTGTCCTGGTAGGGCCGTGGCCGCACAACATGTCCTACAAGTTTCCCGGTGTCGACTTCGGACGCGAATCCACCGTGGCGGTGCGCGAGATCCAACTGGAATGGTTCGACCAGTGGCTGATGGGCAAGGACACGCCGCTGGTGTCGAAACCTCCCGTCAGGTTCTTTGTGATGGGCGCCAACAAGTGGCGCGAAGAACCGGAGTGGCCGCCGGCAGAGGCGCACGAGCGCAAGTTCTACCTGGTAAGCAACGGCCACGCCAACACGTTCTCCGGCGACGGCGCGCTCGCGGAGAAGCCGCGGTGGCGCGCCTCCGAGGATCGCTACACCTTCGACCCCTATAACCCTGCGCCGACGCTGGGCGGCTCGGTGTGCTGCAATCCGCGAGTCTTCCCGTGGGGGCCCATGGATCAGCGCCCGGTGGAGCAGCGGCCGGACGTGTTGGTTTACACCAGCCTTCCGTTGAATCAAGACACGGAAGCGATCGGTCCAGTGAAAGTGGTGCTTTGGGTGTCGACGAGCGCCCGCGACACGGACTTCACCGCCAAGCTGGTGGACGTCTTCCCGGGCGGCTACGCCCGCAATCTCACAGACGGGATTCTGCGATTGCGCTACCGCAATTCACTGGAGAAGCCGGAACCGGCACAGGCCGGCGAACTCTACCAGGTGGCCGTGGACGCCGGGGTGACCAGCAACGTGTTTCAAAAGGGCCATCGCATCCGGGTGGAGATTTCGAGCAGCAATTTTCCACGATTCGACCGGAATCCGAACACGGGCGGGACGGTGGCGGACGAAACCAAGCTGTTCAAAGCGAGCCAGACCGTGTACCACGACCGAACGCACCCATCGTGCCTGGTGCTGCTGGTGATGCCGGGCGGGGCGTAGAAACAACGCAGGTATACTGAGAGAGGGCAATCATGGCTTCGCAAAGTCTCAGGGAAATCGTCGAGAGTTTGACGCCGGACGAGCAGGCCGCCGTTCGTGAGTTCATCGACTTTCTCAAGCGCAAATCCCTTGCGGGGAGCCCATTCCTGGCCGCCGTCAACGAGTTCATCGGCGAGCATCCTGAGTTGCTGCGACGACTCGCGCAGTGACGGTCTACCCGAAGATAGAGGAAGTGATCGCCGCCCATGATCGGCTGATCGAGCATTTCGGCGGGTCGCTCGGCCTGCGCGAGCGAGGCGCCTTGGAATCCGCGCTGGGGCGCCCGCAAATCGGGTACTACGACGATCTGATTCAGGAAGCTGCCGCGCTTTGGGAGAGCCTTTCTCAGAACCACCCATTCGTCGATGGCAACAAGCGTGTTGCGGTCACTGTCACAGCCGCTTTCCTCAGGGTGAACGGCTATCACCTGAGATTCGACGATCAGGCGGCATTTGACTTCCTGAACAACCTGTACGAGAGCGGCCGCTTTCAATATGCGCAATTGGAGCGCTGGCTTCGAGAGCACGCCTTTCGTGACGTGGTTTGAGGGTCGGTTCTCAGTGGTCGTTGTTATTCGGGTTCGGCGACGTGCCGGAACCGGCGTTCTTCACGTACTTATCGAACCACGCGAGCTTCTCCCACACCACGTGCTCGATGGTTTCCTTGCCGCGATAGCCGTGAGCTTCGAAGGGAAGGAAGACCAGCCGCGTGATTCCGCCATTGCCGCGCACGGCTTCGTACATGCGCTCGGATTGAATGGGGAACGTGCCGCTATTGTCGTCCGCCTCGCCGTGAATGAACAGAATCGGCGCCTTGATTTTGTCAGCGTACATGAACGGCGACATCTTGAGGTAGACCTCGGGAGCCTGCCACAAGGTGCGGCGCTCGCTCTGGAAGCCGAACGGCGTGAGGGTGCGATTGGGCGCGCCGCTTTCGGCGATGCCGGCCTTGAACAGGTCCGAATGCGCCAGCAGGGTGTCGGTCATGAACGCGCCGTAGCTGTGGCCGCCGACGCCGACGCGCGCGCGATCCGTCACGCCCATCTCGACGGCCTTGTCGATGGCCGCCTTGGCGTCCATGACGACCTGGTCGACGAAGCCGTTGTTGACGGTGTCGGGATCGGACCCCACGATCGGCATCGCCGTGTTCGCCAGAACCGCGTAACCTTCGAGAGCGAAATACAGCTCCGTGTAGCCGCGCATTTCCGTGAAGCGCTTGGTCGAGCCACTGACCTGGCTGGCGGTGGCCGCATCATTGTACTCGTACGGATAGGCCCACACCACCGTCGGCAGCCGGGTGCCCTGCTTGTAACCCGCGGGCAGGTAGAGGGTGAACGAAAGCTCCACACCGTCCGGGCGCTTGTACTTCACCAGTTCCTTGCTGATCCCGCGAATCGAGGGCTGCGGATCGGGGAATTTGGTGACGGCGACGGGCGCTCCGTTGGGCGTGCGCACGAAATAGTTCGGCGGCTCGGTGGGGCTTTCACGGCGCGTCAGGAACCGGTTGCCGTGATCGTCCAGCAGCGCCTCGACTGTTTCGTAGTGATCATCGTCGGACTTGAACAACGGTTCGGTCTTGCCGGTAGCCAGGTTGAAGCGGTTCAGGAAGGGATGGTCGCCGGTGGGTGACGAACCCGGGCCCCTCAAGAAAATGTTGTCGCCGTCCTGCAAGATCGTCGCCTCGCCGTTGGGCATGGGCTTGCCGACCGGCATGCCCGGATCGGCGTAGCGATCCTGGTTGTTGCGGCTCCAGATCAGCTTGGCCGCCTGGTCTGGCTTGTCGAGATCGATCTGGAATGTGCGCACGCGGCGGCTGCGGCGCTCGGTGTCGGTCACCAGCGCGAAGCCGCCCTTGGCGCCCATCTGAATGCCGCCGAAGCGTTGCTCGGTTTTGAAGACCTCACTCGGCGGTCCGGTGAATGGGGCTTTCAGCGCGACGATCTTGTCGCGGAACGGCGCGCTGTTCCTCAAGTCGCCGCCATCCAGGGCCTCCACCCACAACAACGTGGCCGGCTCGCTGGCGCGCCACGTCACGTTGCGGGGACCCGTGGGGACACCGTTGATCGGCACCTTGTCCTCCAGCGGCAGGCTGGCCACCTTATGCAAGACTTTGCCCGTGAGGTCCCAAATTTCGATCTCTTTGGGGAACGAATTCGCCGCGTGGATATAGGAGAACGGCTTGTGAATCGTCGTCACCAGCAGGTCTTTGCCGTTCGGCGAGACGCGCGCGGACTGAATGATGCCAGCCTTGCCGACCGGGGTCACCTTTCCGCTGTCAAGGTCGACCGTCGCGAGCTGGGAGGTGGCGTAGTAAACAAACAGGTCTTCGTCATGGGGGCTGGCAAGCATGTCTTCGAGCGTGGGTGCGGGAGCGCCGCCGCCCAGGCTTTCCTGCACGTGAGGACCGGTGGGCACCGGCTCTCGCGGCGCCGCGCCGCGGTTGGCCCGGACGGTCTCCACCAGCAGGCTTTTGTTATCGGGCATCCACTGAACGTCACTGCCGCCGCCTCCACGGCCACCGCCGCCCATTACGCCGTTGATGCGCACGCCCTCCACCTTGTGAGTTTTGCCGGCGGTGTCGCCGATCCACAATTCGATGCCCGCCGCCGTGGTGTTGGTGAATGCGAAGTTCTTACCGTCGCTCGACCAACGCACGCTGCCGATCTTGGCGTTTGGCGGCATTTGCACGGGAATTTCAGTGCCCTCGGGTATTTTGCGCAGCGTCAGGGTGCTGGCGAACAGGGTGTTGTGCAGACCATTGGTCTTGGGATTGATGCGCATTCCGGCGATGCGCAGCATGGGCTCGGCCAACTCCGCGATGGGCGGATACACGACCGGCTGGGCTTGCAAGCCGAAGTCGCGCGTTGGGCTGAGCGAGAGCGCCGGAGTGACAGGCGCATCCATCACATCCAGGATGGCCTTGGGCGGTTTCCGGTACGGCTCCGCACTGAACAGGACCAGAGCCGCCAGGAACAGCAGAGACAGGGATTTCGTGGCTGTTTTCATAACGAGACACGAAAATCTTATGGAAACTGGAGGCCGAAGTCAAACGGTCGAATGGCGCAGCTCTAACCCGAGCGCGGCTTGGCGCGCTATCTCACAGTGGACGGCTGCGTGCTGCTCCTTCTATTCGTTGGAGGCAATCAACGATGAAGTTCCAACTTCTACTGCGCCAGCAAGCTGAAGCACAAGCCCAAACATCACTGGCGGAAGCCGCATCAGAAAAGGAGTTGCTGGATCGGGAACGCGCCGTCCGGGAGCGCGCGGAAGCCGAAGCGACGGCCGAGAAGGCTCAGCCGGTTCCGCCTCCACCGCCGCCCCCGGTGATCGAGCGGCACGAAGCGCCAACCCAACCTAATCCGCAAAAGATCGCCTTTCGGGGGAGCCTGATGCAACAATTGAGCGCGGCCTTGCCAACCCGTGACACGCCGCGCGGCCTGGTAGTGACTGTGGCCGACGCCGGCTTCCGCGGCACGGAAATCAGATCGGCGACAGACGGCAGCCTGTTCCGCGTCGCCGCCATTCTGGCGGCGCACCCGGGACTCACCGTTGAAGTCGAGGGCCACACCGACAACAGCGGCAACCCCTCCGCCGATGACCGGATTTCATCCGAGCGCGCCGACGCAGTCCGCGCTGCGCTGGTTCGTGGGGGCATTCCAGCATCCCTGGTCTCGGCGCGTGGACTCGGCGGTACGCATCCCCTGGTTTCCAACAATTCAGCCGCGGGCCGCGAACAAAACCGCCGCGTGGAAATCACCATTTACGGGGACCCCTTGGGCAGCATGGCGCTCTGGGAAAGGAGCTACCCGCTCGGGCCGCGGCAGTAAATATGGCGCCCGCGGTTGTAACGAGGGCGCTCGCAGGGCAGCCGGCGCGTCCCGGAGCTATTCCGCTTCTCACTCCGCGACCGGCCAGTGCTCCTTCAGGATGGAGAGCCCGGTCACGACCGCGCAGGCCAGCATTACCACGCGGATGTAGACCGCGACGAACATCTGTTGATCCCCGAACACCTGCCGGAGCAGGCCGAACACGGCGCTGGTAGCGCAACAGGCAAAATACAAACGCTCGACGCCGTTGCCGGAGACACCGGCCAGCACCAGCAGAACCGTGGAGACGATGGTGTAAACGGCGACCAGCGTCCACGCGGAGACCGGCGAAGCGGCATGCAGGGGACGAACCACGGTAAGCACCCCGAAGGCCGCCACCGCCAGGAAAACAACGGTGTGTACCAGCGCGATGATGGTGCGCTTGCGGTTGGTGAGGATGGCGTAGCGCTTCATCCGGTTAAGCTCCCAGAATACAGCATTCCCTCAGGCCGACGACCGTGGTGAACCGGCGGGCCAAGCGCAGCGAGCCAGTCTCCTCTTCATGCGCGCAACTTCAGAGGCATTGATATATATGGTTGCTATATGTATAATCACCAGATATGGCATTTGCTGATATCGAGCTTCGCGCCGTCCAAAAAGGCAGCGCGGAAATGATCCTGCTGGCTCTGCTCGAAGGCCGCCCGCGCCACGGCTACGAGCTGGCCAAGATGATCGAATCCCAGTCCGACAGCCGCCTCCAGTTCCACGTGGCGTCGCTCTACCCCATGCTCTACCGCCTGGAGCGCAAGCGGCTGGTCGAAGGCAAATGGGTCGAGAAAGCCGGCGAAAGGCGGAAACGGTACTACCGGCTCACGCCCGGCGGACGCCGCGCCCTGGTCATCCACCGACGCACCTGGCGAGAATTCGTGAGCGTCCTCAACAGCCTGACAGGGTTCGGCCATGCCTGATTGGCGCGGCTACATCCGGCAGCACATGCCGCCCCTTCGTGTGGGACCGGCGCGCGAGAGTGAAATCGTGGCTGAATTGGCCCTGCAACTGGAACAGGCCTACGGCGACGCGCTCGCGGCTGGCGCCTCTGAAGCCGAAGCGCAGCAGCGAGCGCGATTTCAGATCCGCGACTGGGAGAACCTGGCGCGCGAAATCAACACGGCGGAGCGTCAGAGTGGGCCTCGGTTCTTAGCCGGCCTGGCGCACGACCTGCGCTATTCGGCGCGCTTGCTCGCCCGCAGTCCCGGTTTCGCCGCCATTGCAGTGCTGACGTTGGCATTCGGCATCGGCGGCAACACGGCCATCTTCAGCATGGTGGACGCCATCGCCCTGCGCAGCCTCCCGTACCCGCATCCCGACCGGCTTATGGCCATCGAAACCCGCCGCGTCGAGCAGCCGGAGATCGAGCCGTGGACTTCGCCGTCCGACTTCTTCGACCTCCGCGAGCGCAGCCGCGCGTTTTCCACCATCGCCGGAATCGACCCGATCTGGAGCCTGATTTTGACGGGCCGCGGCGAAGCCGAGCAGTTGCAGTGCCTGTTCGTGTCGGCGGACTTCTTCCCCATGCTCGGGCTGAAGGCGTCGCTCGGCCGCACCTTTGCTCCAGGCGAGGACCGCGCACACGCGCCCTCCTACGTAGTGATGCTGTCGCATTCCTTCTGGCAGCGGCGGTTCGGCGGAAGCCCCGGCATCATCGGCCAGACGCTGGTAATGGACGGCTCTCCATACACCGTGATCGGCGTCATGCCGGCAGGCTTCCATTATGAAGGCGAGCCGCTCGCAGGCACCGCTTCGGATATCGATGTCTACTGCCCGCTTGCCGCGAATGTCCTGACGGGGTCTGCGGCCCGCGGCTTGCGATGCCTCAAAGCGATCGGGCGGCTCGCGCCTGGCGTAACAGCAGAGCAGGCGAGCGATGAGGTTCGCCGCATCGGCCTCGCATTAGCTCAGCAATACCCGGATTCCAACCGCGGCTTCGCCATGGACGCGCAACCGCTTCGCGCACAGGTTGCCGGCCGTTTCCGGCTGACCATGCTCCTGCTGCTTGGCGCGGTCGGGTTCGTGCTCCTGATGGCCTGTGCCAACGTGGCCAATCTCCTGCTGGCCCGAGCCGTGGCGCGTCATCGCGAGGTTTCGGTCCGCGCGGCCCTGGGAGCTTCGCGCCTCCGCCTGGTGCGGCAGTTGTTGACCGAAGGATTGTTCATGGCAGCGATTGGCGGCCTCGGGGGATTGGCCGTGGCGTACCTGGGCCTGAAGTGCCTGGTAGCGGCGGCTCCGCCGAGCCTGTTACAGGGCCGGGTCATTCGGCTGGATGCACGCGCGCTGCTGTTCGCCACCGCGACTGTGCTGGGCTGCGCCCTCCTGGCGGGGCTGCCGCCTGCCTCGCGCACGGTGCGCGACGATATCGGCAACGCCTTGCGGGAAGCTGGCCGCGGGCTGACCGCCGGCCATCACCTTCTGCGTTCAGCGCTGGTTGTAATGCAAGTGACGGTGGCGCTGGTTCTGCTGATCGGCGCGGGACTGCTCATCCGCAGCTTTCAGCGCGTTCTCTCAGTCGATCCCGGGTTCCAGGCGCACAACCTGGTCACCATCTGGACACAGGTGCCGCGAGCAGTCCAAACGTCCGAGCAGCGCACGGCCATATACCGCCGCATTCACGATGAGTTGATGAGTGTGCCCGGCGTCCGCTCCGTGGCCGCGGTGAGCCGGCTGCCTTTAATGGGCATAAACCTCGGCAGCGCCCTGTTCATCGAAGGCCAATCCACGCCCGGCGTGCCAGGTCCTGACGTGGAGTACAGGAGAGCTACTCCCGAGTACTTCACCACCATGGGCATTGCGTTGCGGTCTGGCCGTTTCTTCAACGATCACGATGCCCCCAACGCTTCCACCGTGGCGCTGATCAACGAGGCCCTGGCACGCAAGTTCTTCCCCGGTGGGAACCCTGTGGGAAAGCGCATCAAGCTCGGCGGAGATCTGGACAAGCGGCAGTGGATAACGATCCTGGGCGTGGTTGGAGACGTCCGCCATTTCGGGTTGGATATCGCACCGCGCCCTGAAGTATACACGGCGTATGCCGCCAACCCGCTGTTCTCGCCGATCCTGGTCATCCGCACCGATAGCGACCCGTCCGCTCTGGCGGCGACACTGGCTGCCAAGGTTCGGTCCATCAGCCCGGAGATGCCGGCGTATGACGTCTTCACCATGCAGGCACTGGTCGACCGGTCCACCACCCAACGCCGTTTCGTTATGTCGCTGCTCACAGGTTTCGCGCTGGCGGCACTGCTGCTGGCCGGCGTAGGGATCTATGGGACTATGTCGCAATCCGTGGCGCAGCGCACGCGTGAGATCGGCCTGCGGATGGCGCTGGGCTCATCGCCCGCGGCTGCCCTTGGTCTGGTTGTGCGCCATGGCGTCCGCTTAATGGCTCTCGGCATCGCACTGGGTACGCTGGCCGCAACGGGCCTGACCCAGCTCATGAGTAAGCTGCTGTTCGAAGTGCGTCCCCTCGATCCGCTCGCGTTCGCCGGAGCTGCGCTTGCGCTGGCTGCCTTCTCGCTGTCAGCCTGCTACATCCCCGCGCGTCGCGCCACGCGAGTCGATCCACTCGAGGCCCTGCGGCAAGAATAGAAGTGGCGCACGCGCATATAAGCGTGCCGCGCCGCGACTCATCGCGACGCTTGGCGTCCGTCGCTATCGCTGCTTCACGCCCTCCAGGGCGCCGTCCCTTGTACCCGGCACGGCGGTGCGTTCCAACGCCGCCTTGAGCCCGTTCTCCGCGTGCGCATCGGAAGGATACTGCTCAAGCGCCGTGCGAAAGGCCCGCTCCGCCACGGCCGGCCTGTTGTTCTTCAAAGCAGCGCTGCCCAGGCTCTCGGCCACCGGCCGCGGATACGACGGCGGCTCCGCATACGTCAGCCGCCGCTCGGCATTCGACGCGGTTTCGAGCTGCTTCAGCCCGCGGTCGACCTGGCCTTCTGCAAGATCGAGTTGGCCCGTCAATTCCTGCCGCGCCACCTGCAATGCCGGCGTCTCGGAGCGATGCGTCCGGGCGCGGTACTCCGCCAACGCCTGTTCGAACTGTCCTGCCTCCTCGCGCGCTCCCGCCAGGTTGCCGCGGTTGGCCTGCGCCAATGCCCGCGCCCAGTGCCGCCATGCCTCCTGCGCGGGATGCGTGGAGGGCGGCAAAGCGCTCTCGTCCAGAACCGCATCCCACTTTTCGAACTGGACCAGCGTGCGCAGCATCGCGAACCAGCCTTGTGAGTGCGCCGTTCCGGTGGAATCGGGGGACGCTGCCTGCTGCGGGTTCTCCTGGAATTGCAGGAGTTCCTTCGCCGCTTCCACCGCGTCGTCGAAGCGGCCCTCAAACGAGTACGCTGTCGCCAGGTAGTGTACGTTGTGGCCGTGATGCGAGTTGCCGTAAAAACGGTCTTGCTTCATCCAGTCGCGCTCGTTCCCCGCGGCCGTGCGGAAGGCCTTCGCCGCGTCGTCCCACCGGCCTGTCTGTGCATAAATGTGCCCTGGCATATGCAGCGCGTGTGGAATGTTGGGCGCCAGTTGCGGGTACTTCGCGCAACTCGGCCAGGCATCCTTCGCGAACGTCGAACCCTCGAACGCATGAATGATGTAGTGGTGCAGTCCCGGGTGGTCCGGGATTTTCGGCAGCAGCCCTCGCAGAATCGCGACCGCCTCGGTGGTACCGGGCGCCACCGGTTTCTTGTCCGGCTGCGTGAATCCGCGCATGATCATGAGCGCAAGGTAGAGCTGCGCTTCCACTTCGTCGGGGTACTTCGCCAGCAAACTGCGCATGCCCTTCGCAAACGCGTCCTCCGGTTCCTTTTCGCCAGGGTTGCGGCGCGCCGCCACGGCGGCGATGTACATCTTTTCCAGATCCGTCGCCTTGCCCGGTACCTGGCTCAGCTCTACCGCCTTCTGCGCCGCCGCCCGCGCCCGCGATATCGCCGGCGGAACCTGCTTGCCGTACAGGCTGTCCAGGAAATCGATCTGGAAGCGCGGACGCCAGTCGCCCGCCGCCACCATGGCGATGCCCCAGTGCGGCATCGGGGCGGCCGGATCGAGCGCCGCGGCCTGCAGGAAGGAGCGCTCCGCCTCTCGCGCCCAGAACGAGTGCATCTGCGCCACACCCTGGTCGAAGAACTGCTGCGCCTCGCGGCTGCTGGTGGTGATCGCGAAATGCACGGCGCCCATTCCCGGGAGCAGCTTCGCCGGCAGCGTCGGAGCGATAGCGCTGGGCGGTGGCGCGCAGTTGTCCGCTTTGGGCGTCTGCGCGCCGGCCGTGCCGGCCAGCCACAGGATCGCCAGGGAAGAGAATATGCGTGTCATTTCGCGTCCTCCAGTTCATGCGAGATGAGCGCCGCGAGCTGATCGATCCGCCACGCAGACCCGTCCACTACCGCCCGCAGCCTTCCGTCGCGGCCGATTACCGACGTCATCGAATTGTGTCCGATCGAGCCCTCATCGGTCCAATACACCTCGCCCAGTTGAGCGGCGAGCTTTGAAACATCGCCTGTCAGAAATTTCCAGCCGTCGCTGTCAGCGCCCCAGCGGCGCGCGTATTCCGCTAGAACAGCAGGCGTATCGAACTCCGGGTCTACGGTGACCGAAAGCAGCACCAGGTCGATTCCCAGCCGATCGCGGAAGCGATTTTGGAGCGCGGCGAAATTGGCGGCCAAGCGCGGGCAGACATCCGGCAGCGGGCAGCGCGTATAAAGGAAATCGATCGCCAGTACTTTGCCGCGAAGGTCGCCGAGCCGCACGGTGCGTCCCTGCTGGTCGGTAAGCTGGAACTCCGGGACCGCGTCGCCGACACGCAACATTTCCTTGGGCGCCGCGATCGTCACATCCCCGCCGCCGGATTTTCGCACGTGCCGTGCCACGGAATGGTCTTTGTCGACCACCAGCTCGAATTGCACGCGCTCACCCGGATACAGCCCCCGCAACTCGTCGGCGTCCGCCACACGGAACGGCATCGTCATCGCCTCCATGTATCGAGCGATGGGTCGATGCGAAACCAGCATGGTGCGTGCCGGCGCATCGACCGCCACCACGATCCCATCCACGGTGTACGATCTGGCCCCGTGCAATGCCAGGCCGGTTGCCCCTGCCAGTATAAGTCCCCAGACTCGCATGGTTCTCCAGTGCTGATTGGTCGGATTATATCCGATTCCGACCCCCTCGCTCACGGTGGTATGATGACGCGCGAATATGTTCAGACGCCCTTTGTTCCTGGCTCTCCTAGTCTCCACCTGCGCCCTGGCTCAGCCCCGGCCCGCGCCGCATCCCATCGTTCTCCGAGCCGCCCGTCTGCTCGATGTGGAAACCGGCCGCACGATCTCCCCCGCCGAGATACTGGTGCAGGGCGAGCGCATCGCCGAAGTCGGCGCGTCGGTAACCCATCCGCCCGCCACTGAAACCATTGACCTCGGTGACCGCACGCTTCTTCCCGGCCTGATCGATGCGCACATCCACCTGTTCCTCCATCCGGGCGCGGAAGACCTGCAAACCGTGCAGGAGTCTGTGCCGCAGCGCACGCTCACGGCGATCCTGGCGGCTCGCGACGACCTGATGGCCGGCTTCACCGCCGAGCGCGACATGGGCACCGAGGGCGCCGGTTCCGCCGACACCGCCGTCCGCAACGCCATCGACCAGGGCCTCTTTCCCGGCCCCCGCTTGCGCATCAGCGGCAATGCCGTCGACATTCTCGGAGGTCACGAAGACGCGATCGACTACAATCCCGCACAGCACATCCTCTCCAACGCCACCTACGCCAACAACGCCCTGGAGCTGATCGATGTGATCCGCCAGCAATTCAAAGAGGGCGCCGACTTCATCAAGATCTATGAGACGGGCAAGGACTCTTTCGTCGACGGCCGCTTCTCCACGCCATACCAGTACACCGAAGAGGAACTAGGCGCGGCGGTCCGCGAGGCTGCCCGAGTGGGAAAGCGCGTGGCCGTGCACGCCACCGGCGAGCCCGGAACGCTCTACGGCGCGCGCGCCGGCGTGGTCAGCATTGACCATGCCAACCAGCTCAGCGATGAGACCATGCGGCTCATGCGCGAGAAGCAGATCTTCGCGGTCCCCACCTTCACGATATTCGAATATTTCGCCGATCACGCAGCCACGCCAGCCGCCGGCGCCCTCGAGCGGCAGATGCTCAACTACCATGCGCAAGAATTCAAGAAGCAGCTTGCCGCCGGCATCCCCTTCGCCATGGGATCCGACGTCGGCCCATTCCCGCACGGTACACAGGCCCGCGAGTTCGTCCTGATGGTGCAGTACGGCATGAGCCCGCTGGCCGCCATCCAGGCCGGCACGCTGAACGGCGCCAAGGTCCTTGGCTGGCAGGGCCAGATCGGCGCTCTGAAGCCCGGTTTTCTCGCCGACATCATCGCCGTCGCCGGCGATCCGCTCCGCGATATCGCAGCCCTGCAACAAGTCACCTTCGTCATGAAGTCCGGCACAATCCACCGCCGCTGACTGGGGTCTTCTGACCCTGGCTTCTGACTTTCTTCTTCCTCTCACTTGCCATTTCCCCCGGCGTGTCATAGCCTGTGACACATGCACTCAACCCGCCGCGATCTGTTTGTAACACTCTTCTCCGCTGCGGCCGCCAGCCAGCTCGCCAGAGGTCAGGACGAACCCGTTGCGATTCCCGGCAAGCGCCCCATGATCGTGCATAACGACCGGCCGGAGGACATCGAAACGCCCGTCCGCTACTTCGATTCCTGGATCACCCCGAACGACGCCTTCTTCGTCCGCCAGCACATCCCCCGCCCGGCGCCGATCGATCGCGGCGGCTACCGTCTCACAGTGAATGGCATGGTATCGAAGCCCGTGCAACTGACCCTTGACGACCTACGCAAACTCCCGCAGTACACCATTCCGGCCACCATTGAATGCACCGGCAACGGCCGCGGCTTCTACACTCCCAAAGTGCCCGGCATCCAGTGGCTGCGCGGCGCAATCGGCAATGCGGAGTGGCGCGGCCCCCGGGTTAGCGACGTGTTGAAAATGGCCGGCGCGGACGCTTCCGCCGCTTATATCGAAACCGACGGCGCCGATGTCGGACTCGCTTCCACTCCCGATTTCGTGCGCTCCACGCCCATGAGCAAAGCCTTGCACCCGGCGACCATCCTCGCGCTTAGCATGAACGGCCAAACCCCCGATATCCACGGCTTCCCCGTCCGCCTGATCGTGCCCGGTTGGGATGGCACCAGCTCGGTGAAGTGGGTGATCCGCATCTCCGTCGCAGCGCAGCCCAACAATGGGTTCTTCATGAACCCTGGCTACCGCTACCCCAAGTACAGCCTGCCGCCTGGAACGCCCGCGAAACCGGCGGAGCTGGAAGTGATCGAGGGCATGCCCGTCAAATCGTCCATCACCTCGCCGGAAGACCAAGCCAGACTGCCGATCGGCGCCATCCCCATTCGCGGTTTCGCCTGGGCCGGCGAACAGGCCATCGAGCGCGTGGAGGTCTCCACAGATGGCGGAAGCCGCTGGCGCGACGCCGAGCTTTCCAGCCCGAAGCTGCCCTTCGCGTGGCGATTGTTTCACCTAGATTGGCAGCCGAGCGATCCCGGTTACTACACCATCCTTTCCCGCGCGACCGATTCCGCGGGCCGGGTGCAGCCCTTCGTAGCGGCGTGGAACCCGTCCGGATATTTGTACAATGCCGTCGATCGCGTGGGAGTCACCGTGGAGAGACCCGCATGAAAACATTACTTGTCACCTGTGTTCTCACAACCGCGGCGCTGGCCGCCGACCAGGCCACCCTCGATCGCGGAAAGAAGGAAGAAGGCCGTGTCTGTCTGCCGTGCCACAGCTTGCGCCTGATTCATTCGCAGCGCTTGTCGAAAACAACCTGGAACAAGGAACTCGACAAGATGGCCGGATGGGGCGCCAAATACCAGGACCGCGACGCGCTACTCGAATACCTGGTATCCAATTTCGGCGACGACAAGCCGCCTGCCCCGCCCGCCATGTCCCTCGACGGCTCTTCAGCGAAACCGAAGTGACGCGGCGCGGCCTCAGGCTGCCGTGTCGGCATTCGTGACGACACGTTTTCCCGGCACCCCCACCGTTGTAACTTGTTCCTATGCCTCCTGTGCGTGCCGCCGTCATCCAATCCGGCTCCAACCTCTTCGACACCGCCGCCACCCTCGCTAAAGCCGAGCGCCTCATCGCCGAAGCCGCCGCGGCAGGCGCCAAGCTCCTCGTCTTTCCCGAAGCCTTCATTGGCGGATATCCCAAAGGCGCCGACTTCGGCACGCTGGTGGGTTCGCGCACACCCGAGGGCCGCAAGTTGTTTCGCCGTTACTTTGAGAGCGCCGTTGACGTGCCCGGCCCCGCGACCGCCCGCCTTGGTGAAGCCGCGCGCGCCCACGCCGTGTGGCTGGTGATCGGCGTGATCGAACGCGACGGCGGCACTCTTTACTGCACCGTCCTCTTCTTTTCTCCCGATGGCTCCTTCGCCGGCAAACACCGCAAGCTCATGCCCACGGCCATGGAGCGCCTGATCTGGGGCTTCGGCGACGGCTCGACCCTGCCCGTCATCGACACAGGCTTCGGCAAAATCGGCGCCGTCATCTGCTGGGAGAATTACATGCCGCTGATGCGCGCAGCCATGTACGCCAAAGGTGTCCAATTCTATTGCGCGCCGACGGTCGATGACCGCGAGGTCTGGGCGGTCTCCATGCGCCACATCGCTCTCGAAGGCCGATGCTTCGTGCTGTCCTCCTGCCAATACAGCCGGCCCGCGGACGTGTCCGACCGTGAATCCATCCGCGGCGGCAGCACGATCGTCGGCCCGCTAGGCCAGGTCCTCGCCGGCCCAAACCGCGAAGGTGAGTGCATCCTTACTTCGGACCTCGACCCCGGTGAAATCGCCGAAGGCAAATTCGACCTGGATGTTGCCGGCCACTACGCCCGCCCCGACGTGTTTCGCCTGGAAGTCAACGAGGCTGCAGCCCCGCCCGTACGCTTCAATCCACCCGCAGGTGCGCCTGATTGCACATCCAAGCCGCCCGATGGGCCGTGGTTATAATAGAGTCGTGCCGAAAGCCAGGGACCTGGAAGCGCGCCTGCAGAGAACCGAACAGCAACTGCGATTGTTCCAGAAGATCAGCCGCTTCATGGTCCGGGATCTGAGCCTCCAGGACGTCTTGAAAGGTGTGGTCTCCCTGGTCGTCGAATTCACCGAATGCGATTCGTGCCTGCTGTACCTTCTCGATGGCGAGGACCTGGTGCTGTGTGCTTCCAACACGCCGCACCCGTCCACTATCGGCAAGCTCCGCATGCGCTGGAATGAGGGCCTTACCGGTTGGGTGGCCCGCGAGCGGCGCCTTTTGGCGATCTCGCGCGAGGCCTACAAAGATCCGCGGTTCAAGAAATTCGGCGAACTCGAGGAGGATACCTTCGAAGCCTTCCTCTCGGCGCCGCTAATCGCGCGCAACCGCGTGGTGGGAGTGATCAACGTGCAGCACCGCCTTCCCCACCAACACATGGGCAGCGAAATGGAGGTGCTCACGACCGTGGGCGAGCAGATCGGCTGCGTGCTTGTCCTGGCTCGCATGGCGCCCACCGCGGTGGAGTCTGCCAATCACGTGGAACTGGTGCTTTCCTCCGGGCCCATTCCGATGAAACAATAAGGACAGAGTGAAACCGTCATTGGCTCGCCTCGTTTGCGCGCTGTGGCTGGTTGCGGCGTGGGTGACGCCGCTCGCCGCACAGAAGTGGCAGGTGCAGTATTTCTACGATAAGCAGAAATCCAACCTGATCATCGGCGATCTGCAGTTTCCCTCGACGGAACGCGGCATAGCCGTTGGCGTAATCCAGGAAGGCAAGCATCAGCATCCGATCTCCGTGGTGACTTCCGATGGCGGCGCTCACTGGCAAACCGCCCCTCTCGAAGAGACGCCCGTCTCGTTGTTCTTCCTCAACGAGAAACTGGGGTGGATGGTGACGGCGAAAGGTCTTTGGCAGACGGTGGAAGCCGGAAGAACCTGGCGCAAGCTGCCCAGAATGCCCGGCGAGATTCTCCGGGTATACTTCGTCGACGAACAGAACGGTTGGGCGGTCGGACCCAAGAAAGTCGCGCTCGAGACGCACGATGGGGGCCGGCATTGGAGCCGCCTGGCCGCGGCTGCGGACCAACCGGGCCTTCCCGTCTACAGCGCTTATACCTGCGTGACATTCGCCACGAACCTGTATGGTTTGATCACCGGCTGGAATATTCCGCCCAAGCGATTCGCTCCCGAACGGCCGGATTGGATGGATCCGGAAGGCACCCTCAGGCAACGCGAGACTCCGCACTTGTCCTATACCCTGGCCACCGTCGATGGCGGCAAGACATGGAAACCGGGCAACGCTTCTTTGTTCGGAACCGTCACGCGCATTCGCCTGAACGCGAATGGCAGCGGCTTGGGCCTGATCGAGTATACGCAGGCTTTTCGCTATCCGAGCGAAGTCTTCGTACTGGATTGGAAGACTGGCAAGACCAACACGATCTACCGCGAAGCCAGTTTCGCGGTGAGCGATATCTGGCTGGCTTCCGACGGCACCGCCTACCTCGCGGGCAACCTGGTACACGGCCAACTGCGGGGAGTGCTTCCGGGCAAAGTGCAGGTGCTCACGAGTAAGGACTACAAGAACTGGACCGCGATACCCGTGGACTACCGCGCCGAAGCCAGAAGCACCGTACTGGCCGCTCCCGACGACCAGAACATCTGGCTGGCCACCGACACAGGGATGATTCTGAAGCTGGTGCGTTAGAACAGATTGTTCCCCGCCCGTTTTATCCACAGCGAATACACTGTATCCAATGTGTAACTCGTTCGAAACAAAAGAGAAAAATCCTGAGGAAAAGCCTGTTTCGGCTCGCAAAAGCCGTTGACCGGAAACGGCTTCGGTAGCATAGTGGGGAAGGTTCCAAGAGGTTTGAGGAACAGTCAGCCTCCGGAAACGTAGCGGACCAGGAACGTTGATCCGTAGCCAACCCTAGAAATAGAACCGGCTGCGGGGAGCGAGAGGAGATCGGGCGTATTCGGAAGGCGAGCTGATGAGCGGCGGAAACTGCTGAACGCTTCGATCCGTAGGGAGGTAAAGGTCCCGAGGGGGAGTGGAGGCAGAGGAAGCAGCGAATCGAGCCGTTGGGTGGAATTGCAACGGGCCAGAAGCTAGGAAGCAGCCCTAGACCGGGGCGAACCGGTGGGAGGGCCGTGGAGCCGAAGGGCGGACCGGGCGAGGAAGCCTGAGGGCAGGGAGCGAAGTAGCAGGCCGGGAACGTTGACCCTGGAATGGGGGCCTTGGAAAGGGAGCCACTGTTGCAGGCGAGGGAAAGGCCGTTACGAGCGACCGGCTCGGTGAAGGAGAAGAAGCTGCGGCGGGCTTCAAGGCGTTAATCCGGCGGTTGGAGAAATCCAGCAGTCGGGGAGCTGAGAGGCGGAACGCACGGCGCTCCTGAACCCGAAGTTCAGTACCGGGCATGCCGGTGGTGGACGAGGCTGCAAATCAGATCACTTGGAACCTTTTCTTTTTGTCGCCGGCTACCGCGCGGCGGGTGCGGCTTTGCGCTCCGCCACGTAGCGGTCGACAAACTCCGCAAACGCCCCGGCTAGCGCGTGGCGGACCCGGTCCGTGCGGCCCACCTTCTTCCCTTCGATCTCGTGGACCGGCAAGAGGTTGCGCGTAGTGGACGTGATGAAGACTTCGTCTGCCTGCTTGAGATCCGCCGGCACCAGGTTCTTCTCCGCAATGTGAACTCCGGGAACGTGGATTTCGCCCAGCAGCACCTCGCGAGTGATGCCGGGGAGGCAACCGGATGAGAGTGGCGGCGTCCAAACCTGATCACCATTGGCGGCGAAGATGTTCGCCGATGTACACTCAGACACCTGGCCGTGCTCGTTCAGCAGAAGAGCTTCATCCAAGCCGCGAGCCTGTGCCGCTTCCACCCAGGTGAGGTTCATGGCCCAGGATAGGATCTTGGTTCCTGCAAACTGGCAGGCCGCGTGGCGCGCGTTGGGCACGCAGGCCAGCTTGACACCTTCGCCCCAGTCCTTGGAGTCCGCCGTGAGGGCGATCAGGTCGCTCTCGCGGCCCGTGGATGGCCCGGCCCACATGCTGCCGGTGTTGCGGACGATCACCAGGCGCAAGGTAGCGTTAAACGCATGGTTGGCTTCCACCAGCTCCAGCAGTTGACGCCGCACCTTCTCGGGATCCGCGGGAATAGGCACGTGCATGGCCGCGGCGTCACGCCTAATGCGCGCCCAGTGGCGCTCGAAGGCGAACAGGACGCCGTCTTTCACCCGCAGAGTGCTGAAAACGCCCCATCCGGCCAGCAGCCCTACCTGGCCCGGAGCAAGACTTTGGTCGGAAGCTTCGCGGATGCGGTCGTTGTGGAGAACAAAACGGTGCAGCACAAACACCATTCTATCAGTGGAGCCAGTTGGGGAACGGAATGTTGCGCGCCGTGCGGCACGCGGAGAGCAGCTCCGGGACCCGCTTACGCCGCTCGAAGAGGCGTTCCAGCAATTGCGCCAGAGCCTCTTCTTCGCCGTCGATCCAGTCCGGAGGGACCCGCTTCCAAGCCTGGTCGATCACCTCTTCGGGGAAATGCTCGACCTGGTCCAGCCAGGGCTGGAAGTCGTCGAGCGAACGGACCGAGTCATACACCACGCGGCGGGCGTACAAACCTTGCAGAGGCGATTCCGGGAAATCCCAGTTCGGCCCGTTGAACGCGAAGCCGTGGTCGATCATGCGCGCCACGAAGCCCGGCCGTGATCCAGCGCTGGATTCCTCGCCGCGCCGCACCAGAGCGCGGTGGAAGATGCTCTGGCGGCCATCGGCATTGCCCACCCATTTGTCGAACACCAGCACCGCCCGGAAATCCTCCAGGTTGGCAACCTGGGGAAGCAGCGCGTCGGGCAGAAAATCGTAGACCGCCATGCGCGCGGGATCACCCGGATATTGGGAGCCGAAATGCCAGCCCGGCTCGACAATCACGCGGCGCGTTCCGAGGCTGAGATGGATATCCGGGTTGGAGTCCAAAAACTCCTGGCTCACTTGGACCATAGCTGTCTCGGGCACGGCCACTTTGAGATACCCGAGGAATACCGAAGACAGCAGCTCGTTGACCAGGATCCGCCTGTGCTGGGGGTTGTTGCGAAACTTCACGACGTACCAGCAGCCGTCATCCGCTTCCAGCAGATGAGATTGAGCGCCCCCTCGCATCTTGCGAACGTGCCGGACGGCCTTCAGCGGCATCGGAAAGGAAATGCAGTACCCTAGAGTTGTATCACAGATGGAGGAACTTACCGGAGATGGCGGACACGGAATCATCCACGACCGGCGGCTCGGAAACAGGCGCGGCCCAAGGGCGGACCGCCGATGAAGTGGCGCTCGAGTTGATGAAATTCATCGCGGTGACGACGGGGTACGGGAAGGCCTCTCAAGCCTCGACCGGTTTCTCGGGCAAGCCACAAGCTCGCTCAGCCGAAGAGCATGCAGAAGCGCTTTTGGAATTGTTCGAACGCTGCCGAAAAGTAGTGAAGAAGGATGGGTAGCGTTTCGGAGCCGCGACGGTGACGGAGCGGTCGGTAGAATTCCCCAACGAACCTGCCCCGGATCAGCGCTTCTTTGACTTCTTCGCCGACTTCTTCGCCGCTGGCTTTGACTTCTTCGCCGCTGGCTTTGCAGCCTTCTTGGCGGGCTTGGCAGGAGCTTTCTTCGCGGCCTTTTTCACCGCCTTCTTCACGGCTTTCTTCGGCGCAGCTTTCTTGGCCGCCGCGTTAGCGGGTGCTTTCTTCGCGGCGGGCGCTTTCTTGGCAGTCGCCGCCGCTTTTTTCGCAGGAGCTTTCTTCGGAGCGGCAGCTCGCTTCACAGGCTTCTTGGGAGGCGCTTCCGGCGCGGGCGCCGCTGGCGGCGCGGGCGGTTCCGGCGCGGTGACTGGCGCGGCCTGAGCTACCGGAGGCGGCATGAGCGCGTCCGCTTCCTCCTCGTCGTCCTCTTCTTCTTCCTCTTCGTAATCGTCGAGCTTCGAGTCTAGCTCCGAGTGCTCTTCGTCTTCGTAGTCGTGGAAGTCTTCCATCTCTTCTTCGTCCTTCGGAGCGAATTTCGAGCGATCAAACATTCCTCAAGCCTCCTGTGGTCAGGGCACAATCACACATAGCATACCCCTTTTTGACGGTGAGGCAATAGCGAAAAGCGTGGTTCCGGGAAAATCAGGCGCAATCTACTGCGCCTTGGTGCGCGCTATGATGACCGGGCCTTTCGCGGCAGGTTTGTGCGCGGGCTTGGACTTCGACCGGGCTGTTTTGGCTTTGGCGGAGGACGTGGATGCGGCCACGCGGCGCGCGCCGCCGCCGACTCCCGGCTTTTTCGCCGGTGGCTCGACGCGCAGCGCGGCGGGTATGATCAGACGATCGCCTTCGGCGGCTTCCGGGGTCTGCAGGTTGTTGACGGCCACCAGGCTGCCGAGCGCGACTCCGTAACGCTTGCCGATCGCCGCCAGCGTTTCACCGGTGCCCACGCGGTGCACGCGCCACGCATCGCGGTGCTGCGCGGGGATGGTGTCGAGCGCGGACACCAGTTGGTTGCCCGTTCCCTTGGGGACGTGGAGCGGGAAGCTGCTCGGGATGACGCTCTTCAGAATTGCCGGATTCAGGGCCGCCAGCTCGGGGAGCGGAGTTTCGGTGATGTCCGACACCAGGGCCATGCTGGTGCGGGCGGTGATGTCCACGGTGTCGTATTCCAGCGGCGGATCCATCTGAATGCTGTCCAATCCATACTCCGCGCCATTCTTTTCCATGATGGTCAGGGCCAAAATGATCGGCACGTAGTTGGTGGTCTCGGCGGGCAGCACTCCGCGGCTGCGCAACTCCCAGAAATCGGCGTAACCGGTCCGCTCGACGGCCTTCTCCACCACCACGGGGCCGCAATTGTAGGCGGCAATGGCCAGGTACCAGTCGCCGAACTCGGAGTACAGGTCGTGCAGGTGGTGGGCGGCGGCGCGGGTGGCTTTTTCCGGGTCCATGCGGTCGTCGGTGTAGGGGGTCTGCAGCAAGCCATACTCGTTGCCGCGAAACCTGACGAACTGCCACATGCCGCCGGCGGCCTTACGGGACATGGCCCGGGGGAAGAAGCCCGATTCGGCCTGGGCCAGGTGGATCAGCTCCTGCGGCAGCCCTTCATCATCCAGGATCCGCTGGATCATCGGCCGGTAGCGTCCGGATCGCTCGATGGCGTTGACCACCGTTTTATGGCCGCGGTTCATGAAGAAGTTGATATACCCCAGCACCGTGTCGTTCACCATGAGCGGCAACTGGGAAACCGTGGCGGCTACCTGCTCCCGTACCCTGTCCTTCAACCTGGGGTCCACCGGAAAGGTCATCTGGAGAATGTCTTCCAGCGGCGCCTTATCGAACTTGCCTTCGTCCACCGCCGCGGACGCCCCCATTCCCGTCAGGTCGTAGCGGTGGATGGTGTCCACCATCTCGTCCAGTTTCTTCTCGAATTCGGTCCGGTCGGCCGGCCCTTGCGCGGAGGCTTCCAGCATCATGTCGATCGCGGCGTCAAACTCGCGACGCGCCTCGGCGATGTTGCCGGCTTGATAGAATCCTTTGCCTCGCTGCAACCTCAGGTTCGCCCGCTGAACGAGGTCGTTGACTCGGCTGTTGGGATCCTGCAACTGCAGCCGGGTCAACAGGAGCGCGGGCATCTGGCTGACGAACGGGTTGGCCGCGACCTCAGGCGGTTCGTCCAGCGTCACTGCGGCCGGTGGTTTCGGCGCCGGCGGGCGGAAGGGTGTGTGGAATCGAGTCTGCTGATTGGAAGTACATGCGGCTGTGAGGACGGCCACAGCGAAGAGACAAAAGACCCGGAAACTGTTCTTACAACCGTCCATCCACCGCCTCGGACTATTGAAAACAAAGTGCTTCTTTGGGCCAGCGCCCCTTGCGGACGCTAAAAGACTACACCACTGTTACAGCCGGGCGCAACCCCGCCATCCCGCCCTCGCTTACTCTTCCTCTTCCTCCTCGCCAGCCTTGGCTGCCTTGGCGGCGGCGATGATCTTCTCCGACTGCAGTTGCGGCACGTAGTCGTAGTGGTCGAGCTCCATGGTGAAGGAGGCCCGGCCCTGGGTCATGGCGGTCAAGTCGTTCTGGTAGTTCAGCATTTCCGCCATGGGCACCTGGGCCCGCAGGAACTGGGTGCTGCCCTTGGTTTCCATGCCGGATATGCGTCCGCGGCGACCATTCAGGTCGCCCATGAGGTCGCCCGCGTACTCCACCGGGGCCTGGATCTCTACGTTCATGATGGGTTCGAGCAGGGCCGGCTTCGCCTGCTCCATGGCGGCCTTAAAGGCCTTCCGTGCCGCCAGTTTGAAAGCCAGTTCCGACGAGTCCACATCGTGGTACGACCCGTCGTAAACCGTCACCTTGAAATCCACCATGGGGTAGCCGGCGAGATAGCCCTTTTCGGCGGCTTCCACGATGCCCTTCTCCACCGCCGGGATGAAGTTCTTGGGAATAGCGCCGCCGAAGATCTCGTTGACGAATTCGAACTTGGCGCCGCGCGCCAGCGGTTCCATCTTGATCCAGCAGTCTCCGAACTGGCCGTGCCCGCCGGTCTGCTTCTTGTGGCGGCCCTGGACGTCAGCCTTGCCGCGGATCGTCTCACGATACGGGATTTTGGGCGCCTTGAGTGTGACGTCCACGCCGTAGCGCTTCTTCAGCCGGCTGACTACGATTTCCACGTGCTGCTGGCCCGCGCCGGCCAGCAGGAATTCCCGAGTTTGCGGGTCGCGATAGAAACGCAACGATTGATCCTCTTCCAGGATGCGGTGCACCGCGTTGCCCATGCGGTCTTCATCATTGCGCGACTTGGCTTCGATAGCGAAGGCAATGGAAGGCTCCGGCAGCTTCACCGGGGTGTAGCTGATATTCGATCCCTTATCGGCCAGCGTGTCGCCGGTTAGGGTGTCCCTCAGCTTGGCCACCGCTCCGATGTCGCCGGCGTGCACCTCGGTCACGGGTTGGAGCGTTTTCCCCTGCGGGCTGCTGATGTGCGACAGCCGCTCGGCGCTGCTGCGCGTCAAGTTCTGCAGGTTGGCGTCGTTCTTGACGACCCCGGTGTAGACCTTGAAATAGGTGATGCGTCCCGCGAACGGGTCGGCCAGGGTCTTGAAAACATATAGAGAGGGTTGGCCGCCGCCCGAGATCTTCTGTTCCCCTTCGGTTCCGTTGATGTGGACCGCCACGGACGGCCGCTCTGTGGGCGACGGAAGGTTTTCCACCACGAAATTCAGGATCAGGTCGGAGCCGACGTTGTGCAGCGCGGACGCACACATCACGGGGAAGATGCGCATGTCGCGCACGCCCTGTCTCAGCCCCTCGACGATCTGCTCCGCTGTCAGCGTGCCCTTATCAAAGAACTCTTCCATGAGGGCGTCGTTGCCCTCCGCGACCATTTCGATCAGCGCTTCGTGCGCCTTCTGGGAGGCGTCGGCCAGGTTGGCGGGGATGTCGCTCTCCTTTCCCTTGCCGTCGCCATCGGCCGTGTAGGTGTAGGCCTTCATGCGGATCAGGTCGACCACACCCGAGAAATCCCGCTCAGCGCCGATGGGAATCTGGATGGGTACGGCCGCCCGGCCGAAGATCTCGTGCACGCTCTCCAGGGCGCGCTGGAAATCCGCACGTTCGCGGTCCAGCTTGTTGATTATCACAGCGCGGGGAAGCTTGAAGTCGGTCGCAAAGTGCCAGACCTTCTCGGTCTGGACTTCGACGCCGGCCACTCCGTCCACCACCACCAGGGCGGAATCGGCGGCCACTAGGGCAGCCCGGGTGTCGTTGATGAAAATGTTGTAGCCGGGTGTGTCGAGGATGTTGATTTTGATCTTTTTCCACTCGGCCACGGCGATGGCAGTCGAGATCGTGATTTTGCGCTGGATTTCCTCTTCGTCAAAATCGGTGATCGTGTTGCCCTCGTCCACGCGGAGCAGCCGGTTGGAAGCTCCCGCGGTAAAGAGCAGACCAGCGGTGAGCGTGGTCTTGCCGGAATCGCCGTGGCCCACCACACCGACGTTCCGAATGTCCTTGCTTTCGTAGACTTTCACGGGAATTGGCTCCAGGTTTTAAAACGGAATAGTAACACAGGTGGAGAGGGCGGCCGATTATTCCCAGCCCGGTGAACTGCGGTGCAAGTCTGGTATCGACAGAGCGGATAAGGCGTCGGCGGATCAGCTTCCTACCACGCCCACCAGCGGGCTGCTGGCGCTGGCGTAGAGTTTCTTGGGCATGCGTCCGGCTTCCCAGGCCAGGCGCCCGGCTTCCACCGCCAGTTTCATGGCCTGCGCCATCTTGACGGAATCCTCGGCGGCGGCGATAGCCGTGTTCATGAGGACCCCGTCTGCGCCCAGTTCCATGGCGATCGCGGCATCGGACGCGGTACCCACGCCGGCGTCCACAATCATCGGCACTTCCGTGATCATCTCCCGCAGGATGCGCAGGTTGGCCGGGTTCTGCACGCCCAGCCCAGAGCCGATGGGCGCCGCCAGCGGCATCACCGCGGCAGCCCCGGCATCGATCAGCTTACGCGCGTTGACCACGTCGTCGTTGGTATACGGCATCACCACGAAGCCTTCCTTGACCAGGATGCGGGTGGCTTCCAAGAGGCCGGCATTGTCCGGAAACAAGGTCTTCTCGTCGCCGATGACCTCGAGTTTCACCCAGTTGGATAGCCCCACCTCGCGCGCCAGCATCGCCGTGCGGACGGCATCGTCGGCGGTGTAGCAGCCGGCGGTATTGGGAAGGATGAATATCTTGGAGCGGTCGATGTAATCGATGAGGGATTCCTTGGAGCGGTCGGTAAGGTTCACGCGGCGCACGGCGACTGTAACCATATCTGCGCCGGTAGCGTCATGGCACCGCTGCATCTCCTGAAATGTGCGATATTTCCCCGTGCCCACGATCAGCCGGGAACGGAACGAGCGGCCCGCAATGCGTAGTGTTTCCGCCATGTCCTAATTGTATAGCGAGGCGTGGAGCGGCCCCCCCTGGCCGGGCTCCTCGGAGCCGCGACCGTAAGGGAGCGGAGGCAAGCCACCCCAACCCGCCGGCTACAAGTAACGCAGCAGCAGCAAACCGCAAGTCGTGATCAGGAACGACGAAACCAGTGGGATGCGCCACACGCGCGCCGGTGGATGCGGTTGGGCAAAGCCCGGCAGCGGTTGGTCCAGCGACGGTTCTGCAGCCGGCTCCAGGGCGACGTCTGGCGCCGCCGGCGCGGGGACTGTTGGCTCAGCTTCGAGTGGAACGGGAGCGTTGGCCCCGTTGGGCGGCGCAATCGGCGCGAGGAGGATCGCCGCGGGCGGAGCTTCCGGCGCTGGCGGCTTCACCTCAGGAGGTGCAGACGCTGAGGGCGCTGGCGCTGCCTGAGTTTCGGGCGGGGCAGGCGGCCGCATGTTGGTCGAAATGCCAATGCGGCTGGCAGCGTCCCGGCAGACCTGGCCGATCGCGAGAATGACATCCAGCACCGTCTGCTCGCTTTCCGTCAGGCGCTGGCGCAACTCGGTGAGTTCCCGCTCTTTCTTGTCCACCTCGGTGCGTAACGGCGCCAGTTGCTCTTCGAATCTCGCGGCTGCTGCGCCCGCGACGGCCGTGACAATGCGCGCTTCCACCGACTGCTCCAGGCCCGCGAACCTCGCATTCACCTGTGACGCCACCTGGTTCGCGACCACCGTGGAAACGGCTTCTCCGAACTGCCCCAACTCTTCCTGGACGGTCGTGCGGACAGAGACCACCTGCTGCTGGAACTGTTTCTGCACCTCCGAGATCCGCGTCTCGGCGCGCTGAGCGTCAGCCCGGTCTTGCGCATGAAGCAACTGCAGCTCGGCGGTGATCCGGCCTTCCAGTTCCGCCAGGCGGCGGTCCACCATCGCGGCATGCTCCTGAAGGCGCGTGTTGACCGCGTTGACCACGGTTTCGAGAGCCTTCTGGTCGAAGACCGCCGGGCCGGCGGCGGGCATATGTTCGATCCGCTGGATGCGCTGCTCGATTCGGTCGAGGCGCTCGGCCAACGGGTTGGTGTTGGGCTGTAACGGCGCTTCCAGCGGGCGGAGCGCGTTCTGGGTCAGCTTCATTCCCACCGCGCCCAATGCCAGGCCGCCCCCAAACGTGACGGCGAGGCTCCGCCAGACGGACGAATCGCGACTGGTGTCCATACAACATAATCTACCGGAAATGTTCAGGGAGGGAAAGAGAAATCGGGTGAGCGAAGCGAGCGGCGGTCTGTAACTGAACCTATATGCGGCTGACGAGAACGACTCCCGGTCGGTCCTCGGGAGGAAACCGACGACGTGCTGGCGGCCCTCGAGTTTCTGAAAACGGTCCGCGAGGCGGATACGGCCCGCGTCGGAGTGATGGGACGGTCGCTGGGCGGGATCGTATCCGTCTTCGCCGCGAGTCGTTCGCCGGCGTTCCGAGTGGTGGTGGACCAGGCCGGCGCGGCACTCACCTGGAACGACAGCCCTGCGATTCAAAAGGCCATGAAGGAAGCCGCCGGACTCATCCGCGTTCCTTTGCTGGCCATGGACGCAAAGAACGACCGCACCACGCAAGCGGTCGAGGCAGTGGTGCGTGAGGTGCAGAAGCACGGGACTGGCGCGAAGTTGATCCTCTATCCGGCATACCGGCCGCCCGAGCCGCTCTCGCCGCTGATCGCACCCGGACACGCCATATTCGCTCAGCCAGGAGCACACCTCTGGCAGGCGGATGTCCTGCAATTTCTGAATGAGAATCTGCGCTGAAGCGTCGGTGTTAGTGCGGGTGGCCGGCCGCTGCGATTTCCCTTTCGGCTCCGATGAACCCCCAGGTGATCCACACCTTTCCTTGAAGGACGCGCTTGAAATACTCCTGCGCTTTCGCCGGCTCGCCGTTGTACAAGTGCCAGTTGCCGACGCCGTAGGCGACGGTATCGAATCGCAGCTCGGCTTCGGTGTCCGACCCGTCGCGAGGCGGTTCCGGCGGCATCACTTGCTCTTCTGTCATCCGGCCTTGGAATAGCCGGACCAGGTTCAGGTAATGCAGCGTATGCGGCGCGGTGTTGGTCATGTCGGCCGTGATTGCCGCAGCGCCTTGCGCCGCGTCTGCCGGGCGATTGGCGCGGCGGAGCGAGGCGTACAGCCAGTTGGTGGAATTGATGCGCTCATCGGTATTCGGCGCCAGGTCGACGGCGTGGCGGAATGCGTCCGCGGCCGGGGCGAACTCGCCCAGGAAATAGTGCGCCAGTCCGAGATGGTAGTAGGCGTCCATCTTCTTGGGGTTCAGCTCGACCGCGCGGGCCAGGTCGGCGCGGGCCTTCTGGAATTCGCGCAGCGGCAGCTCGCGATGACCGCGCTCGGTCAGCAGGTCGGCGTTGTCGGGCGCCACGGCGAGACCGCGCGTGCAGGCATCAACCGCTTCGCGGTCCTGCCAGGCGGCGGCGTGAGCCTGTGCCAGCTTAAGCAGCAGGCCGGGATTCCGCGGATCGGCGGCGAGGTCTTTCTGCGCGGCCGGGACGACGCCCTTTTCGTCCGCGATGGAATAGAACTTCGTGCCCAGCGGCGACGTGACTTCGAGGAGGAGTTTAGCGCCCGTCTGGCCGAATGCCAACGGCGCGAAAACCACTACGAGCATTCCTGACAGTTTCATAGGCCGGAGAGAATTATATCGCCGGCGCGTGAGCGGCACAAAACGATCGCGCATGCCGCACCGCGTACCGCGCTATCCTGCGATTTGACCTCTGTTCTGGACCTTCCGCACGCCGCGGTGGCCGTGGGCGCGGCATTCCTCGCCGGAATCATCAACTCGGTGGCTGGGGGCGGAACGCTCATCTCTTTTCCGGTGCTGATCTGGCTGGGGCTCGGTTCGGTGACCGCGAACGCCACCAGCACGGTCGCCATATGGCCGGGAACGGTGGGTAGCGCGTGGGGCTACCGGCGGGAATTACGCGACGCCGAGCCTCGGTTTCTGGTGATGATCGTGCCCAGCCTGGTGGGCGGGCTCACTGGTGCGATGCTGCTGCGCTGGACCCCCGCCGCGACGTTCGACCGGCTGGTGCCGTTCCTGATTCTTTTCGCCACGCTGTTGTTCACCGTGCAGGAGACGGTGCAGCGCAAACTCGGAACGGGCGACGCTGCGGCGAGGAGATCGACGCGATGGCTGGTGGGCGGCATGCTGTTCCAGTTGGCCGTAGGCTTATACGGCGGATATTTCGGAGCGGGGATCGGAATCCTGATGCTGGCGGCGCTGAGCGTCCTGGGGCTGAAGGACATCCATGAGATGAACGGCCTCAAGGTGGTGTTCGGCGGCAGCGTGAATGGCATCGCGGCAGCTTATTTCATCTGGGCGCGCATGGTCTATTGGCCGTACGTGCTGATGATGGCGGTGGCGTCGATCCTGGGTGGCTATTTCGGGGCTGGCACGGCTCGAAGGGTGGGGCGGACAACGGTGCGCCGCGTGGTAGTTGCGGTCGGGCTGGGGATGGCGGTGTCGCTGTTCCTGCGGGAGTAGCCAGTCGAATCGTGCTACGACTTCGGTTTGTCGGCGGACGTCACCTTGCCGCCTTCACACTCCACCTGCATGAAGCCGCTTTTGGTCAGGTAGCTCAGGGTCTTGGCATCGGGGCCGCTCGTGATCTGCATGGCGGGGGGACCGAATCGGCGGATCAGCTCTTCGTAACCCAGGCCGACTCGAATGCCAAGTGGATCTTCATAGACCGGCGCGGGCGATGTGGTTTCGCCAGCATCGGTTTTCGCCTTCGATGCCGACGCCTTGGCTGGACGCGGCGCGACGGATGCGATACTGCTTGATTCCTGGCCTTGCGCGGCCTTCATCACTTTATCGAGGCTTCCAAATATTCCGACGGCTCCCTCAGTCAAACTCCGGGCCGGCGCGGTCATAGTGGCGGCCCGGCCGGCGCCCAATGCCGACTCGACGATGGCTTGCGCGGAGACCGTGCCTTCCGAAACGCACAAGAACAGAAAGGAACTTGCGAGCAGACCTGTAAATCGGATCACGAGGACCCTCCGTAACCAGTGTGGCAGCCGCACGACCCGGAAAAAAAGTTGTCCGAAGTTAATACGGTTTGAGTGCGGCGCTCGGCCGCTTGACTTCCGACGTCCTGCCGCCAGAGAATCGGCTCTTAAAGGATCATCCATGCGAAGCCAACTATCGAGACGGACATTCGTGACCATGGCGGTCTTGCTGGGAGGGCTGCTCAGCTCAATCCCGGCGCGGGCGCAGCTTTCTCAAAACATGCAGGATTGGATCCGGCGCGTCAATTCCGGCGAATTCGGCGGCGGGCGCGGCGGAGGCGGAGGCCGCGGCGGGCGCGGCGGAGGCGCGGGCCGGTGGATCGAGAGCGGGAAGGCCTATGTCACCACCGAGCCGGCGAGCGGCGGCGGCATGCAGCAGGTCCGCGTCGACACGGCCACCGGGGCGCGGACGGTGATGGCGACGGAGGGGCCGTACACACCGCCAGGAGGCGGGCGCGCGCTGGGAAACGGTCAACCTTCAGCCGATGGCGCCAAGGTGCTGTTCGCCACCAACGGGCACACAGTCATGATCCGCAAAACCGCCAGCGATTACTGGGTGCTGGATAAATCGGACAACTCCTGGCACAAGTTGGGAGGCAAGCAGACGGCGGGGCTGATGTTCGCCAAGTTCTCTCCGGACGCGACGCGCGTCGCCTACCTCGGCGATCTGAACCAGGCCTCGGGAGCAGCGCCGAAGTACAACCTCTACGTGGAGGAAGTGCGCACCGGCGCGGTGAAGCAACTGACCACCGACGCCGGCGACGACATCATCAATGGCACGTCGGACTGGAATAACAACGAGGAGTTCAGCCTGGCGGATTGCTTCCAGTGGAGCCCGGACGGAACCAGGATCGCCTATTACCAATTCGATCAAAGCAACGTGCCGGAGTTCGCGCTGATCAACTACACCGATCAGCTCTACCCGGCGATCACGAAATACAAATATCCGAAGCCCGGGCAAACCAACTCTGCGGTGCGGGTGGGCGTGATCAGCGCGGCGGGCGGGCCGACGGTGTGGCTCAAGACTCCGGGCGACCCGCGCAACACCTACATCCCCTACATGGAGTGGCTGCCTGACAACCAGGTGATCCTGGAGCACATGAACCGGCTGCAGAACACCAACACCGTCTACATCGCGAATCCTTCGACCGGCGAGCTGAAACAGATGTACCAGGACAAGAACGACTCCTGGGTGGAAGTAAACCGCAATTTCCGGTGGATCGAGAACGGCACGCGGCTGCTGTTCACCAGCGAGAAAGACGGATGGCGCCATGTGTACGCGGTTTCGCGCGATGGCAATGCGCGGCTGATTACCAACGCGCCCTTCGACATGGTCTCGATCGCGGCGGTGGACGAGCCGGGCGGATGGCTGTACTACATCGCGTCGCCGGAGAATGCCACGCAGCGGTACCTATACCGCTCGCGGCTGGATGGCACCAAGACCGAGCGCGTGACTCCCAACGACCAGCCCGGAACGCACACCTACAACATTTCTCCGGACTGCCACTGGGCGTTTCACAGCGTCTCGACCTTTGATTCGCCGGGGCAGTCGGACCTGGTCAGCCTGCCGGACCACAAGGTGGTGCGCGTACTCGACGACCGCGCGGCGGAGAAGGCCCAGGCTGCGCCGATTCTGGCTGGACGCACCGAGATGGTGCATATACCGGTGGGCCACAATACGACCATCGACGGCTGGGTGATCAAGCCGAGCAAGTTCGATCCGGCCCGGAAGTACCCGATCATTATTAATGTGTACGGCGAGCCGGCCGGGTCCACGGTAAACGACAGTTGGGGCGGCGGCGGGCGGATTCTGCTGGCCGGCCTGGCTGACGACGGGTACCTGATCGCCAGCTTCGACAACAGCGGAACCCCGGCGCCCAAGGGCACGCACTGGCGCAAGGTGATCTACGGCTCGGTGGGCGTGCTGGCGTCGGAGGAGCAGGCTGCGGCGCTGCGAGGCCTCGCCGAAACGCATCCCTACGTGGACCTGACGCGCGTCGGGGTGTTCGGCTGGAGCGGCGGCGGGTCGATGACCCTGAACCTGATGTTCCGGCACCCGGAACTGTATTCAGTGGGCGTAGCCGGTGCGCCGGTCGCCGACCAGACGCTGTACGATTCCATCTACCAGGAACGTTACATGGGGCTGCCGGCGGACAATGCCAAGGGATACCACGACGGGTCGCCGATCAGTTATGCGGAGGGATTGAAGGGCAAGCTGCTCATCATTCATGGCACCGGCGACGACAACGTGCATTTCCAGGGGACGCAGCGGCTTTTGAACCGGCTGGTCGCGCTGGGCAAGCAGTTCCATTTCATGGAGTACCCGAACCGGCGGCACGGCGTGCAGGGATCGGACCCCATGCACCTGGATACGCTCCGGTACTCGTTCTTCGAAGAATACCTGCCGGCTGGGCCAAGGTAGCAAGGCGGGGCAGGCGATCGGCGCCTGCCCCATCTGCGGCACTCAAAACTGCAGCTTGAGTGCGAACTGGATGATCCGCGCCGCCTCACCGGTTTGAATGATCGTCTGCGTGCTGGGAGGAGCGACGGTGGCGCAGCAGGTCTGGCCGAACACCGTCGACAAGATACTCGGCGAGCCGGAACTGGCGTTTTGCGGGTTGTCGAAATTCGGGTGATTGAGAGCATTGAAGCCCTCGGCCCGGATCTGCATCCTTACCTTTTCCGTAACCTGGAAACTCTTGGAGATGCCGAGATCGAGATTCACATACTTGGGGCCATAGAACGTATTGCGGCCCATGCCGTCGTCTCCAGGAGCGGGAATGGCAAATGCGGCGGCGTTGGGGAACTGACTCGGTCCGATCACACCGGCGACCTGGGTCAGATCGCTGGAGGGCTTGGCACCTACCAGATTCGCGCGGGACTGGTGGGAGAAGTTCGACGTCAGCACGTTACTGCGCACGCTGAAGGGTTCGCCGGACATCCCGGTAAAGATCCCGTTGAGGTTCCAGCCGCCGATGATGTGGTTGACGAAGTTGGGGACATTCTTCCCGATCGCCTTGCCCTTCCCGAACGGCAGCTCATATACGGCGTTTACGGTCATGACGTGGGTGCGGTTGAAATCGGAAATAGCGCGCTCGTTGCGCCAGGTGCGGGTATCGGCGGGAGCGCGCGAAGTGGTCGTGGAGAGGCCGCCTCCGGAGGAAGCGCCGACCGGATCCAGGGACTGATCGTCGATGGACTTGGCGAAGGTGTATGCCAGGCCAAACATCAGGCCCGCCTGGAAACGCTTGCGCAGCGTGACCTGAGCGGCGTGGTAGTAGGAATCGCCGCCGGAATCGATGTACGTGATGGTTCCGAATTGCTGGTTGGGCCGCAGATGCAAGCCAAGGTAGTTCTGCTCGATGCGGCCGGCGAAGTTGCCTGCTCCGTTCTGCGAGAGGTCGGTCTTGGTGGTCGACGAATTCACGAATGACGCGGGCACCGCGCCGGAGGTGACGATGGGAACCGGCGTGCCGTTGGAGCACCCGGTGCCGTCGGGCTGGCAACCGGCGGCCACGTTCTTCTGCATGGTGAGGAACGAAGGCAGAATGGGATCGGCGTTGATCTGGTTGAGGTCGTAAGCGCGCAGCAGCCGCATTCCGCGCTTGCCGATGTAACCCACCTCCAGGAGGAACTCTTTGGGCAATTGCCGCTGGATGGTGAAGTCCCACTCATGCACGGTCTGCAGTTTCAGGTTGGGCTCGAACGCGATCATGGACGGCGCGTTGGAAAGCAACTGGGCGGGCGGCGTCAACTGCGCCGCGGGCTGGGTGGTGGGAGGCGTCAGGTAATTGGGAAATCCCTGACCAATGCGGACGTCTGGAACGGTAGCGCAGCCGGGCGTGGTGGTGCCGCCTGGTAGAGCTGAGCAGTTGAACACCAAGCCAGGCACCTTGCCGGCGACCGCGGTGACCTGGAACGAGGAGATGGGATCGAAGGCAATGCCCCATCCCGCGCGGATCACGGTCTTGCCTTCGGCGCCCGGCCGCCAGGCCACTCCGACGCGCGGTCCCAGCGCGGTCAGGTTCGTCCGCGTGTACCAACTGTCGGAATGCTCGAAGGTCACGGGTCCCTTCGAGCCGTCAACAGGCAGGTTGGGAACATAGACGCGTCCGCCGGCTTCGGTGGGTGGAAGATTGACTTCCCAGCGCACCCCATAGGTGACGGACAGGTTGTTGCTCAACTTCCACTCATCCTGAACAAACGAGTCGAACTGTTTCAGGCGGTGACCCTCGTCCCAGAGCGTGACCGAATTACCCGAAAGGAATGGCAGGAAGTTGTTGTGGCTGATGTCGCCCAGGAAATTCTGCGAGAGGCGGGCGGGAATGCCCAGGATGTCATTGATCGTGGAAAGCAAGCGGGTGTTGTCGGTGGAGTTGATGCCCGCGGCCGAGGAACTCGCCAGGGAAGGAGTGGTGAAGCCCGACGGCGGCCGGATTGTGGCGCTGAAGGAAAGAGTCGGCGTGACGTTGGTGCCGCCGGGCTGGCCGCGCTGATCGTTGTGCTCGTAGAAGCGGAAATTGAAGCCGGCCCGGATGATATGCGCGCCGTGAATGATCGAGAGGTTGTCCAGCAGTTGCGGGGTGGTGACCGCGCGGAAAGTGCGTGGCGTGTTGATAAAAGGCAGTGACGCATTGTTGAAGCTGTACGGAACCACGTTCGGCCACGACGGATTGGCTTCGCCCTGGGTGAACAGGAAGATGAAGCGCGAGAGACCGGCGGTGAATTCGTTGACGATGCGCGGCGAAATCACGCGGCGGTAGCTGGCCGCGTAGTTTCGGGTGGTGCGGAAAACCTCGCCCAAGGGCGGGAAGCCGGGAAAGACCTGCGGACGCCCGTTCAACGGGTCGCCTTCGCGCGTGTCGTAGTGTCCCCACAGGACGCGCACGAACAGCGCGTTGTTCTCGTTGAATTGGTGATCGCCGCGCACCATGAAGTTGGGTCCGCGGAAATTCGCCGGAGGGTTCCACTCATAGCCCGCGGTGTTGAGGCCGTCTCCGGTGGTGGCGTAGGCGTTAGGCTTGGGGTAGCTGGCGAACAGCTTGGCAATAGTCGAGTCGGGACCGATTCCCTTGGGATCGTTGGCGGCGAAGTTGTAGCTGGCTACGCAAGCGACGTCACTCGGGGAAGCACAGGTGCGCACGCCGGGCAGCAGCGCGCCGGTGTGCGGATCGACCAGAGCGGGCGTGTTTCTGGTAATCGTGGTTCCATTCAAGACGAAGGGAGTCTTGGGATCGGCAACCCAATAGCGGTAGATCCCAGACAATGCGGTGGGCGTGTAGAGCACCGGAGGGCCGAAAGTCTGGTCGATGGGCTGCGTGGTGTTGATCTTCTGGTCCGCCCAACTGAAAAAGAAGAAAGTCTTGTTCTTGCGGATCGGCCCGCTCGCTTCGACGCCGTATTGATTCAGCTTGATGTCGGGCTTGGGTGTGCCTTGGGCGTTGACAAAGAACTCGTTGGAGTTGAGGTCGGTATTGCGGAGGAACCAGAAAGCCGTGGCGTGATAATCGTTGGTTCCCTGCCGCGTGGCAACCGAAATGTTCGCGCCGCTGTTGCGCCCCTCCTCGGGAGTGGCGTTGCTGGTGGTGACTTTGTACTCCTGGATGTTGTCGGGAGTGAGCCGGTAGAGGTTGGACACTGGATTGGGCACAGTCGACTCGTTGGCCTCGATCCCGTCGATGGTGACGTTATAAGCCCGGTCCCGGGATCCGTTCACATGGACGCCGGAGCCTGCGCCGCCATAAGAACGCTGCACGACGCCCGGCTGTAGCACCAGCAGCGTCAGGGGATTGCGCCCGTTCAACGGCAGTTCGGTGGCCGCTTTCGAAGTGATCACGTCGCCCACGGTAGCGGTCTCGGCCTGCAGGGCGACGGCGTTGGCCTCGACTGTGAGGGTTTCGGACGTTTGCCCGACCTCGAGGGTGACGTCGACCGTGAGCGGGGTGTCGACGACGAGGTTGGCGCCGATGCGCTTGGTCTTCTTGAAGCCACTGGCTTCCACGCTGATGGTGTACACCCCGACGGGAAGCGATGCGAACGCGTACAGCCCGGTTGCGGTAGTGGTTTGAGTATACGCGACACCGGTTGCCTCATTGGTGGCAACCACGGTAGCCCCGGGCACGACCGCGCCGGTAGCATCGTGAATGGTGCCCGTTATCTCAGAAGTGGAAACTTGCGCGAGCAGCGGCGCCGCGGCGCATAGGAGCACGCATAGCAATCGTTTCATTGAGACTCACCCCTTAACGTTTAACCTTGCGAGACGGCCATTTCCGGCCTCCCGGATCTGCCGATATCTTACACCCGGACGGCAAGCCCGGGGAAGAGGTTCAGGTCTGGTTGTCGGGTGGCGGGTATCGGATTGCTGTCCGAGTGGGTTACGTACTGCGCAATTCACGATTGGCGCTTCATGGCTCGATCGGGCTATTCGCACACCGAAACTTCTCGCGCTGTCCCGCATTCAAACAATCCAGAGGGACAACCATGTCGGGTCTGAGGAAAGAGTTTGTCTGTTCATTGGTGACCGCGCTGGCGTGTGCGGTTGCGTTGAGATCTCAGGAGGCGCCGCCGGGCACCATCAACTGTGTGGAAGGTCACGTCGCGGTGGATGGGCAGGCGGTTGCAGCGGATGCGTCGCAGGCGGCGGTCCAGCCGGGACACGTGCTCGAAACCCAGGAAGGCAGGGCTGAGGTTCTGCTCACGCCCGGAGTCTTTCTGCGGGTGGCAGAGAACAGCGCCGTCAAAATGGACGCGGCGTCCGAGAAGGACGTACGGTTCGAACTGGTGCGCGGCGAGGCGCTAGTGGAAGTCGACCAGGTTGACCGGAGGCGCCAGTTGAACGTCATCGACAAGGGCGCCGACGCCCGCCTGGAGCGCAAAGGGCTCTACCTGTTTAACGCCAGCCAGCCCGCCATCGCCGTGTACAGCGGAAGGGTTCGAGTCGAGGACGACCGCCGCGTGTTCGGCCTGACGCAGGGGGCGGAGCTGAAGCTGGACGGAAGCGTTTTGAAGGCCGAGAAGTTCGACCGCAAACAGACCGATGCGATCTACGCGTGGACACTGCGGCGGGCAGACTATGCGTCACAGGTGAGCGAGTGGACGGGCGAAGGGTTGTTGGGGCTGGACGGATCGGGCTATTACGCGGAAGGCTGGTATTGGAATCCGTGGTTCCGGTCGTGGGCGTTTGTTCCGGCGAAAGGCTATCGAGTGAGTCCGCTGGGCTACGGGTTCTATGCGCCGGCGGCGCCGCATTATCTGACGCCCGTGTTCGGGGACTTCCGATAGCCGTTGGCACAAACCGGAAGCCGGTTCGTACCGGCGATTTATACTGAGGTTTGTCCAAACCAAGACAGGTTCGCTATCGCGATGCGGGCGTCAGCATCGATGAGGCCGACCGCGCCCTTTCCTCCATTAAGAAACTGGCTCGGCAGACGTTTACCGGCGGCGTTCTCACCGACATCGGCTCTTTCGGCGCGGCATACCGGTTGGCGGGGTTTCGGCAGCCCGTGCTGGTCAGCTCGGCCGACGGCGTCGGCACAAAGCTGAAGGTCGCGTTCCTCGCCGGACGCCACGATACCGTCGGGCAGGACCTCGTCAACCATTGCGTGAACGACATCGCGGTGCAAGGAGCCGAACCGCTTTTCTTCCTGGACTATTTCGCCGTTGGCAAGCTGCGCGCCGAGGTGACGGCGGCGGTGATCGCGGGGATCTCGCGCGCCTGCCGCCAGAACGGCTGCGCGCTGATCGGCGGGGAGACGGCCGAAATGCCGGGCATGTACGCGGAATCGGAGTACGACCTGGCGGGTTTCATCGTGGGCGCGGCGGAGCGTTCCCGGCTGCTCACGGGCAGCGGCATCCGGGCCGGCGACGTGCTGCTGGCGTTGCCATCGACGGGACTGCACACAAACGGCTACTCGCTGGCGCGCAAGCTGCTTTTCGAGATCGCGGGCTACGGCCCCAAAACGATGTTGCCCGAGGTCGGCGCCACGGTGGGAGACGCGCTGCTGGCGGTGCATCGCAGCTACCTGAAGCCCATCCGCGCATTGATGGCGGCCGGTGTGTTGCGGGGCGCGGCCCATATCACCGGCGGCGGCATCACCGACAACACGCCGCGGATGCTGCCTAAGGGGCTGGCGGCCGCAGTCGATGCCGCCTCGTGGCGCATTCCCCCGATCTTCGAAGTGCTCCGCCGCATCGGCAACATCCCGGCGGACGATTTTCGCCGCACCTTCAACCTGGGGGTGGGGATGATCTTCGCCGTTCCGGTCCGCGCGACCGGCCGCGCCGAAGCGGTGTTGGAGAAGCTGGGGGAATCGCCGTTCCGCATCGGCGAGGTGATCGAGCAGAAGCGGGGACGCGGAAGAGTGGAGTACCGATGAAACGGCTCGGCATTCTGATTTCGGGACGAGGCTCCAATTTCGAGGCCATCGCGAAGAATGCGGCGGCCGGCGCCATTCCGGCCGAGATTGCGGTGGTGATTTCCAACCGGCTCGAAGCGCGCGGCCTGGAGATCGCTCGCGCGCGCGGGTTGAACGCGGTGTGCATCCCGTCCAAGGGGCTGGACCGCGAAGTCTACGACCGCATGCTGATCGAGGAACTCGGCAAGCATGGCGTGGACC
>Ga0335081_10001124_pt1 | contig 42669 bp, 34 predicted proteins | sample Lox_Sample_35_FD_206713 | JGI IMG/M metagenome (GOLD analysis project Ga0335081, IMG submission 206713) | Soil microbial communities from Loxahatchee National Wildlife Refuge, Florida, United States - Lox_Sample_3.5 | ecosystem: Environmental > Terrestrial > Soil > Wetlands | place: USA... | reverse complement strand
CTAGCCTTGCTTGCCTTGGGCGCCCTGTTGCTGTGTAGCCTGCCTATGGTTGCCGCGGATCATACGCCGCAGCCCATCCTGAAACATGCGACGGCGTTCGGAGCCGGACGAGTGACGGAAGCGTTGGTTCCTGAAGTCTACGGTTTTCACGAAGCCAACCCGGTCCGGCGCATTCCCAAGCCGCACGTCGGTCCGGTGACCGACGCCGCACAACAGCGCACCCTGTCCCCGAGCGAATTTAACCTCGTCTACCACGTTCTGGGCGTGGGCAACGGGTTCCCCAACTACAGCGTGCCCGATGCTCCGCCGGACACCACACTGGCCGTAGGCGACACGGAAGTGGTTCAGTGGGTCAACGTCTCCTACGCCGACTTCAATAAGTCCACGGGCGCCATCATCCCCATCAACGGAGCTGACAGTACCGAGGGCAACACGATTTGGCACAACCTGATCCCCGGCACGCTGTGCGCCAACAACAACGATGGCGACATCATTGTGAAGTTTGATCGCGCCGCGCACCGTTGGCTGATGATGCAGAACGTGTTCGTTTCGCCATACGCCGTTTGCGTTGCGGTTTCGCAGACCGCTACCTTCTCCGACAATTTGTGGTATGCCTACCAGTTCCCGGTCATTGCTAACGGTTTCCCGGATTATCCCAAGTGGGGTGTGTGGTCCACGGGTGGCGCTAGCGATGGCTATTACCAGAACTGGAACAACTTCGGTCCTGGCGGCAGCGGCTTCCAGGGTCCGGGAATGTGCGGCTATCACCGCTCCAAGATGCTAGCGGGCGACAGCACGGCTGAGCAGATCTGCTTCCAGCTCGGCATCAACCCCAACTATCAGGACAGCCTGCTGCCCGCGGATCGCGATTCGCCGGTTTCGCCGCCTGCCACCGAGGATGAGTTCTTCATCGGTAGCTTGGGTGATATCGACAACTCACACCTGTCCGTATACTCCATGCACATCAACAACTGGTCGACGGGCAGCGCAAGCTTCACCGGCGATCAGGACTCGCAGCTAGTTCCCATCGCTACCTTCAATCCTGCCTGCAACGGCAACTACGGTGGCGACTGCGTACCGCAGGAAGGCATCACGGACAGACTGGATTCCCTCGGCGATCGCCTGATGTATCGCTTCGCTTACTGGGAAGATCCGCCTCCGGGCAATGCCACGGCTACCCCGCCGCTGCCGGCGCCGGCTCAGCACTGGTACGTGAACATGGACGTAACCACCGCCAGTAACGTGAATGGCGTCCGCTGGATGGAATTCCAGGCTCCCGTCCGGACAGTTCCGGTTACGGCCCTGAACGTCTTCCAGCAGGGCACCTATGGCAGCGACACCAACTGGCGCTGGATGGGCTCGCTGACCCGCGACAACGTGGACGACGTTCTGCTGGGCTACAGCGAATCTAGCTCAAGCCTCTATCCTTCGATCGCAGTGGCCGGACGCACGGATACCGATCCGCTCGGCACACTGTCGACCGAAGTCTTCGTGGTGAACGGCAGCGGTTCGCAGCCTGACACCGCCGACCGCTGGGGTGACTACAGCACCATGGCGATCGATCCCTCCGACAATTGCACCTTCTTCTACACGACCGAGTACTACATGGTGACGCAGACCTTCGACTGGAGTACCGATGTCTCCAGCTGGAAGTTCTCGAATTGTCACTAAGACCTCGCTCGTAAGAGCGAAATGGCACGGGGCATCCTTCGGGATGCCCCGTTTTTCTGCTCAGCGCTTGGCTGTGGCGACGGATAGCGTTGGGATTCTGTGGCGGCGGCGTGAATTTTCGGGGCGATCAGCCGACTTGGCGGCGGGCCGGATCGAAGACCCGGTGCGCGATTCGCGTGGCCTTCCGGCGCTCGACCGGCTGGCAGACATGCCGAATCTCCAACTGCGCAAGGTCTGCCTCGCGGTAGGCGCGGGCCACGGTGAGAGTGCACAACTTGCAGACAGAGTCCAACGTCCCGTCATAGTTGGGACGATGCGCATACTGGCCGGCAGCTGGATGAGGGTGTTCCATCTCAATTTCCCGAGTCCATTTTTTATATCACAGCAGCATAGCTTGCGCGCCCAGTTCTGTGGTCCGTTTCGCCTTCCGCCAGGCGCGGCGGGCTGTGATACTAGCACGATTCATGCCTCCCGAGATTCCACTTTTTTCATCGATATGGATAGACAAAGCGAAAGCAGGAGAGCAAAATTGAACCTCCTTTTTTCCATCGCCTCTGTGTTTCCGAGGTGGTTTTGTCCTTTTGCACGAAAGAAGGCGCGCCACCGTGTTCCACGTACCCACCAAGGCGAGTAAAGAGAATGCCACTCCGCGTCGCGCTCAGCGGCCTGTCCGGCCTTTGGCGAACGGTGCCGGCTCAGCCCAGCAGGCCAGGCTGACCGTCGCGCCGGGCAATGATGAGCCTGAGCGTGAAGCCACCCGCAGCGCTGACCGCGTCGTGCGCGCGGCAGCCTCGGATGCGGCTGCATCGTCCGAAGCATCGAGCGGCAGCCAGGTTCAGCGCTTGCCGGCAGCCAACACCGCGTCCGACGCAGCCACTGCCCCGCCCCAAGTGAATAACGTCCTGCGCGGCTCCGGGCAGGCGCTGGATGGCGCCACCCGTAATTTCATGGAGTCGCGCTTCGGATGGGACCTGGGCCGGGTACGAGTCCATGCGGACTCCACTTCTGCGATGGCCGCCCGTTCCCTGGGCGCAACTGCCTACACGGTTGGTCGCGATATCGTTTTCGATACAGGTCAATACACGCCGGGCACGGCCAGCGGACAACGGCTGCTGGCACACGAGCTCACGCATGTACTTCAGCAGCAGTCGGGTGGCCATCGAGTTCAGCGCCAAAAGAAGCCGGAGTTCGACGCCGGGAAGGTGGCCAACGACGTTGAGAAGCAAGCAGTCGAAGCGAACGACGAGGGGGGCGCGCTGCAGAAACTAGCTGCGCTGGAGATGGAGCAGCTGTTGCAAGTCGTGAACCGGCTATACGACGACTGGCGGGCTAAACCGGGTCCCGACCCGATGATTACCATGGCGAATTTCGGAGACACCTACAGAGGCTTGGGCGGTGATGTCTCCGGCTGGGCTCTTCTCAGCATTGATCTATTTCTCACGCCGCCGAGTGCCAGAACCAGTAACGTCACCAAAGATCTCGACGTGAAACGCTTGCGTGCCGCCTTCGATTCCGCTCGCGTGCACAAGCAGCGCAACCCTAAGGGCAAGGACAAAGGCACGAATCCCACGCACGCCGGCGCGCGCGATTTGTCCAGGCTGGGCCAGCCGGCACGTCCCGGCGACTGGGGAGAAGATAAATGGGGCAACACCTGGGTAATGCAGCTGGGGAGCAAAGATAACCCTGACGCCCTCGCCATCCGCACGTATTGGAGAAGCCCGGTAGCCAAGGACAAGCGCTCGTCCCAGTGGCTCGGTAATAACGTTGGCAATTTCGGGTACAACCCGGCGATCTCGAAGCGGGCCATCGGCTCGTTCCAGTGGGGCTCGGACTTTCGCGCGATCTATTTTAAGGAGGCTGATTCCACCAAAGATCTGCGCGACAACATGCGCAAATACAAGACCGTTGGCGACTACGTAGACAAAGGGCACCTCGGTCCCAAGGATGATCGTGCAACCTACTACTCGAACATGGGTAAGGAGGTAAAGTTCAGTCCGGGTGACGCCACCGCGGACTGGGTGAACAACGAAGACAAGTGGGCCGAACTGGTGAAGGGTTTCAAACGCGCCGAAGGATGGGTGGAAGGAACCGAGGTGACAGCCGAGAAAATCAGAGAATGGTCAGCCAGTGCGACGCCCGGCTCCAAGGACGCGGAGCCGATTGCCTACTACGCCGCCTTGCTCGGAGTTCCCATCACGACGCCGGCAGCCCAGAGCGCAGCGCCGAATCCTCCGTAGTGAGGCCTGAAGTTTCGACTGCTAGAGTTCTTTCGATGGCACGCCGCAAAATCGAAATTTGGCTGCCCCCGGATGTGATCGGTGCAACAGCCACAACCGACTTCGGGTCCGGAATAGCTCCCCCATAGGCCGTCGCTCGCCAGTTGAGAACGCCTCCAGAGTTGTATGGGGCTCTCCGCTTCCGCCGCGCTACTGCAACTCAGCGTATTCCGCTTTGGCTTGCTTAAGGATGGGGATGTCCGGGTCAGCATCTTTCCAAAGCGCAAGGAAGTTTCCGTAGGCGGTGCGGGCCTTGTCCTTGTCGGCTGTGAGCGCGTAGGCGCGTCCCAGTTGCAGATGCGCCAGTGCGCCTATGGGATCGGTGGCCACGATCCCGCGATGGGTGAGAATTTTCTGAAACTCAACGGCAGCTTCCCGACCTTGGTGTGCTGCCAGATAGGCTAAACCACGGACGTAGGCGGAGGAGAGATTGCCTGCTCCGAGAAGGAATTCCGAGCCGCCTTCATTCAAACTGCCTGTTTCATAGGGAAATGCGGTTTGAAGCAATTCGACGGCGGTGGCTGGCTCTCTGCGGTCCACCGCCAGCAGCGCCCGAAGCGTCGGCAAGTATGCGAATTGGACCCTCGTATCCTCCGGGAAGCGTTTGGCGAGCTCATCGGAAATCGCTTGGGATCGGGAAAGGTCTCCTGAAAAAGCAAGCGCGAAGGCAGATCCGTATTCAACATCCCGGCTCTTGGAAAGCTCCAGGGCGCTTGCAACTCTTTGCTTTGCGGTAGACGCGTTTCCGAACAAGGCTTCCCGCACTGCCGCGTCGGTTTCATAAAGCGCCTCCGTATCGCGCCGCTCGGCCTTCCTGGCAAGGTCGACTGCGCGGCGTGACATCGTTCTTGCTTCTTCCAATCGGCCCGAATAGGCGAATACGAACCCTTCCGAGTTGGACATCCAGTCGTCGGCGCCGGCCTTCTCGCGAGCCAAAGCAGCTTGCTTTTCCATGCCGCTCTCGTCGTTCTTCAGAAAGGCAATGACGTATTGCAGGACAAAGAAATCGGGGATTTCCAATTTGCGATCAGCCGCTCGCCGCAGGGTGGCTTCCGCTTCATCCCAGCGGCCAAGTGCAACGTAGATATACGCGAGGTTGACATATCCGATGGAAAAATCCGGATTGAGCTCCAGGGCTGTCTTGGCTTCCTTGACCGCCTCCTCATATTTTCCCAGCTGAGGATAAATCCCGCCCGACAATAGCCCGTGGGGCACCCATGCACGAGGATAAGCCTGCATCCACAAGTCGCAGGCTTGCTGCGCTTTCTCCAGGTTGCCCGTTGCCTGCAAATGGTAGGAAGTGGAAATGAAGAACTTCTCCTGGTCACTGGCGCGGTCGCGCAGTTCATATGCTCTGCTCGCGTTCTCAGCCGAAAGTCTGGATTCCCCGATGTCGCCGTACAGGCGAGCCAGCATGGCGTAGGCACTGGCGAACTTGGGATCAATCTCCACGGCGCGATTAAGGAACGGCACAGCGGCGGCCGCACCCGATGAAAAAGAAACTTTCCAGCCTTCGCTGTAGGCTCTCAAAGCTTCAAGCGAAGGCGTTGTGGCCTCGGCCAGCGGGGTGTCATATTTTTCCACCGTCGCGAGTGATTCACCGACTCGGCTTCTGAATCTACTGGCAATTTGACCCAAGGCATTCAGAACGTCTTCTTTTCTCGCCGCCTGCACTTGCTCGTCAGCGATCACGTCTCCAGTGTGACAATCTCGTGCCCTTAGTCCCAACACATACTGGCTCCCGAGGCTTGCAATCGAGCCGTCCAGAACCACGGTACTCCCGGTTCTCTCGCAGATTTCCCGGGCGATCTCCGGGGTGAGCCGCGCATCGGCCGGCTTGTCCATGAGCCTGAGTACGTGCTGAATGCGTTCCTCTGAAATGAGGCTGAGAAATGGCGACTGCTCGAGTTGGACCGCCAAGCCTTGCCGTAGGGTGCCGTCAAAGACAGGATCTCCGGCCGTGTTCGTGAAATCGGCGAGCACAATCGTGTCTTTGTCGGTGAGCTTCGGTGTGCGGTGGAAATAGAGGTAGCCACCAACCAACATTGTCAACGCGGCCAGGGCGGCGGGAATAATCACCCTCCAGCGTTTTCCAACACCACCTGGAGCTTGGGCCTTTGGAGTTGCGGCCGCTAAATCCTGGTCCACGGAATTGACGACGGCGGATCCGGTGGCGGCCCACCTGACGGTCGCAGCGGCTTGTCTGGCGGTGGCTGCCTGGGCTTCCATTATTGGCGCGACAAATCGATAGCCTTTTCCGGTGATCGTCTGTACGAAAAGCGGCTTCTCCGGGTCGTCCTTCAAAACCTGGCGGATCTTCCGTATTGCGGCGTTGATGCCGCTATCCGTGTCTACGAAAACGTCTTTGCCCCAGATCCGCTCGATGATCTCTTCTCGGGTTACAAGTTCCCCTCGGCGCTCCACCAGCAAGAGGAGCAGTTCCATGGGAATTCGTTCTAGCTTCAAACGACGCCCCGAACGGCGCAGTTCGTAGGCGCGCGGGTCCAGTTCGAGATCGTCACCGAGCCTGACTTTGTCCGAGAGCATAAGGACTACACCCATCGGGAGCGGGCATCATTTTACTTCGACTTAGCCGGTCGGCCATAAGCATAAGCGATCGTGTGAGTTACGGCTTCAGCAGAACTTCACAGAATCTTCAGGCGCTCGCCATTGCTGGCACGCGGCTACCGCAGCATGATGCCGCTCAATTGTTGACCACGAGGAGGCAACATGAAGTCGATTCTGCTCATTTCGATATGCACTGCGAGTCTGCTGGTGGCTGGGGTGGCTCCGGCTGAGTTGGCTGCACAAGAGCAAAACCCGGTCCCTGTTCACTACACCGTTACCGACCTCGGCACGCTGGGAGGTACGTTTGGCGTGGCCTATGGGATCAATAACGCGGGCAAGGTGGGCGGCGGTGCGACCCTTGTCAATGGCGACCAACACTCTTTCCTCTGGACGCAGAGCGGAGGCATGCAGGATTTGGGTACGCTTGGCGGACCCAACAGCGCCGCCGGCGGTCCCAACAACCGAACTCAGCTTGCGGTTCTCTCCGATACAACCACGGCCGATCCTTATGGTGAGGACTTCTGCGGCTTCGGCACTGGTCTCATCTGCCTCGGCGCCGTCTGGCAACATGACGTGATGACTCCGCTGCCCACCTTGGGTGGCAATAACGGCGCCGCCATCGGGATCAACAATCGCGGGCAGAGCATGGGCTATGCCGAGAACAGCACCCAAGACGCAACCTGTCCGGCGCCCCAGGTCTTCGATTACGAAGCCGTGCTTTGGGGACCTGAACCCGGTCAGGTACAGGAGCTTCCGCCGCTGCCCAAAGACACCGTGGGATTTGCCCTTGGCATTAACGATCTAGGTCAGGTCGTCGGCTCTTCCGGCACTTGCGCGAATACCCCGCTTGTCCCTCAGCCGGTCGGGCCCCACGCTGTGCTGTGGGAGCACGGCGTGCCGATCAACCTGGGTAGCCTCGGGGGCCAGCAAGTCAGCACCGGGGCGACTATTAACAACCGGGGCGAAGTTGCGGGCGCCTCAGACCTGCCCGGAGACCAGGCTCTCCACAGCTTCTTATGGACCCGGGAAACCGGCATGCAGGACCTCGGCACGCTTCCCGGCGACGTCGACAGCCTGCCCGGAGCGACAGGGGGCATCAACAACCGGCGACAGGTGGTGGGCTGGTCCTGTGACAGCGCAGGCAACTGCCGTGCGTACATCTGGCAAAACGGCGTGATGACGGACCTCAACGCTCTGATTCCGCCGACTTCGCCGTTGTATTTGGTTATCGCCTACGCGATCACTGACGCTGGACAGATCGTCGGCCAAGCCGTGGAGAAAAGCACCGGCGACATCCACGCATTTCTCGCAACTCCGGTACGCCACCAGGGCGACGGCGCGAACAGCACGCTTGGTGTAAACACCGAACCTTCCTCGACCACGTCACTAGACGTGATTCGCGAGGAGGTGCAGCAGAAACTGAATGACCGATTGCCGGCATGCAGCACGTTTCCACTCCGAACTATCAAGGCCTCTGCAGAGTGCTTTCCCAACAACCCCTGTTCATGCCACATACGGCCGTAACGGCGGCGATCGACCACGGAGGTGTGTGATGAAGTGCGTCAGAATTCTGGTTCTGTTGTTGGCCACTAGCACGGTTGCTGCGTTCTCGATCCCGGCAACCGCGCAATTTGAGATCGATCCCGATCACTTTGACCAGATGGCGACGGCTAGAGCAAAAGGCCCTGGCACCAAAGGCCGAGCCAGCCGCAAGGCCTCGGGCACAAAGCATCAACAGAAACATTCGCAACAGGCAAACAAGCATCCGGAAGGAACTCGCCAGGCGAAATCAGTCAATCAACCCTTGTCTGCCGGTTCGAAGGGCGAGTGACCGGGAGGTGCGGTCAATGAAGGTGTGCTACCACCAGCGCGGGGGCCGGGGTCTCGCGCCTTTCGCGAGCTACGCGAGAAGCAAGTCACTGGAGGCTCACGGCCTCAACATTAAGGAGGATCTATGGAAACCAGCAAAGTTAGGAAAGCATCACCACTCGTCGCGCGTAACGGCGTGCTGCTCACCTTGGCGGTGGTTGTGATTGTTTCAACCCTACCTGCACGCGCGCAGCATAACCAATATCCCGTTCAGTTCGACGCAAGGGGAAAACAAGCCAGCAGCTCGTCGCCCTTCCTCGTCAAAGTGGACGTATATGGCACCGGCGTATGGCAGCGTCTGGTAGGCCCCGTCCTCAGTCCCACATTCGCAACGATTCCTTCCTCTGGCGGTTTTGACGGCGCCGGTTGCGAAATGGAATACAGCCAGGACCAGATCCTGTTCGATGACGGAAGCACAATTACCTTCAATGTGCACGGAGTTCGTTGCGAAGACACCGCCTCGCCGGGCGCCCACGTCACAACTGGTAACTACTCCATCATTGCGGGAACCGGACGATTCAGCAACGATCCGGGCGGCACCGGAACGGTCTCGATCGACGCCAGTGCTGATGGCTCTGCGGCAATAACTATCACCGGTGGCTGCTACGCGGGTATGTGTGGTCGCAGGCCGTAACCGCAGATCATCGCGCAGCCCACACCCCCGGTGAGCACGTCGATGTGGGGCCGGGCCAACGGTACCGGCGCCGAGCCTCAGCGCGCTGTCGGAGACCTGGATGATTTGTGTTGGATGCTCGGTGACGCCAGCGAACCGGCAATGCTCGACTTGGTGACACGGCCTAGCAACTCCAGAAACTGGGTCGGACCTAATGTTACTCAGGAGGTGCGCTCTATGAACATGTGGTACAGCTCACATCCCCGCACCTCCTGGTTGCGCCCAAAGTATCTTCTGTTTGGTTTCGTCGCGGTGATGTTGGTCTACGTCATCCCTCACGATGAGAGTTTTCTGGTGCATCCGACAGATCCGATATGGCAGCATTACGAGCCGTTCAAGTGGTGGCTGCTGCCGCATGGAGTGGCCGGCGCCTGCGCGCTTTTGCTCGGCCCAATGCAGTTCTCCGATAGCCTTCGCCAGCGTTTCAGGCAGTTGCACCGGGTGGTCGGTCGAATCTACGTTGCTGGCGTCTTCGTGGCGGCGCCCCTCGGCTTCTATATCCAGTACTTTGAGGAACGCATGGGCGTTCCACGATCCTTCAGCATCGCGGCAGCTGTGGACGCAACGCTGTGGATGCTAACCACTACGATTGCGATGGTTTTCATTCTCAAAGGGAAGGTTCACCAGCATCGGCAATGGATGACGCGCAGCTTTGCGGTCGCGCTGGTCTTTCTTGAAGTACGAGTTATCGGCGGCTTGACCGGAGTGGAGAACCTCGACGCCCATGCCAACGAAACCATCGTGTGGGCCTGCCTTGCATTCTCGATCCTCTCGGCGGACCTGGTGCTTCAGTGGCAGGATCTGGGGTGCTCACGCCCAGTGTTTCACCGGCGTTGAGCAACTCCCTCTGAGCTTCGGAGAATGCGGACCACCTCTTTAACTATTCAGCAGCGGCGTTCTGGGAGACTGCTCCCGTGAAGTCCGCGACATGGCAAGTTGACGGGTAACGCCATCCCGGCTCTGAAGAACTGTGCCAAGTCAGCTGTACAAGGGCGGGACGCCGACCTCTCGTCCAAGTGATTTAGTTAGCCCTCCGACAGGACTGACTTCACGCCAGATCCCTAGATACATTAGGCGTTTAGCGGGAGCAATCCTGAGAATCGTGCATTAACCACGAGTAGTGTGATTTTTTGGCGATTGTCTCTCCGCTGCCGGCAGAAGCTCTACGATGCGATAGTGGAGGAATACGCTGGGGATCCAATCGGCTCTACCGACGATCAATCTGCATCAGGTAGAACGCAGGCGTAAGGGCAGGGCCCGGTGATGGCGGTCATATGCTGCGGCCCGCAAGATCGTTATTATCGGCGACATGAAAAGACGTGGTCTCTTGCTGGCTGGCCTGGTCGCGACCTCTACGCTTGTGGCCCAGAATACAGGCTCGAACGCTCCCGTAGTCTCGGTTCCGGAGATTTACCTGATCGGCAGCGTACATAACATGCACTTCGAGGAGCGTTACCACTACTCGCTTGTCGATCTGCAGGCGCAGGTCCGATCCTTGCATCCTGATGTCGTGTGCGGCGAAATCGTTCCCGGAGATCTTAATGGCCCGATGGAAGGTAACTTCCCTCCGGAGGCTGCCATGCTCGCCGAGATGGCCCCAAGCTGGGGTGTGCGGTTCATCCCCGCCGATTGGCGAATCAGCTTTGCGTGGCAGGCGCGAGCCGAGAAACAGGAGGCCAACGATAAATTAAAGGCTGCCGAGGTGAATGCCGAGCAAACAAAAATAAAGGCCTATTACGACGCTTTCAACGGGGCATCGCTCTACGACTATACGAATGAATCGCCGCAATTTCAGGCCATGGTCGATCATTTATTCGAAGACGTGATCGGAGAGAACACGCCCTCTGATATCGCGGCTGGAGCATGGCATGAACGCAACCGCATGATCGTGGAAAACTGCCTCGATAACGCGGGCTCGGCAAGGCGGATCGTCTTTGTCTTCGGCGATGGACATGTGGGGCAACTACAGCGGCAATTGGCGGCACTTGGATTGAAGGGCCGCATTCCGCCGCGCGCATTTACGCCCGTAGGGCTGGGAACGATGCCGCAAACGGTGATTGCTCGCTGGGAACGCAACCTGAAAAATCTGGAAGGCATTGTGGACGGGAGCATAGCGGTTTCCACTGATATGAAGGCCAAGGTCAAGGATACGAATCGTGCTCCGCAGCTGAAGAGCGAGATTGAACTCTATCTGACTCGCCAGAAGGCACCGTAGGCGCCGATGCGTCAGATGGGCCGTTACTGCCAACGGGTCTTGTCAATCATCGACCGTATTCAAGGTGAGCATTGGGTCGCCTTCGGGGTCTTCGGTGTATCGGCGGCTATTAAGAGTTGGCCAGAAAACGGTTCTGGGAAACCCATCCGTGCTCTTGAAGAGCTCCGTCAGGGCATTCCTTTATGGTGGCTCAATTCCCAGCGCGAGGCAGCTTCCAAAATAGGCTTCCCGATGTCTCGAGTTGCTGAATTGACGGTTGCTGGGCTTAAGAAATCGGACACGACTCGGACACAGAAGTGGCATTAGAACGAGTGACGTCGTTTAAACCGTGTGAAAGTTGGCTGCCCCCCAGGGATTCGAACCCCGATATGCTGATCCAGAGTCAGCTGTCCTGCCGTTGAACGAGGGGGCAGCACGAGTGGAGAAGTTGGAAGCACGCTCGACGAGCGCTCTCTTCGATTGTATGGGCAGCCCCGCAGAGCGTCAACCAATCTGCGAACCGCCCAAGACCATGAAAGATTGCGGTTTCGCGTGCCGAAGTTCCGAAGCGGCGCAACGCGCCGATAGTCAGCGCATCGCGTCAAATGGTGCTTGGGTGCCGGTTCCGGCGATGCCCTTAGTGCTATGGACACCGCACTTTCCCCCGCATAATGTCATGTCCTGTTCATAAACAAGTGAAGAAATGTGGGAAGAGCCGCAGACGAGCTCTTTGAGCTCCTGCGTGCGCACGCGATTTCCGGAGGGCGGCTTTCCGCGAATTCAGACGTCCGTTCTCCTTCATTTTTTGCAAGAACGGCTTAAAACAAAGAACCGGAGGAGGATGATGATGAAGAGAAAGTTGTGGGGGGGTATTGCATTGCTGGCTTTGGCCGCAATTTGGGTCGGGCCGGCACAGGCCCAGGCGCAGGAAAAACCGCGGATGTACTCGTACGTCGGGTTCTGGGACATTCCGCGCGCGCAGTGGGCAGACATGGCCAAGAGCGATGCGGGCGACAAGGCAGTTCTGGATAAGGCGATGGCCAGCGGAGCGATTGTCGGCTACGGCACCGACATGAACCTGGTTCATTCGGTCGAGGGTCCGACACACGATCAGTGGTGGTCGTCGATGTCCATGGCCGGGCTGCTCAGCGTACTCAACCAGTTTTATACCAACGGGAGCGCTACCTCGCCGGTGTTGGGCAGCGCCATCAAGCACTGGGACGCGATCTATGTCAGCCGCTACTACAACTGGCATAGCGGCTCGTGGACCGGCGTCTATGGTACCGGCGGTTCGTTCAAATTAAAGCAGGACGCGCCGGACGATGCCCTCGATCTCCTGGCCAAGGGTGTGCTGGTTCCGCTGTTCGAGAAGATGCTGGCTGATGGCTCAATCCACGAATACGAGATCGACACGGAAGCGATCCATTCGGAGGCGCCGGGAACATTCTGGATCGCATACATCGCGGCGAACGCTGACTCGCTGGACAAGATCAATCAGTCCGTGCGGGATGCGATGAAAGCCAGTCCGCTCAGCTCGTATGCCATCAGTTCGATGGTCGACTGGAGCAAGCACCGCGACTTCCTGGATATGTCGACGGCCACGTACAAATAAGGTTTTCGCTGACCCACTGATACGCGAGCGGCTCCGCTCCAGCGTGACCGCTCGCGCCTTCTTCGCATCCTTCCCGCCGCCGTGTCATAATCGCAATCGCAGAAAATTACGAAGGATGTAGCTCGAATCCACGAGGAGGTAGAGCAGAGTCTTATGGCATCGCGAAGCTGGCGTCATTCCAGGATTATGAGGCAAGCGTTTGTCGCCCTGATCATGGCGGCAGTGTTGGCCACAGGCGCAGGCCGTTCACATCTCATGGCACAGGAGTCCGCCGGCGCGCCCGCCGGAGAAGCAGGTTCGGTGGCCCGGGGGAAGTACATTGTGGAAGACGTCGCCATGTGTGGAACCTGCCACACACCGCGACTGCCGAATGGCGACCTGGATCGGAGCCGCTGGCTGGCCGGAGCGCCCGTGCCCTACTTGCCGGCGCATCCCGATCCCGATTGGCCGATCATTGCGCCGCGGCTGGCTGGTAATCCGCCTGCCAATGACGCCGGCATGATCACGCTGCTCACCACTGGAGTCTGGATTACCGGCAGCCAGCTGCGTTCGCCGATGCCGCAGTTTCGCCTGACGCGCTCTGACGCTGAGGCGGTGGTGGCTTATCTAAAGTCGGTAAAGCCGCGGCCGTAGAGGAGGAAGCATATGACACCGATGATGGGAGCTGTCGAATTCTCCACCGACGCGGCGGAGATTGCGCGCCGCCCGCTGGAAGCCGGCCAATGCGCTCTGGTGGTAGTCGATATTCAGGAAAAGCTGCTGCCGCCGATCTTTAACAAGGAAGGCCTGGTGAAGAATTCGCAGCTGCTGATCCGGCTGGCGAAGATTCTTGGATTGCCGGTGATGGTGACGACGCAGTACAGCAAAGGACTGGGCCCGATTGTGCCGGAGATTGCGTCGTTGCTGACGGACATCGCCGCGATTGACAAGCTGGAGTTCAGCTGCTTCGGCAGCGACCAATTCCGCTCCAGCCTGAGGACGCTGCCGGGAAATCGCAACACGGTGTTGCTATGCGGTATGGAAACCCACATCTGCGTGATGCAAACCGCGCTGGGCGCGCTTAACGATGGCTACCTGGTCCATGTCGCCTCCGATGCCATCGGCTCGCGCGCGGAGTGGAACTGGAAAATAGGTCTGGATCGGATGAAGGCCGCAGGCGCGGTGATCTCCTCGACCGAGATGATGATGTATGAGCTGCTGCGCTGTTCGGGGACGGCGGAGTTCAAGGAGTTGCTGCCGTACCTAAAATGAACCTGGCAGGGCCCGGCTCGTGCCGCTTCAAGCCGACTGGGGGCCTGAGCTGCGGGAGGGCGTAAGGCGGAAAGGAAAGGAACGGAAACGCAAATGACTACTTGACTGAAGAACGATTGCGCTATTGCCCAGTCTGTTGATTCAGTTCGGTATCGGAGTCATTATCGGTCTCCGGGCAAATTGGTCGCTTGCACGGCACCTCTTCGGGGATGGCACCGTGTGGGCGCCACAGGGTTATCTTGCCGGGCATCAAATTGGTTAGCTGCTGAAAACGTTGCGGGACGTCGGAGCCATCAGGGCCTAAGAATGCGATTGTGCCCTCGAAATGCACGAAAAGCTCACCTTTTCGGAACCTCTTTAGCTGCTGATCGTCCATGAGGACCGGTACGCGAACCACGTAGCGGGACGATGGAGAATGCGGCGGTAACATCAGAAACTCAGTGACTTCATAAGAACGAGGCCTGGTTCTGCTGCCCATCAATAGCACATCGGTTGTTACGCGCGTCAGCGTGACCGGCAGGCTGGTGTGGTTGGAAAGTTCGAATGTGCACGCGAGGCGGCTGTCGTCGGAAGGGGTGCTATCGCCCTCGATAGTCCAATTGCCAATGTCAAGCCACTGTTGTTGTGAAAAGCGAAGTAGTTGGGTCTGGCGTTGGATCGTATCCCAAGTCACTCTCAGTAACCATACCTGCAAGAAACCGACCACCACCAGCAGCGCTGCGAATACCCACTGCCCCCAATCAAACAGATAGCGTACCCATCCGGCGAAGACAGGAGAGAGGACGGCCGCTATGAACGATGCGGCGGATAGAGGCTCCATATCGCGGGATTCTACTACGTCGCCATAGTGAGCAATGAATAACAACGAGATCTTCCGGCGGCAGCTGGCCCAGCATAGGAACGGCACCCACGCACCGGTCTCGAGTCGACGCTGGCAGGCCTTGCCTCCACATTCATCCCGCGGTTTTGCGGAAGCGTCGCGCCTGCCCCCGAAACTTCCATTGGACAGGCTAAAGGTCTGCTCTTCACCGATACTCAGGCGTGCAGAGCCATAATCTGCACGATGTCGCGAGGCGCCCGTATATTGCGGGCTGTCACCTTGGGCAGCGTTCCCCGATACATTGCGATCTCATCGCAGGCGTTACGCCGCGAACACTTAATGCAATCCTTGAAGATTTTATCCGGAAGTGCTTCTTTTACCACCTCGCGGAACCCCATCTTTCCGAAGAAAACGGGGATGCGCGTGAACAGGCAAACGCAGGTCACGCTCTGCTTCTGAGCTTCCTTCATCAGGGCGTCGATCAGCACGCGGCCGGCTCCCTTTCCTTTCGACCGGTTCGTGACGGTGATGGAGCGGATTTCGGCGAGGTGCATGCCGTAGAGGTGCAGCGCGCCGCAACCGACGATCTCGCCTTCGTTTTCGACCACGATGAAGTCGCGGATGTTCTCGCAGATTTCGGCGAGCGAGCGCGGCAGCAGGGTGCCGTCGCCGACGTGGACCTGGATCAACTGCTCAATGGCAAACGCATCGGGAAGCTTGGCGTTACGTGCATGCATGGGCGACTCCAAAAAAATCGGATAGTTTTTCTTTCGCCGTCTGTAAGGCCTCGTGCACACGAGATGCCGCAGTACCTCCGGGGACGTTGTGAATGGCCAACACTTCTTCGAGTGTTAGCGAGTGATAGAACTGCTCGTCGGCACTGATGCCGCAGAGCGCGTAGTCGTCCTTGGACAGTTGCTCGAGTTCGCAACCTTGCTCAATGCAGAGCCGGACGGCCTTGCCGACGAGCTCATGCGCCCGGCGGAACGGCACGCCTTGCCGCACCAGACAAGCCGCGGCAGCCTGCGCGTTCATGAAGCCGCAGCTTGCGGCCTGTTGCATGCGGCGGAGGTTGAATTCGACGCTCTGCATGAAGCCCGTGGCTACGCGGACCAAGCTGGAGACCTGCTGCGCAGCGCCGAAGACGGGCTGCTGCGTCTCCTGCAGGTCTTTGTTGTAGGCCAGCGGCAGGCCTTTGACGCCGACGAACAGGGCCGTCGCCTCGGCGTAGACTTTGCCGGCCTTGCCGCGAATCAGCTCCAGCGCGTCCGGATTCTTCTTCTGTGGCATCGCGCTGCTGCCGGTGGAGTACTCCTCCGGCAATTTGACGAAACCGAACTCGGTGGTCGCGAACAGGATGAACTCCTCCGCCCAGCGGCTGAGGTGCAGCGCGACGAAGGACAGCGCCTGAACGAACTCGATGGCGAAGTCGCGATCGCTGGTCGCGTCCATGCTGTTGGCCGTTGGCGCGGTGAAGTCCAACTCATACGCGATTGCCGCGCGATCGAGCGGCAGAATGGTTCCGGCGACCGCACCAGAGCCTAGTGGGCACTGATTCAGCCGCTTCCGACAATCAGCCAGCCGATTCATGTCCCGCAGGAACATCTCGACATAAGCCAGCAGCCAATGCGCCACCAGGACGGGCTCTGCCCGCTGCAAGTGGGTGTAAGCCGGCATGACGTTCCCGCCCGCCGCTTCGGCCTGCTTCACAAAGGTGTTGACGAACTCCGCCAGCAGGGTGGTTATGTCATCGATCTGTGCACGAACATACAGTCGTAGATCGGTAGCAACCTGCTCGTTGCGGCTGCGGCCGGTGTGGAGTTTATAACCCACCTCCCCGGCCAGCTGGACGAGCCGCGCCTCGACATAGTGGTGCACGTCCTCGATCGCCGGATCGTCCGCCTCCGGCATACCATCGCTGGCGATCTGGTCGAGGGCGATCAACGTCGCCGCCAGCTCATCGCCATTCAGCACGCGGGCCTTCGCCAGCGCGGAGGCATGTGCCTTGCTGGCCGCGACCTCATACGGCAGCAGCAGGCGGTCGAAGGGAAACGACCGCTGCCACTGCTCGAACTCGGCATCCGGACCCTGACTGAAGCGGCCCGACCACATCTTCATTGCACCGCCTCTTTTTTCTGCCGTGAGCGTAAAGAGCGCACGCTCTCGGGCTGCTGCCTCGCATGAAGGATGGCCCGCGAGCGCGCCGGCAAGCCGAGAATGCGGATGAAGCCTTCCGCGTCCTTCTGGTTGTAGCTGGCGCCCATGGTGAAGCTGGCGACGTCGGCACGATACAGCGAAGTTTGCGACTTGCGTCCCGCAACCTCGACGTTGCCTTTGTACAGCGCCAGGGTGACCGTGCCGTTCACGTCGTGCTGCGAGCTTTCCACGAAAGCCTGCAGCGACTCGCGCAACGGAGTGAACCACAGGCCGAAGTAAACGATCTCCGCGTACTTCAGCGCGATGTGCTGCTTGAAGTGCGATAGCTCACGATCGAGACAGAGCGCCTCCAGCTCGCGGTGCGCAGTGAGCAGGAGGGTTCCGCCGGGTGTTTCATAGCAGCCGCGCGACTTGATGCCGACAAAGCGATTCTCCACCAGATCGACGCGGCCGATAGCGTTGCGCGCGCCGATGTCATTCAGCACCTCGACCATCGCCACCGGATCCAGCTCGACGCCATTCACCGCAACCGGCAGCCCGTGCGCAAATTCGATCATGACCTTGTCGATTGCGTCCGGCGCGTCTTGCGGCGAGTTGGTCCAGGTCCACGTGGTCGGCAGCGGGGCATTGTTAGGGTCTTCCAGCTCGCCGCCCTCGTGGCTGACGTGCAGCAGGTTGCGATCGCGGCTGTGGATCTTCTCGCGGCTCTGCGTCACGGGAATTCCGTGCTGCTCGGCATAGTCGAGGCAATCTTCGCGCGACTGTAGCGTCCACTCGCGCCAGGGCACAATGACCTTCAGCTCCGGGGCGAGCGCCTGATAGGCGTGCTCGAAGCGTACCTGATCGTTGCCCTTGCCGGTACATCCGTGAGCGACAGCGGTTGCGCCTTCGCGCAACGCGACCTCGACCTGATACTTCGCGATGATGGGACGCGCCAGCGACGTTCCCAGCAGATACTTGTGCTCGTAGACCGCGCCCGCCTGGATCGCCGGGAAGACGTAGTCGGTGAGGAACTCCTGCCGCAGATCCTCGACGACGACTTTGCAAGCGCCGGTCTTATAGGCCTTGTCGATGACGGCATCGATGTCGTCACCCTGGCCAACGTCGGCAACAAAGGCGATGACGTCGTAGTCATAGTTTTCCTTCAGCCAGGGAATGATGATGGAGGTATCGAGTCCTCCGGAATAAGCAAGTACGACTTTCTCACGCATTGGTACTCCTCGGCGGGAAGCGGTGAACACCGCCTTCCAGCAACAAAACGAGAATGGATTTCTGAACGTGCAGGCGGTTCTCCGCCTGATCGAAAACAACCGAACGCGGCGAATCAATCACCGCTGCTGTGACTTCATCTCCGCGATGTGCCGGCAGACAATGCATGAAGACCGCATGCTTGGCGGCGTACGAGAAGAGTTCTTGGTTGACCTGGAAGGGCGCGAAAATCTTGCCGCGATCGGCAGCTTGGTTTTCCTGGCCCATGCTGGCCCACACGTCGGTGTAGACAGCATCGGCGCCGGCAACCGCTTCAACGGGATCGTTGACGATGTCGACGCTGGCGCCGGACGACGCAGCCAGTTCGCGAGTCGCGGCGGTGATGGCCGCGTCGGGCTCGTAGCCGCGCGGCGTGCCGACCGAGATTGACGCGCCAAGGCTAGCCGCCGCCAGCATGAGGGAACTGGCGACGTTGTTGCCATCGCCCACGTAGGCGAGGCGCACGTTGCGCAGATCGCCAAAGTGCTCCTGCAAGGTGAGCATGTCGGCCATGGCCTGGCAGGGATGTTCCACTTCGCTGAGCGCGTTAATCACCGGAATGCAGGCGTGCTGCGCCATTGTGGTGACGGTCTGGTGCGCGAAGGTGCGCAGCACGATGCCGTCGATCCAGCGCTCCAGGTTATGAGCGACATCGCTCAGGCTCTCGCGCTCGCCCAGCCGTGACTGGGTCTGATCGACAAAAAAGGAGCTGCCGCCGAGGCTGTTAATGCCCGCCTCGAAGGTCAGCCGCGTGCGCAGCGAGGGCTTCTCGAAGAACAGCACGATTTGCTTGCCGGCGAGAATGCCGCGGAAATCCGACGGGCGTGCCTTCAGTGCGGTCGCCAACTCCAGCGCGCAGGCAAGCTCGTCAGGCGAGAAGTCCTGGATGGAAATCAAGTCGCGGCCGGTTACGCTGCGATAAGCATAAGAGCTCGGACTGGCTCCCGGGGGAATCGTTGTTGCAATCAATGTCGGCACCTCCTTCTGGTCGATACAGCAGGTGAAACGGAATCAAAATGTCGGGGAGACGGCGACGCCAGAACGGCGTCTAGGGACGTCGTTCCAGGGCGCGATCGAAGCGCGGCCCAGGCCAGGCGCCATCTTTGCGCTCGGTCGGATGAAATATGAGTTGGTTCGCATGCTTCACGATGCGATCACCTCGGTCCCGCAATCAATCGGTTGGGTAAAAAATCCGGGAAGAACTTCGGCGCGTGCCGCGGGAAGAATCCTTACCCGGGTAACGCCCTTCTTCAGAGCACTAGTACAAGCTTCCAACTTCGGCAGCATCCCGCCGCTGACCGTGGCTTCCTGCACCATGGCAGCAATGGCATGTACGTCGAGCCAGCGAATGACCGAGCCCTCGGCGTCCTTCACGCCCGCAACGTCGGTAAGATAAATCAGCGCGTGAGCCCCACAAGCCACAGCGCAAGCCGAAGCCATCTGATCGGCGTTGACGTTGTAATACTCGCCGTCGAAGCCGAGCGCGAGACTGGAGATCACCGGAACCACACCCGCATTCCAGAGGCGCTCGATCCATTGCGAGTCCACGGTGCAGACTTCACCGACGTAGCCAAGGTCGGGCTGCTTCTTCTTCGAGGCGAGCACCATGCGCAGGTCGCCGCCGCAGATTCCGATGGCAGGCTGGCCGGCATCACCGATGGCCGCGACCAGCAGTTTGTTCAGCTGACCGGCGAGGACCATCATGGCAATGTCGCGCGTCTGGGAATCGGTGACCCGCAGACCGTTCACAAAAGTGGATTCGCAGCCCAGCTTCTTCATGGTGCGAGTAATGGCCGCACCGCCGCCATGGACGATCACCAGCTTGTGACCCTCGCGGCAGAGACTCGGAATCGCTTTGGCGAACTTGTGGACCAGTTCCTTGTCGTCGAGCGCGGCACCACCGATTTTGATTACCAGCTTCATGACAATCCTTCTTTTTCGTCGAGGCCGAACATCAGGTTCATGTTCTGCACGGCCTGTCCGGCCGCACCCTTCAAAAGGTTGTCGAGACATGAAACCAGCACGGCACGGGTGCCGTCCGGCGAAAGCGAGAATCCGATGTCGCAATAATTCGTGTTCAGCGAAAACTTAATCTGCGGCAGCCGTGCCGCTCCGAAAACCCGCACCCATGGCTTGCCGGCATAGAATTCGTGGAGCGATTGCTGCAGCTGCTCCGCCGTGACCGGCTTGGCCAGCTTCACATAGATGGTGGAGAGGATGCCGCGCGGGATCGGTAGCAGGTGCGGCGTGAATTGTAGCGACCCGCCCCCGAGCCCGAGCTGCTCCAGCACTTCCCCCCGGTGCCGGTGTCCAAAAACGCTGTAGGCAGAAAAATCCCCATCCACTTCGACAAAGTGTGTTTTCGACGAGGGCGTCTTCCCTGCTCCGGAGACGCCGGACTTCGAGTCGCAGATGATTCCGTGCTCCACATCGACAAAGCCAGCGCGAATCCAGGGCGCCAGCGCGAGGATGATGGATGTGGAATAGCAGCCGGGATTGGCCAGCAATGCCGCCTCGGCGATCTCGCTCGAGTGCAATTCCGGAAGTCCGTAGACGGCAGAGCTGTCGAGTGCGGCGTCGTTCTCGCTTTCGGCGAAGCCGTAAACGGCGCGATTCTGCTGCTGCTTCAGCCGCCATGCGCCGCTCAGGTCGATCACCCGGAAACCCTGGGCGATGGCCTCGGGCACCAGTTCGCGTGAAAACTCGTGCGGTGTGGCGAAGAATACGACATCGACTCCAGCCTGCTTCATCCCGGGCCAGGAGAATTTCTGAAAGGGAAAGCCGCCGTTGCCGGCCAGCTGCGGATAGGCTTCGCTCAGGTCCCCATAGGCGCCGCTCTCGCCGTTGCGGCGCAGCAACATGGGCTTCTTAGCTCCGGGATGGCGAGCGAGCAGGCGTACGAGCTCGAAGCCGGAATATCCGGTGGCGCCAAAGACCGCGGGTTGGAGAACGGCATTCATTATCTTTTTACAGCAAAAAAGCAGACCCCTCGTCGGTCGGAAGACCTCCTCGGGATGACAATTTATAGAGCTCATTCCGGCGCAGCTAAAGCTGCGCCCCTTCAGCTACGCAAAATACTTGCGCAAGCGCTGCGCAAGCTGGCCGGCGGCTCTCGCATTCGGCGCAATCGCCAGAATGGTATCGTCGCCGCCGATGGTTCCCACGACTTCTTCCCAATCCTCGGCATCGATGGCCGCCGAGACCGGTTGCGCGCTGCCGGCGCTGGTCTTCACCACCACCAGGTTCTGAGCTGTCTTCACGTCATAAACAAACGCCTGAATCAGGCGCTCGATCGACGGAAGAGCCCAATCCGCGTCTTCCCCTTGCTCCAACTTGTATCCCTCGGCGGTCTTCACCAGACCGAGTTCGTGAATATCCCGCGAGAGTGTCGCCTGCGTAACCCGGTGTCCCCGGTGGAACAACAGCCGCCGCAATTCATCCTGGCTGTCGACCTCGCGGTCGCCGATCAGGTCGCGTATGACGGCATGGCGTGACAGTTTCGACATCGCATAAATATTCAGCTATATGTATATTAATGCAACACAGCGGCATGTCAATAGTTTTGGGAAATCTTTTTGGCCTTTTCGATACGCCGCCTAGATCAGGGCAGCTCGCCGATTTCCGGCCTCCGCGCCGGCAGCCATTTTGCCCCATCGCTCATCTAACTCACGTTGAGCTCACCTGCCTGACATGGATTTGTCCGCCAATGTGACGTGGTACAAAGACGCCGTCATTTATGAAGTACACGTGCGCGCCTTTTTCGACAGCGTGACCGACGGCATCGGTGATTTCGGCGGACTGACGCAGAAGCTGGATTACCTGGAGGACCTGGGCGTCACCGCGGTGTGGCTGTTGCCGTTCTGTCCGTCTCCGCTACGCGATGATGGCTACGACATTTCCAACTACACCGATGTTCACCCCAATTACGGGACGCTGAAGGACTTTCAGCGCTTCCTGCGCGAGGCTCACCGGCGCGGGCTGCGGGTGATCACCGAGCTGGTGCTCAATCACACCTCGGACCAGCACGTCTGGTTTCAGCGCTCGCGGAGGGCTGCGCCGGGAACGCGGTGGCGCAACTTCTACGTGTGGAGCGAGACGCCGGAGAAGTACCGGGACGCGCGCATCATCTTCAAAGACTTTGAGGCATCGAACTGGAGCTGGGACGCGGTTGCCCAGGCGTATTTCTGGCATCGCTTCTACTCCCATCAGCCCGACCTGAACTGGGACAACCCCGAAGTTCGCGAAGCCATGTTCGCAGCCATGGATTTCTGGTTCGACCTGGGAGTGGACGGGCTGCGGCTGGATGCGGTGCCTTATCTGTTCGAGCGGGAGGGCACCAACTGCGAGAACCTGCCCGAGACCCACGCGGCGCTGCGTGAACTGCGCAAGCACGTGGATGAGAAGTACCGGGACCGGATGTTGCTGGCGGAGGCCAACCAGTGGCCGGAGGACGCGGTGGCATATTTCGGCAGCGGCGACGAGTGCCACATGGCCTTCCACTTCCCCGTGATGCCGCGGCTCTTCATGTCGCTGCGCATGGAAGACCGCTATCCGGTCACTGATATTTTGAAACTGACGCCGCCGATTCCTGACACCTGCCAGTGGGCGATGTTCCTGCGTAACCATGACGAACTGACGCTGGAGATGGTGACGGATGAAGAGCGCGACTACATGTATCGCACTTACGCGCGCGATCGGGAAATGCGCATCAATCTCGGCATCCGCCGGCGGCTGGCGCCCTTGCTGGAGAACGACCGGCCGCGGATCGAGCTGATGAACGCGCTACTGTTTTCGCTGCCGGGCACACCGGTGCTGTATTACGGCGACGAGATCGGCATGGGCGATAACATTTTTCTCGGCGACCGCAACGGCGTACGCACGCCCATGCAGTGGAGTTCGGACCGCAATGCCGGCTTCTCCCGCGCCAATCCACAGCGCTTATACCTACCGGTGAACATCGATCCGGAATATCACTACGAGACGATCAATGTCGAAGCGCAGCAAAACAATTCGCACTCGCTGCTGTGGTTTACCAAGCGCCTGATCCAGCAGCGCAAGCAGTTTCGCGCCTTCGGCCGCGGAACACTGGAGTTCCTCTATCCGAATAATCGCAAAGTGCTGGCATTCGTTCGCCAGTATGGCGATGAGCAAGTGCTGGTGGTCGCCAACCTGTCGCGCTTCGCGCAGTGCGCGGAGCTCGATCTAGCGAGCCGCCAGGGATCGGTTCCCGTGGAGGTCTATGGGCGTGCGAAGTTTCCGGCCATCACCGAAAACCCCTACCTGCTGTCGCTCGGTCCGCATGCGTTCTACTGGTTTCATCTCCAGCCGAGAGAGACCGCGCAGGAATCCTTGAGCGTCAGCGGTGCGCCGCAGGAAATGCCGGTGCTGCATATTAAGTCAGTGGATAACGTCTTCACCGAGGACACTCTGCAAACCCTGCAACCCTTCATCCCCAGGATGTTGCGCGACCGCCCGTGGTTCCTGGGCAAACGGCGCTACATTACGGGCGTGTCGATGCAGAACGTGCTTTGGTTGCCGGAAACTTCGGCGCACTTGCTTGCCCTGAATGTCGAATATAGCGACAGCGATCCGGAGGTGTACCTGGCTCCCATTTCAATGGCTGTCGGCGAGAGGGCTGAGGCGCTGTTGCACGATCGCCCCACTGCAGTGCTGGCGCGGCTGGAGGGTTTCGGCGAGCAAGTGAAGGCTGTGCTTTATGCGGCTACCATGGATCGGGAGTTCAGCGATACGTTGTTGCGCGCCATCGTGCGGCGCCGCCGGATTCGCGGCGAATCCGGCGAGCTGGTGGGAGCGCATACCCGCGACTTCCGCAAAGCGTGGACGGCGGCGCAATCAAATCTTGAACCCTCTCCTCAGCCCACGGAACAGTGTTTCACGGTAATCAACTACGGCACGGATCTCGTGCTCAAGCTCTATCGGAAGCTGGAAGAAGGGATCAATCCCGGACGCGAGGTTCCAGAATTTCTCTCGGAGCACACCTCCTTTGGGGCGATTCCGCGCGCCCTGGGCTCGCTTGCTTACCATCGCTACGTGAAGAATGGGACGGCGGAAACGTGTGTGGGCACGCTCAGCAGCTTTGTGCCCAACGCGGTCAACGGCTGGACTTACACGCTGGATCATCTGGGGTTGTTCTTTGAACACGCCCTGGCCATCCCGCAGGACGATCCGCGCACTCGTGATTTGAAGTCCCCCGATCCGTGGATGCCCAAAAGCGATCCGGTTCCGCAACTGATGGCGGAGTTGCTCGACAATTATGTCGACAGCCTTCGAGTGCTGGCACGCCGGACGGCGGAGCTGCACACAGCCATGAGCAGCCGGACCGACATTCCGGAATTCGCTCCCGAGCCGTTTACCACCTTCTATCGGCAGGGCGTCTATCACGGCATGCTGGGACAGCTGAATCGCTCGATGGAGATGTTGCGGGGGCGGGCGCGCGGCCTACAGGCAAGTGCACAGGAAGATATCGCGGAGCTGCTGGGGCGCGAGGCCGACATTCGCACCCAGTTGCTGGCCCTGCGCGACAAGCGAATGTCAGGCAATCGGATTCGCAACCATGGCGACTATCACCTGTCGAACGTGTTGTACGCCGGCAGCGACTGGGTAATTACCAATTTCGAAGGCGATTTCAACCGCTCGCTCAGCGAACGCCGCATCAAGCGCTCCGCGTTGCGGGATGTCGCCATCATGCTGCGTTCGTTCCACTACGTATCGCACGCGGCGCTGTTTGGCGACGTGCCGGGAATTGTCGCCAGCCGCGAAGGGCATCCCCAATTGGAGAGCTGGGCGAGGATGTGGTACCAGTGGGTGAGCGCAATCTTCCTCCAAGAGTACTTGCAGAGCGCGGCCACGGCGCCGTTCCTTCCCCAGCAGGCTGACGAATTGCGGATTCTGCTGGCGGCTTACATGATCGAACGGGGTCTGATGGAGATTGAATACGAGCTGCAACACCGGCCGGAGTGGATACGAATTCCGGTGTACGGAATCCTGGGGCAACTGAACAACGCAATAGCTCCGACCTTCCCAATGGCACGATAGCGCCCCCTTGCTGCTGATCGTCGTGCTTCTACCGGTCACATTCAGGTGCCGCATACATCACTGACAAGCCGACTCGGGCGTGTCAAAATATGTTGGTCCCCAGGGAGAAGGTTCGTGGCCCTCGGCGTGTACCAGCTCCCAACGAATCTTTAGCGAGGCCCATGGTCATTGGAGGCCTTCCCTTCCCTCTGCGGCGTTCCGCCACTGAATAGCGCCCAGTTCGTCTATCGTGCAAGAGCAACGCGCCCACGGGTTTTCGCGATGCCAGGGACAGCACCATCCGCCGCCTTCAGTGCCGGACGCGCCAGTTCCGGCAGGTATCGCTTTGGCCCGTTTGAAGTGGACTTTCGCACCGGCGAACTACGGAAGTCAGGGCTGCTGGTCCACACTCAGGATCAACCCCTGCAGGTGCTTTCGATCCTGCTAAGCCGGAGCGGCGAAATCGCCACCCGAGAAGAATTCCGTGCTCTTCTGTGGCCGGCTCACACGTTTGTGGATTTCGACCACGGCTTAAACGCCGCCATCAAGCGATTGCGGCATTTGCTTGAGGATGATCCCGAAAATCCCCGCTACATTGAAACCCTTCCCCGGCACGGCTATCGTTTCATCGCACCGGTTCTTGCAATCGAGGCTGCGGACTGCGGCCCGTCCAGTCCAAGCAGCGAAGAGGATCGCTGGCGTCCTGCGACCGCGCCGCTCAGCTGGGAGCGCGTCGCGAGCCCACAGTCGCGACACCCAAGCCAGAATGCGCGCCACCACCGGCTCCGTGTAAGTGTGTGGACAGTCGGCGTGGCATTGCTCGCGGGCGCAGTGGTGTTCGCCGGCATGTACAAGTCGCGCCGCAAGCAGGCTGCCGGGCGCCAGGTGCTGCTGGCGGTCCTTCCCCTTGCGGACTTCGGGGACACTGCCAACCATTTTGTCGCTGATGGCATGACTGAGGAGCTGATCACCCAATTGGGAAAAGCCAATCTCGAGGGAGTTGGAATAATCGCCCACACCTCGGTCGGCCGTTACAAGAACACTAGAAAGTCGGTCACCGACATCGGTAAAGAGCTCGGTGTGGACTACGTGCTGGAGGGCAGCGCGCGAGTGGAGAAGCAGCGGGTCCGCATTGCGGTGCAACTGATTCGCGTCAGCGACCAAACTCACCTCTGGGCCGACGAGTACGACAGCACTCTGGACGACGTACTGGGACTGCAAACCAGCGTTGCCGCCGACGTGGTTGGCAAGATCAGCAGCAAACTGCCACACGCCTCACCTAACTAAGCCGGTTCCAGATCGCCTCTTGATTGCCGCCAGCCGTGCGGGACGGTACACTAAACCACTACAAGGGGTCTCCCATGCTTATCGTCATGAAGGCGCACGCCACCGAAGAGGATGTGCGGCGCGTCTGCGAACGGATCGAGAGTCTGGGCTTCCGCGCGCACTCCATGCCCGGAGCGCAGCGCACCGCCATCGGCATCACGGGCAACGAGACGGAGCTCGATCCCGGCACCTTCGACGAGATGGTGGGCGTGCAGGAGGTCATTCGCGTCAGCAAGCCTTATAAGCTGGTCAGCCGCGATCTGAAGGAAGAAGACACCATTGTGCGCTTCCCCAACTCCGACGCAACCGTCGGCGGCGACGAAGTCGCCGTGATGGCCGGCCCGTGTGCCGTGGAGAGCCGGGAGCAGGCGCTTGCGACCGCCGGGCATGTGGCCCGCGCCGGGGCGCGCTTCTTCCGCGGCGGCGCCTACAAGCCTCGCACCTCGCCCTACACGTTCCAGGGGCTGGCGGAAGATGGGCTGAAGATCCTGGCGGAAATTCGCGACCGCTTTGGACTGCTCATAGTGACGGAGGCAGTGGACAACGAGTCGCTCGATCTGGTGGAAAAATACGCTGACATGATCCAGATTGGCGCCCGCAACATGCAGAACTTCTCCTTGCTGAAACGTGCCGGTCGGGCGCGCAAGCCGGTACTGCTGAAGCGCGGCATGTCGGCCACGCTGGAAGAATTCCTGATGGCCGCCGAATACATCATGAGCGAAGGCAATTACAACGTGGTTTTGTGCGAGCGCGGCGTGCGCACTTTCGCCGACCATACCCGCAACACGCTTGATCTCAGTCTGGTGCCGGCGGTGCAACGGCTCAGTCACCTGCCCATCATCGTCGATCCCAGCCACGGCACGGGCAAGCGAAACAAGGTTACGCCGCTGTCGCGCGCCGCTGTGGCCGTGGGCGCCGATGGCTTGATTATCGAAGTACACCCCGACCCGGACCGCGCGCTCAGCGACGGCAAACAGTCGCTCTATCCCGATCAGTTCGACCAGTTGATGATCGAGATCCGCCAGATTGCCAACGTACTCGGTCGCTCGGTGGCCGAGCCAGTACTCAATCCTGGAGCACGCCGTTCCACTCCAGTTGCCGCTAACGCCGGGACGGTTGCCGCTCGCTGATGAAGGAAAGATTGCCGTGGCGCAACGGTGTGCGTTGGAGTGCATGGCTGTCGTTAATTGCGCTGCTGAGTCTTACGGCTTGCACGGGAAGAAAAGCCGTCGCGCCCGGCTATCACGAATACGCCTACGTCACCAACGGCAAGAGCAATTCGGTTAGCGTCATTGATCTTCTGCAACTGCGAAATGTAAAGACCATCCCCGTCGGCGGCGGTCCGACCGGCGTCGCGGCCAGCGCTACGCGCAACGAGATTTACGTCGCCAACGCCGACTCGAACAACATCAGCATCATTGACGCGGAGCGCAACCAAGTGGTCGCGACCATCGGAGTCCATGCCAAGCCGTACTACGTGTCGGTGTCGTCCGACGGCAAGCGGGCCTATGTGGCCAATGCGGGCTCGGCCAATGTTTCGGTGATCGATCTCGGTAAGCGCGCCGTGATCGCTACCATTCGCGTGGGCGGCGCACCTGGATTGGCCCGCGTTTCGCCCGACGGAAAGCTGGTGGTGGCGAGCAATCGCGCCGACAATACCATCTCGATCATCGACGCGGAAAAGCTGGCGGTGCGCAATACCGTGCCGGTTTGTCAGCAGCCGCAGGACTTGGCAATGGTTCCCGACAACAGCAAGGTTTTTGTTGCCTGTCCGGGATCGAATCAGATTGCTGCGGTGGATTTAAAATCGGGCCGCATGCTGACGTACCTCGATGTCGGGCAGCTACCAGTACAGCTTGCGATGAAGCCCGACGGCGGCGAGCTGTTCGTCTGCAACTTCAACAGCAACAATTTCTCGATTGTGGAGACGGGTACGAATGAGGTTGGCGGCAGCTACCTGATCGGCAACAACCCTGCACACGGCGTTGTCACCTCGGACAACAGCCTGTTGTATGTGAGCAACTTCGGATCGGACACGGTAAGCGTCTATGCCATCGACGAAGGCCATGTCATTGGCGCGGTGCAGGTCGGCAACCATCCGGATGCGCTGGCCCTCACGCCGAATGAGGAGCATCTGCTGGTGGTGGATTCGGGATCAGGGGATGTGGCCGTGGTGCGCACGGTGAAGACGCGGGAGAACTCGAAGATCAGCGCCGAGCGCGCGCTGCAAACGCTGATTCCCGTGGGAAAGCAGCCGAACGATATCGTGATCAAAGCGTTCACGGTAGGAAGGCAGTAGACAGTAGTTGTGAAGGGGAGCAGCTTGAGGTGCGTCGTCGCATATTATTGTCATCCCGAGGAGGTCTTCGGGCCGACGAGGAGTCTGCTTCTTGAGTCTTTCAGTAGCCTGTGAGACGTGCCGAACACAGCCGCGCGAAACAGGACTTTGGCCCCTGCAAGTTTTCTTCACAGCTGAAGCCGTGCCCTGACACAAAGCTCCTTGACACAAGCTCGCTGACACAAAGCTCTACGAGCGGGCAGACCGCGATCGAGTCACGCTCAGGCACTGATAACTGACAACCCATCCACTGGCTACTGGCGGCTGACTACTGGCAACGGCTTCACTTCCGCTTCCAGCGCACGCCGTCCGGTGTGTTCTCCAGGATGACGCCGTTTTCGGCCAGCTGAGCACGAATTGCGTCGGAGCGTGCAAAGTCCCGAGCCTTACGCGCCTGGGAATGTTCCCCTACCATCTTCTCAATCTCCGCATCCGACAGCGCCGCAGCCTTGGCCAGCTCAGCCGTTTCGGCGCTGATCTTGTCGGCGAGTCCTTCTGACTTCGCCCAATCGACGGTCGCCCGCACCTTCGCGGCATCGTCGTCTTTCAGCACGGCGAAGATCTCCTCGAACTGCTCCAGCACTTTCAGCAAGGCCGGCACGTCGCCCTTCTTCACCTCGCCCGCATCGGCAGCGGCGTTCACGTCACGAACCAGGTCGAAGATGGCGCCCAGCGCTCGAGCGGTGTTGAGATCATCGTTCAAGCCTGCCGTCATTTCCTCGGACGTTTTGCGCGCGACCTCGGCGACCGAGGCGCTGCTACCTTCGCCGAACTGCGAGGTCTGCAGCCGCAGCTTGAAGTTGCGCAGGCGCTCCACCGAGTTGGCGGCCTGGGTCAGGCCGTCGAAGGTGAAGTTGAGCTGCTTGCGGTAGGGCACCGACATCAGCAGAAAGCGAATGGAGGACGGCTTGTGGCCCATGAGGATCAGATCGCGAACGGTGAAGAAATTGCCGGCGCTCTTGGCCATCTTTTCGCCTTCGACCAGCAGAAAGCGCGCGTGTACCCACGTGTGTGCGAACTCCTTGCCGGTCTTGGCCTCCGATTGCGCGATCTCGTTTTCGTGATGAGGGAAGATCAGGTCCTCGCCGCCAAGGTGGATATCGAAGGTCTCGCCCAGATACTTCATCGCCATGGTCGAGCACTCGATGTGCCAGCCAGGACGGCCCGGCCCGATTTCCGTCTCCCAGAACGCCTCGCCTGGCTTGGGCGCCTTCCACAGCGCGAAGTCGCGCGCGCTATCTTTGTCGTAGTTGTCCACGTCCACGCGCGCGCCGTCGGTCATGCCGGCGAAATCCTTCTTCGACAGCTTGCCGTAGTCGGAGAACTTGGCGATGCGGTAGTAGTACGAGCCGTCGTCGGTACGATAGGCGTAGCCCTTGTCTGCCAGCACGGCGATGAAACGCGCCATCTCCTTGATGTGGTCGGTGGCGTTTACCAGCATTTCGGGATGCTCCATGTTGAGCGAGTCGGAGTCCTCGACGAACGCGTCGCGATACTTCTTCGTGTACTGCTGCACGCTGACCCCGTCGCGCGCGGCGTTGTGGATGATCCTGTCGTCCACGTCAGTGACATTCATGACGTGTTTTAGCTTGTAGCCGCTCTGCTTCAGGAAGCGGCGCAGTGTGTCCACGACGATAAACGTGCGGAAGTTGCCGATGTGGCCGTAGTCATAGACCGTGGGCCCGCACGCGTACATGCGGACCAGGTTGTCTTCCAGCGGATGAAACTCCTCAACCTTGGCAGACAGCGTATTAAAAAGCTCGAGCGGCATGATTCTTCCTGTAGACAAAGCGAATCCTCGATTGTAGGGGGCTGCGAGAAAGAGGGTCAACTGCAGGAGCCGGAAGGGGGCAGTCGGGGAGTCGGCACTGTGCGGAGAATCACAGTGCCCCGCCCCATGCGCGTTTACAATACAGCTATGGACTCATTCACAATTGCAGGCAGGCAGTTTCGCTCGCGTCTGATCGTCGGCACGGGCAAGTACAAGTCGGGACAGGAGACGGCGCGCGCCATCGCCGCCAGCGGCGCCGAGATGGTCACAGTCGCCGTTCGGCGCGTGAATCTCGATCGCAGCAAGGAATCGCTGCTCGACTTCATCGATCCGGAGAAATACTTTTTGCTGCCGAACACGGCCGGCTGTTATACGGCCGACGAGGCGATTCGCACCGCGCGTCTGGGGCGCGAGGTCGGGCTCTCCGACTGGGTGAAGGTCGAGGTTATCGGTGATCAGCAGACACTCTTCCCGGACGCGCAGGCAACCATAGAGGCCACCCGCACACTAGTAAAGGAAGGCTTTACTGTTTTGCCCTATACCTCTGACGATATTGTGGTTGCCAAGCGGCTCATTGATGCTGGTGCGGCTGCTGTGATGCCCCTGGGCGCGCCCATCGGCAGCGGTATGGGCGTGCAGAACCAGGCCAACATCCGCATTTTGCGCGAGATCATCACCGCTGTGCCGCTGATAGTGGATGCCGGAGTGGGCACGGCGTCGGACGCGACCATCGCGATGGAGTTGGGCGTCGACGGTGTGCTGATGAACACCGGCATCGCCGGAGCGCAGGACCCGGTGCTGATGGCTGAGGCGATGAAGAATGCAGTCACCGCTGGACGGCAGGCCTACCTTGCCGGTCGGATGACGAAGAAGCTTTACGCGACTGCCAGTTCCCCGCTGGAAGGTGTGGTGCGGTAGAGCAGTTGTCGGTTGTCAGTTGTCAGTAGGAATCGCTCGGCATGCTTCGCAAGACCCACTCAAGCCAAACGACCGCTTGAGTGGGGCACCCGCCGGCTGAAGCCGGGTCATCCTCTCAAACAATTGACTTGGACGCTGGCCTGAAGGCCAGCACTATCCGATACACTTACGGCACCGTGACCGTGACCTGCGCGGTCGTCCTTCCAAATTGGTTTGTGGCATAGAGCGTATATGTGGTCGTGGTTCGCGGCGCCACCACGACGTTGTTGCCGCGGATTGCTCCCACCGAAGGCGAGACGATGTAGTACTCGCCGTTGGTCACCGTCCAGCTCAAAGTGACCGGCTGTCCGGGGCCTCCGGATGACGACGCGGTGAAGCTGTTGATGGTGGGGTTGGGCCCGGTTGGAACATTCTGCGGCGTATAGAGCGGCGAGATCAGCAGCACGTCGAAATCCGATGCCGTAACCGAGTGGAGCTGGCCGAGGCGGTTGTTGTTCCAGCGCGGGTCGACCGATCCGGTGATGTACAGCGACGAGCCGTTGTCGGCCATGATCATGCCGTACTGCTTGAGTGCGGTCAGGATCACCTGGTCCTCGGGCGGATAGCCGGAGATGTTGAAGCTGGCCTTCAGGCGAAGCCGCATGCCCATGGGCGCGGCGTACTGATTGCTGGAATTGGGCGCCCAGTGTGACGCGGGCGGAGTGAACGCCTCCTTGCTGTAGTGCAGCGTGACGCGAATGGCATGGTTGATCGCGCCCGCGGCGACTTCGTCATAGCGGACCAGGCCGGGAAAGATCGGCAGCCCTGCCGCGTCGGCTGAGGTCCAGGTGTAGGGCCGCTGCTCATTGGCTTCCAGATCCCACACCGCGCCCGAGCCCGCGTTCCACTGCCCCGGTCCTTGCGGGAACGAGTAGTACAGTTCGTACAGCCAGCAGTTTCCCTTGTCGAGCACCAGCACATGGCGGTCGCCGTCGCCCGGCGAGGGATAACCTTCGATCTGCGCATTGAGCGGAATCGGCATCGGCCCGGGATCGCTCTGATCGCCGTATTCGGTGTAGTTGATGTTCACCGGCGGCTGATTGCCGGGTACCACAACGTAGGGGATGCCGATGGTCTGGCCATCGTACAAGCCGGCGCCGAAGTCGGGATGCAAGGGCGTGCTGCTGCCGATGAAATTGATGATCGCGCCGGAATTGGGATCAACGGGAGCGTTGGCGACATTGGTGTTCCATAGGCTGCTGGCGGGAAATGGAACGAAGCCGTTCAGGCTACCTTCCGGGCCCTGACTGATTCCGTTGCAGGGATTGTTCTGCGCGGAAAGAGAGGTCGCCGCGAACAGAAGGCTGGCAGCGAGCAAGAGAGACGGCAATACTCTGGGCTGCATGGCAATTCTCCTGAGATTGAATTGCCACAGAGTGGGAGACCTATAGAGCGAAGCATATCATCCCCGCGGGACGCCGGCGCATTCCTGATGGAAAAAAATGAGGGCCGGCGCTGGACGGCATCGGCAAAAAGCAAGGGGCGCTCAGCTGAGGACGGAGCGCCCCGCTTTCGCGAGCCGGACATCCAGCGGTGCTAGCGTCCGAGGCCGGCTGCGATCTTGAACACGGTGCCTGCGGCATTCAGGCCCGGGGCATTGCCACCCATTTCGGCCACGCCATAGAAATTGCCGTCGCGGCCTTCGATCATGCCCGTCGGAGCGCAGCCCGTGACTGCGCAGGTGAACGCCCCGCTGGTCACTGACTCGCCATTCAACGTCACGGCAAAGAAAGAGCCGTTGCGAAAATCGGACAGACCCCACAGATTTCCATCGGAAGCCTGCAGCAGCTGCAGCGGGCTGTAGCCCTCCTCGTCGGTCATCTCGTGAATGAATTCCAGATTGCCGGAGAGGCTCATGCGGAAGATGCCTGTACCCGTACCGCTCCCTGAGGTTGCGCCGTAGATGTTGCCGTCCGAGGCTTGCAGCAGATTGCTGCTTGCGCCCAAGCCTTGCTGGAATTCATACAGGATAGTGAACTGGCCTGCCGGTGTAACGCGGAAGATGGGTGCCGTGACCGCCTCCCACGGCTCCCGCCCCGTAAAAATTGCCGTCCGCAGCCTGGAAAAGATTGACAGCAGCGCCCTCGTTGTTGGGATCAAGCGCGTGTATCAGGCTCCAGTTGCCCTGGGGCGTCAGGCGAAAGATGGTATGAAACTCCGCACCATAGAAGTTCCCATCACTGGCGAGAATGATGGATCCGGGCGCATCCGGACAGCCGGACTGGGAGCAAAAATTGTAGAGGACCTGGAAGCTGCCGTTGCGATTCAGCCTGTAGAAGACGCCGCCGTTGTTGGCGCCGCCTTGTTCGGTGACGCCATAAAGAGCGCCGTCCGTTCCTTGTGCGAAACCAATGATGGGATTTTCGCCATTCTGGAAGCCTCCACGCAGCGTGGTCGGCTGAAAGGTGTGAATGACGAGGTCCTGCCCGTGGATGGAGGTGCGGAAGACGGTACCACCAGCATTAGGATTGCCTTGTCCTGCCCAGGTGGTGGGAACGTAGAGGTTGCTATCGGAAAGTTGGATGGGAGCCAGTGCAGGATCGATCCCCAGAGGACAAGAGGTGAAATTGGAATTGCAGAAGAAAAACGTTACCTGGGAAATCGCCGGCGACGAGGGCTGAGCGAACGACGCAGCAGCAAGCGCGGCCAACATCAGGAAGCCAAGAGTTGCTTTCATAAACCATCCTCCCTGTCGATTGCGAAGCTGGTATGTTTTGCACTCGCGTACCGAGGGAAGTCAACTAAATTTCACCTTACGGCCTAAGTCATTGTTCCGTATGGCTGGCAGCACTCACGAGGCAGTTCCTCTGCTTCGATTCTGCCCGCGGAGTATGGGCCTGGGGACGCACGATGTTGTCACAGATTTGTCAGAATTTTGTAGAAAGCGCGGAACATAACTTCCGTGGCTGCTTCCGGATGGGAAAATACACAGCTATGCCGAAGCTCTTGTCCGCCGTACCTACTTTCCTGGTGAACGATGTTGGCAATACCGCCGACTGGTATCGAAGTCAGCTGGGTTTTGAGGCTGCCTACTTTCCCCGGAATCCGCCTTATGTGTACGCGAGCCTGATGCGCGATGAAATCGAAATCATGCTGTTGCGGCTGGAGGGACATAAGAAGCCGGAGGTTGTCCGCGCAGGAGGAGTATGGGACGCCTACATTCGCATGGAAGGAGTACGGCAGTTCTATGAGGAGGTCCGGAAGAAGATCGCGATGAAAAGTGAACTGACGAAGCGGCCATATGGAGATTCGGAGTTCGAGATTGTTGATCCCAATGGCTATGTACTGGTGTTCGGCGAACTGGAGAAGAATTCGGAGAGTTGAGAGCCAATACGGGAAGGAATCGAGCGATCATCGCCGGCTGCACTTAGCGGCCATTGACATTGCACTAGGCGGTGCTACAGTTAAGTTGCTCAGCCGTGCCTGCATGGTGACGTGTTACTTGTGGGCGAGCGGCCTGCTTCCGATCTTGTATCGATTGTGGTCGCGCACATTTCAAGCGCGGTAAGTACCGACTAACCTGAGTCGGCCCAGTCTGATCCCCTCGGCATACCACCGGCTCAATTTCGAAATGTCGTCGCAGGTGCTTTGTCCTGTCTAATTGTTGAAGAGCCGAGTCACTGGAAAAGGTCCGGCGAGCTTACCCCCTGACGACACTGAATCCACTGCGGAAATTCGGAGCGGGCAGACCCACAATGCCAGCAGAAAGAGGTCCCCCTTATGAAAAAGATCGTCCTCCTTGTCAGCTTTCTGATGGTTTTGGCGTTGAGCGCCAGCGCACAGACCTACATCAACTTCCATGAGATGCCCGTAGCCTCGACGCCAACTCCCATGCCCGACTACTATCCCTCGGACATGAACCTCACCTGGACCAACTTCTACTATGTGACGCCGGGAATCTGGAGCGGCGCCGGCCCGGGCTTCTGGGTTGACCCAACCCCACAACACAACTCAGTTGCGTTTATTGGCGGGCCGCTCTGCAGTCTGGCTACCTCTTGCAATGGCTCCATCAAGCTGGAGCAGATCGGGATGTCGCCCACCAGCAAGGGCTTCACTCCCATTAGCATGATCCTCAGCTCCGGATGGGCGAACAACCGGGTCACGATCATGGCCTACAGCAATGGCAAGTTCGTCGGCACGGTGACCTGGAAGCTCACCACTGAGCCTTACACGTTCTCCTTCCCGACATCGTGGACCTACGTCACCCAACTGGTCTTTACTCCCAGCTTCCTGACGACGAACACCGTCGCCCCGAAACCGGGATCTATGGTGATCTACAGCTTCATCCTGATGCAGCACTGATCCGTTCTGATGGGTCGAAACAGAGGGCGGCGCCATGCCGCCCTCTCGCTTCTGCTGGTTAAGCAGGCAGCTAAGACGGCCTGGATCTGGTTACGGTGTGATCTCCCAAACCACGCCGACGTCGTACTGTCCGCCGCCTTCCGCGGTACCGTAGAGATTTCCATCGGCATCGAGCAAGACGCCGCCGTAGGGGCAACGTCCGTCACTGCCTCCGGTAAAGTCGTAAAGGTCGGTGAAGCTCCAGCCGCCGCCGGAAGGGCTTAGCCGGAACACCGAGCCGTTGCCGTAGGCGCCGTCATCGTAGGTGATGCCATAAAGATTACCCGCGGCATCCCTGGTCAGAGTGCCATAGGCTCCGCCTTGCAGAGGGCCAGAGAAACTGTAGAGGAGAGTTTCCATGTCCGAGGTGTTGAGTTCGAAGGCGGTGCCACCGCCGTTTGCTCCTCCCGACGTGGTGGTGCCATAAAGATTGCCGGCCTGGTCCAGCATCAAACCGCCGATCGGCCAGTACCCGTCGTTGGCGCCTTGAAAAGCGTAGAGCACGTTCTCGGTCCAGCCCGATCCGGCAGGTGACAGGCGGAAGACCGTACCGTTGGCGACGACGCCGCCGACTCGGGTGGTGCCATAGAGATTGCCGGCTTGATCCAGAATGACGCCGGAGTATGGGTTCGCGCCATCGCTACCCTGCCCCGTGAAGCTGTAGAGGACGTTTTCGGTCCAGCCGCCGGCGCCGGGCGACAATTCGAAAACGGTGCCGCACCCTAAGCCGCTACAGCCCTGGCCGCCACCGTTCTGGGTTGTGCCGTACAGGTTGCCGTGCGAATCGAAGATGACATCGCCAAAGAGAGGATTCGCGGCATCGCTGCCGCCATTGAAACGATAGAGCACGGTTTCCATCCAGCCGCATAAGGCCGCGCGGCAGACGGAGGCTGAAGGCCGAAGATTGAAGACCGTTCCGCAGCCGTAGCCGCTACTGCAACCCGGATTCCCCCCGGCGTAGGTGGTTCCGTACAGGCTGCCATTGGGGCCGATGATGACCCGGGCGAGCGGCCCCTCGCCATCGCTGCCGCCGGCAAAGCTGTAGAGCGGGTTGAACACCCACCCCGAGCCCTTGTGCAAGAGAGCGAAAACGGCGCCATAACCGCTTCCGCCGGTAGCCGTCGTGCCGTAGAGATTGCCGCCTCGATCCATGCTCAAACCGGCATAGGGCAAGCCGCCGTCCAGACCGCCTGTGAAGTTGTGCAGGACGCTGAAGGTCTGGGCCTGCGCCGGGCCGGCTGCGAACACGATCAGCGCGCAACTCAGCGCGATGGCGAAAGCGCGAATCCGATGGCGGCGCGGCCGGGCGGGGGCGAGAGTCTGTGCCTGCTTGCTCATGATGGTCCCCTTTTGTGGAATGAGTGGTGGCGAGCTACCGCTATTGAGTGGCACTTTACTACCGTCAGTGGCGGATTTCCAGCGGAAAGCAATCGTCGGATGTCGAGGTTAAGGTGAGGTGAAGGAGAGGATGAGCTGATCCAAAGGCAGAACATCCTGATAGCTTCTAAATTTTGCGCAGCTTGCGAGTGAGTGCTTGCGCGATGGTCACGGGGTGCGTCAGAAGAATGGTGAGATCGCCGAGCGCCGTCTGCGGCTCGTGAAACACTCCGAGCTGGCGCAAGACCAAGGCGCGGTCGTAGTAAATTTTCTCTCCGGCGAGACGATCGTCGGCACTGAAGGTGTAAACGCCGCACAGCGGAACCTCGACCCGGCGGCCCGTGGGCGGAAGACCTCGCCAGGGGCCCTGCTGCGTGCCGCGAATGATTACTTCCAGGACGATGGTGTCGGCAGCGACGTGACGACGGACGATCTCGATGCTCAAGTCGGGCAGGGCCGCCATCAGCTGTCGATAGAACTGTCGCACCTGGTCGCGGCCTTCGTAATGCGTGTCCCACGGCTCGTCATCGTAGCGCGCGGTCTCGCCGAAGGTCTGAATCACGCCTTCCAGGTCATGGGCATTTTCGCAGCGCACGTGTTCTTCGACGAGCGCCATCCGGCGCGATTGCCGGTCGAGCGGCACAGCTGAGGTAGCCATAGGGCCTCCGAGATCCGGCGAAAGTCACAGCCGGGTAGTGGCTTACTTTGAGTCGCCGCCTGCGAAAAGTGTCACCACCCACCGAGGCATCCATCGATAGGCAATGTGACTTCCGGTTTCATGGCGATGGCGAGTTATGTGCACGACGGAGCCAACCACTACCACCAGTATAAGCAGCATCCAGGCTGCGTTCCATGCGGTATTCAACCAGGGATGACGCCCGACTAAGGCAATTGACACTAAGAGCCACGTCCAGACCACAATAGCGGGAATCCAGCCGCGCCATCTTTGGTTCATGGGAGCCCCGGTGCTCCTATTTTACGCCGCTCTTTTCTGCCCTCCGCGCCAAAAAGCAACGAAATCTGACACGTCCCACAGCCCATGGCCGGAAGTACGGACGAGCAATGCGAACTAGCATACTTTGCTTGGAAAAAACGAAATAGAGCGTCGCTTCCGGATGCTTAGGGACGCTCCGATTAAGTCACGGGCCAGGTCCCTAGCGGCAGGTGCAAGGAAAAGCCCCGGCCGAGCCAAGCTCGGACGGGGCAATGTCGGTTCTTAACTTCCGGCTTGCTACTTCTCTCCTAAAATCTGGAAGAAGCGGATGATCGACTCAATCCCACGATAGAAGTTCGGGATATGGAACTTCTCGTTGGGCGCGTGCAGGTTGTCGTCCGGCAGACCCATGCCCATCATGATGCTGGGGACCTTCAGGTCCTTGTCGAACTGGGTCACGATGGGAATCGAGCCGCCCGAGCGGATATACACCGTGTCCTTGTTGAAGATCTCATGCATCGCCTCGACCGCCGCGCGAGCATAAGGATTGTCGGTGTTCACCACGCAGGCCGGGCCTTTGCTGTGAATCTTGATGCTGGTCGTGATGCCCTTGGGCGTGATCTTCTTCACATAATCGCTGTACTTCTTGAAGATGTCGTCGGCGTCCTGATTGGGCACCAGCCGCATCGAGACCTTCGCCGATGCACGAGCAGGAATAACAGTCTTCGCGCCCGGAGCGACGAAACCGCCGACGACGCCGTGAACTTCCAGCGTGGGCCGCGCCCACGTGCGATAGAGCACCGAATATCCCGGCTCGCCCGTCAGCACGTCGGAGCCGACCTCGGCCTTGCGATACTCTTCCTCGTTGAACGGCAGGTTCTCCCACGCTTTCAGTTCATCGGCAGTGGGCTTTTGGACGGCGTCGTAGAAGCCGGGGATCAGCACCTTGCCGTTGTCGTCCTTCAGTTTGCTGATGATTTCAATCAGGGCGAAGATCGCGTTGGGCGCTGCGCCGCCATAGACGCCGGAGTGCAAGTCGGTCTTTGCACCCTGCGCCTCGATCTCCGTGTAAACCAGCCCACGCAGCCCGACGCACAGCGTCGGAAGATTAGGAGCGAAAAGTTCGGTGTCGGTAACGAGCGCGAAGTCGCACTTCAGCTTGCCGGTGTTGGCGTTCTTCTTGACGTACTCCTCGATGCTCTCGCCGCCGACTTCCTCTTCGCCTTCGAAGAGCACGCGGACGTTGATAGGCAGCTTGCCGCCGCCGGTCTTGAACAGCGACTCGAAAGCCTTCATCTGCATCCAGAGCTGGCCTTTGTCGTCCACCGCGCCGCGCGCATAGATGTTCTGGTTGCGCTCCACAGGCTCAGTCCACTTCTGCTTCGCAGCCTGCGCTTCCTCGCCCTTCAGGGGCATCGCATTGGGGTCGATGAAGGGAGGCGACTTCCATTCGTCGAGCGGCTCGGCGGGCTGCACGTCGAAGTGCGCATAGCATAGCGCCGTCGGCTTGCCCGAAGCGTGCAGCCAGTCGCCATAGACCAGCGGATGTCCCTGGGTCGGGATGATCTCGACGTTCTCGAAGCCGATGCGCTTCAGATCGGCCGCGACCACCTCAGCGGCCTTGTGCACATCGCCTTTGTGCTCTTCGGTGGTGCTGACGCTGGGAATGCGCAGCAGGTCTTTCAGCTCTTCCAGGAAGCGCTGTTGATTATCGCGGGCATAAGAAATTGCGGAAGAAACGGTTGCTGTGGACATGGAACTCCTTCCTGATCGTGGCAGTGCTACAGGGAAACCTTGAAGTATACCGCACGGAAGGAGGGCGTATGAGGAGGCACTCGCCTGCGCACAGCAGAAGTCGAGAAGGAGCGGCTTTTCGTATCGAATGCACTTTCAGCTGTTCTCCGCGCCAGCCGAAATGGGGAGGTAGGCAAACGGATACAAATTGTTTACAGCGCGATGACAACCCTCCGCGGGACTAGCGGTACATTGTGCGCGCTGGCTTGGAGCCAGGCCCACAGGCGGCGCTGCAGTCGACGCCGTGGCGATTCTGTAAGGAGAACGAAGAGTGCAGTTTAGAAATCCGGCTCCCGACTCGATTACCTACTCCGTGAGCGTCGTTAGCGGCGACGAGCCCGCAGGCGTGCGCCACCATCCGCTGTTCGCTGCCGTTGTGTGTCTTGTCATCTGGTGGGTAGCGAGTTGTTCGGCGCTGGCTCAGACGCTAACCGTGCTGCACAGCTTCAACGGCAACGACGGCGCTTATCCCTTTTCTCGGCTGAGCATCGATAGTCAGGGAAACCTTTACGGAACCACCGGAGGGACCTTGCCTCCGACCTATGGCACCGTTTTCGAGCTGAGCCGAGCCAACCCGCTTGGCAACGTGCTCGTGCGCTTCCGGCGCACGCCGACGGGAATCTGCGACTTTTGCGTCGATAACTTGCTGCGCGATGCCCAGGGCAATCTCTATGTCAGCGATGCGATTGGTGGCAGCTCTGGCAACGGTGGAGTCTATAAGATCACGCCTTCGGGAATCATGCCCATTCTGCTCTACAGTTTCACCGGCGGGGCGGACGGCAAGTACCCGAACAGCGGTTTGATCGCCGATGGCCAGGGAAACCTCTATGGCACAACCGGCATGGGCGGCGTTTTCGGCCAAGGCGTGGTGTTCAAGGTCACGCCCGCGGGCGCAGAGAGCGTGCTCTACGCCTTCACCGGAGGCTCCGACGGCGGAGAACCATGGGGCAGGCTGCTGCGTGATAGCCAGGGCAACTTCTATGGCACAACTTACGCCGACGGTGGGCTGCAGCTCAGCTTTGGAGTCGTGTTCAAGTTGACTCCCTCCGGCGTGGAGACGGTGCTGCACAGCTTTACCGGCGGCGGCGATGGCGGACACCCCAACGGCGACCTCATTGCTGATGCCCAGGGGAGTCTCTATGGCACCACACCAGCCATTCCCCGTTCGACGCATGGCACGGTGTTCCAGCTTACGCAGCAAGGTGGCTTCACTGTGCTCCATACATTCTCCGGCACCGATGGCTTCGACCCGCGCTCAGGCGTGATCATGGATGCAAGCGGCAATCTCTACGGGACCACCTGGTCGGGCGGCTCCTCCAACGATGGAGTGGTGTACAAGCTGAGCAGCAACGGCACGGAAACCGTCTTGCATAACTTTTCCGGAAGCGACGGATCAATGCCCGTTGCCGGCCTGGTATTCGACACGGCGGGGAATCTGTATGGCACAGCGGCTTACGGCGGCACGTCAAATAACGGCGTAGTGTTCAGGTTGACGCCGTAAGTAAGAGATCGGTGGGCTCCTGCCGACTGATTCCTTCTTAGGAACGCAAGGTCGCCTCTCGCCGGTAGCTCGGCTGGCAATCGCCGAATCCTGGCAGCCGGCTATGTAAATCCCACGTTAATTTGCGAGGCCAATCGCGCCATCCTTGCTTTTGTTCTTTCCCCCTTTGATGATAGTGTCAACTTCTTACCACAAGCTGCGGGGAGTGCATCGTCTTGCCGACACCAGAAGCCAGCACCAACAATATCTACGACCTGATCGTGGTCGGCAGCGGACCGGCCGGACAGAAGGCCGCGATCTGCGCTGCCAAGATGCGCAAGAAAGTCGCCGTCATCGAACGCAAGCGCACCATCGGCGGCGTCTGCGTCCACACCGGCACCATCCCCAGCAAGACGTTTCGCGAGGCGATTCTCTATCTCAGCGGCCTGCGCCAGCGCACTTTTTATGGCCGCGGCTATGCTTTGAAGGAAAGCATTTCCATGCAAGACCTCGTCTTCCGCTCCGACGCGGTCATGGCGCGCGAGATCGAGGTCATCAAGGCACAGCTGCGGCGCAATCGCGTGACCGTGTACGAAGGTAATGCACGTTTTCTCGACGATCACAGCATGGAAGTCTCCAACGAGGAGGGCTACACGCTGCTGCGCGGCAACAACTTCGTAATTGCCTGCGGCACGCGTCCGGCGCACGATGCCGAGATTCCCATCGACGGCAAACGCATCTTCGACTCCGACCAGGTCCACGAACTGGAAGAGTTGCCGCGCGAGCTGATCGTGGTCGGCGCCGGCATCATCGGCCTGGAATATGCTTCCATGTTTGCCGCACTGGGAGTTAAGGTCACGCTGCTCGACCAGCGTCCCACATTGTTGGACTTCGTCGATCGTGAGATTGTCGAGAGCCTGTGCTTCCAACTCCGCCAGTTGGGCACGGTCTTTCGTCTGGGCGAAAAAGTCGTGCAG
>Ga0335081_10001123_pt1 | contig 42686 bp, 43 predicted proteins | sample Lox_Sample_35_FD_206713 | JGI IMG/M metagenome (GOLD analysis project Ga0335081, IMG submission 206713) | Soil microbial communities from Loxahatchee National Wildlife Refuge, Florida, United States - Lox_Sample_3.5 | ecosystem: Environmental > Terrestrial > Soil > Wetlands | place: USA... | reverse complement strand
ATTGCCCGGTGCAACCGGGGCGGGAACACCAGTGCTGAAACGTCCAAATACCCTCGCCTCGCGATGCGCAGCCTACCGCAGACAGCTCCACAACTTCAAGTCAAAATGGTTACCTTGTGGCGGCCACGAGTTGCCTCAGATTAAATGACACCATAGCGGGCGGTGGGGAGGAGTGTAAAATGAATCGTTGCCTCAAATGAAAATGACACCCAAAACGGAGGCATGAAATTGAAAGATTTGACCCGCTTGGAACAGTTGAACCGATTGCGCCAGCGTTATGTGCAGCGTGGCAAACAGGGCAAGGCACGATTGCTCGACGAGTTGTGTGAGCAGTTTGGCTATAGCCGTAAACACGCGATCAAGTTAATGCGCCCGGTCGCGGCCACCAGCGTCCGGCGCCGGAGTGGTTCGCCGCCACGGTATCAGCCCATTCAAGCAGTGGTCGAACGAATTTGGAGCGCGGCGGAGCAACTCTGTGGCAAGCGATTGGTCGAAGCCCTGCCCTTGTGGCTACCGCATTATGCCAAGCACTACGGTCGGTTGTTGCCGTGCCAGCAGCGACTCTTAAACGAAGTCAGTTCCGCCACCTTGGACCGCTTGTTGGTGCACCAGCATTCGTTCCGAGTTCATGGGCTGTGCGGCACCAAACCAGGTCGATTACTGCGATTGCACGTACCTCTCCAAGGCGAGGTCTGGGATGAACAACGCCCCGGCTTTTTGGAAGCCGACAGCGTCGCCCACTGTGGTAGCAGTCTGGCGGGTAACTTCACCTGGAGCTTGGTCTACACCGATCTGGCTTCGGCGTGGACTGAGGGCCGAGCCGTTTGGAATAAAGGGGCCGACGGCGTGTTGCGCCAGACCCGCGACGTGGAACAACAACTGCCGTTCGCGCTGCGGGGTTTTGATTTCGATAACGGCAGCGAATGGCTGAACTGGACGCTGATCCGATATCTACAACACCGACCGCATCCGATTCTGGTCAGCCGCTCCCGGCCCTACCACAAAGACGATAACGCCCACGTCGAACAGAAGAACTGGATGTGGCCACGCCAACTCCTCGGCTACGGACGCTTGGCGCAACCGGATCTGATTGAGCCGATCAACCGCCTCTACAAAGAGATCTGGGGACCGCTGCAGAACTTCTTTTTACCGTCGATGAAACTCCAACGCAAATGGCGCGAGGGCAGCCGCTGGGTGCGCCGCCACGATCGACCCCAGACGGCCTATCAGCGGTTGCTGGCCAGTCCTCAGCTCCAGCCCCAACAACGGCGTCGGCTGCGGGATTGGTATCAGGCACTGGATCCCTTTCTGTTGGCAGCCTCTTTGGAGAAACGACTGAAACCAATCCTGAAATTGGCCGCCTGACTAACCGCGCCGCCCCCTTCACCCCCCAAAGGGGGCGGCGGGAAACGACTAACAACGACAACCAAACACAACAACGAACACGGTGTCATTTAATGTGATGCAACGAATCGCTAAAACCACCCCCACCTACGGTGTCATTTTGACTTGATGCAACAAGGCCATGATCCAGCGGCCTTGCGAGCCCGCAAAACCTGGCCTCCAAGCCTACACTCTCTGCACGTTCTGGGCTTTGGCTCCCTTCTCGTCCTGAATAACGTCAAACTCCACCGCCTGACCTTCCGCCAACGTCTTGAATCCGTCACCTTTGATCGCAGAAAAGTGAACGAAAACGTCCGGGCCGCCCTGCTGCTGAATAAAGCCAAATCCCTTCTTCTCGTTGAACCATTTTACCGTGCCACGCGCCATGTGTTGCTCACCTCCTCGGGTATTGTTGACTCGGAAATCTCCCGTAGTGGAAAAAACAAAACGACCGCGCCCACCCCTAGCGGTAAGCACGGTCACTCAAACATTCGACTGCATTCCTCCAGATTCTGAAACAACTCGCTCACAAGTACAGTCCTAGCAGCAAACAATTGCTTCGTCTACCAGATGCCCGGCCGCAAGTCAAAGCTTTTCGGTGATTGGCGGAGAGGGGGGGACTTGTCCGCTCGAGGCGGATTCGAATGCGCCTGCGGCGCACAAGCCCCAGGCTGATGGTATCGCACCTCTTCGGGGACATATGCGGTCGAGCCAAGCGCAGCCAAACGTAGTGTTTTTGACTATTGTTTGCTGACTTCTGGCCCCTGTTTCTTTGGCGGAGAGGGAGGGATTCGAACCCCCGAGTCCCTTGCGAGACTAACGGTTTTCAAGACCGCCGCATTCGACCACTCTGCCACCTCTCCGCTTCCGAGGGTGCGGTTACGATACCACAACCTCAGCCTGCTTTGCTGCCGAAATTTATCGCCATCGTGCCGCCGCAAAACTCTTCAAAACCGCAATCCCCGTAACCGCATCGCTCCATCAGTGTCTTCATCCCGCGCTGAGCCGGGTACTCCTGCAACGACGCCAGAATGTAACCGTGCGTGTCCGGGTCGCCGCAATACAATCGACCCAGTATTGGCAGGATCGTGCGCAGATAACCGAAATACAGCGACCGCAACATAGACGACTCCGGCTTCCCAAAATCCAGCGAGAGAAATTTCCCGCCCGGCCGCAACACGCGCCAAGCCTCGCGCAACCCTCGTTCAATATCCGCGAGATTGCGAAGACCGTAGCCAACGCTCACCACATCGAACAAGTTGTCAGGAAATGGCAACCGCAATGCATCCCCCTGAAGCCAATTCAACGACGGCAACCGAGACGGTTGTGCCACCTCAGCAGTGGGTGGCGGAGGCGGCCGACCTGCGGTCGATCGAGTCATAGCGACCTGCAACATTTCTGTAGTAAAATCCACACCGGTGACGCGAGCGCCGTTTTGCGCAAACCGCAATGCGATGTCGCCGGTCCCACAACACAGATCCAAGACTTGTCGGGCGGGCTTGCTTGAAGGGTTGCTCGCCGACTTTGGATCGGTTTCTGCCATCTCCACCAGCCGTCGCTTCCACCGCCGATGCAGGCCGGCGCTCATGATATCGTTGAGCAAATCGTACCGGCGGGCGATCGTGGCGAACAATTCGTTCACCTTTTCCGCACGATGTTCGTCCGGCCGGTAAAATCTGCTTTGCATCGATGTTGCGCATCCTAACAAAGCCTGTCATTCTGAGCGAAGCGAAGAATCTCTGATTTTTTGGTTAGAAAGAACGACTGAGACCCTTCGCTTCGCTCAGAGATGACATCACAAGCTGACAGGACTGCCAAGGCTCGGGAACTCTATGAGAAATTCCCGGACAATGATTTGTCGCGTTTTAACCTAGCCCAAGCGTACTTCGATGCTGGCGATTTCGCGCATGCCGCGGAACATCTCCGAGCGTTGTGCGCGAAAAAGAGGGAGTGGATGGTCGTGCACATCTTGCTCGGCAAATGTCTGCTCGCTACCGGCAACGCAACCGAAGCGAAACCGATTCTCGAACACGCCCTCCAACTCGCCATCGCGCAACATCACGACACCCCGCGCGAGGAGCTGGAGGATTTGCTGAAGACGTTGTAGAAAAAGCCCGCCAATGACTGACAAGATTCCGTCAGTTCGCAATCAGTAGATTTGGAAACGATAGAACCGCTGCGTGGTCAGGCCGCTGACGGCATCTGTAAAACTTAGAATGCCGCCCGTGCCTGACTTCGGTGATCCGGTGTAGGACCAAGTGCCAGTGTCGAGAACGTCTCGCCTCTGGAGTCGGAATGTGTGCCCGTCGTAGGACTGAATCTTGACGATCACGGTGCTCCCAGAGTTGCTTACCTCGGTGATACGAGCGCTGCTTAGGTCGAGCAGTGTACCATTATTGATGAATGCGCCGTGAAAGTTAGTAGAGCCATTGATAATGTCGATCACGCCATTATTTACCAGTGTACCATAAGACCCCAGCGCAGTACCAGAGGTTGCCCGGATCAAGCCATCGTTCGTTATAACTCCAGTGAACGTCATTGTTCCCCCGCAATCGGCTAAAATTGTGCCACCGGGATCAATTGTCACATCTCCATTGATTGTGCCGCAGCCGGAGAGGACGCCATTCGTGAGAACTCGAAGATTATCTGCAAAAGAGTGGACGCCACCCAAGAGGTGAAAGGTTGCCGCGTTCCCACCGTCTCCAATTGAGAACAACGACCCGTTGTTGATACTGGTTGTCTTTGTATTGATTACGCCACCATTCAAAGACAACATACTGCCGACGCCGTTGGTGACAATGAGGCGATCGACTGTGAGGACCGACCCGTCAATTGAAACGCCACCGCCACGGCGAACTTCCATGAGAGCATTGCCGGCCAAGTTCGTGACGAACACACTGGCGGCTCCGTTAAGAAGCGCATTGCTGGAGATCGTGATGCCTTTGAGGAAGGAATGTAATCCACCTTGGATATGGAACGTGGCTGTATTAACATCGTCGCCAACGACGAGCGGCACCCCGTTGTTTATGGCCGTGCCCATGGAATGAATGGTGCCGCTCGCAAAAAAACGACACCGGAATTTGCCAAGAGCTGATTCACAGTCAATGTCCCTCCGGCCAGCGTAACCATGCCGCTGGTCAGCGAAAACGTTGATGAAACAACCGCGCCGCCGTTTGTGATTACCAATGTGCCATCACCACAGCCACCGCCACAGCAGCCACACGCTCCAACACGCAAGAGGTCCCGGTTACTCCAAACCGATCCACTCCCGCTGACCACCACTGCATTACTATGACTGAATACAGTTATTCCAACATTTCCCGTGGTGTCATACACCGCAGCTCCGTCAGCGATGACGAGCTTACTTTGGAAACCATACCTGCCCACATTAAGTTCAGATTGAGTGTTCCAAACCGATCCGGTTCCGCTCACGATGACCGTGTTATTTGTGGCCAAGTCAAACCCAACGTAGCTAGCACCTGCGTTGACAACTCCGCCGTTGGTAATGATGAGCTGGTTGAAAGACCCTTGATAGCCGACATAGAGGATATTGTTGTTATCCCAAACTGACTGCGGACCGCATACTATGCCAGTGTTGCTCTCGCCGTAAGCTCCAATGTAGCCGAAGCTGCTGTACGTTGACGCACCATTACTGATCACCAGTGAATTGCCACTACCCCCGTAACTAACGTACAGATTAGCACGATTGCTCCAAACCGACCCGGGGTCGCTAACGATTGCAACATTATTCGTACTACCATCTTCATAGCCAATGATGCCATCCGCATTTGACAGCAACCCGGCAGATTGGATTATCAAGGTATTAAACACGGAGTTCGAACCGACGAAATACTCACCCACCCAATTACTGGCAATACCGCTGATGGTGTTGGTCTGATAGTCGGCGCTAAACTGTCCGTACGTTTGTGAAACGAAGATTGTGCAGATGGCTAGCCAGACCGCCAGCATAGATGGATAGAAGCCCAACTTCATCGCTCCATTCCTCACCTTTCTACCTAAACCGATTTCAGCCTACATTGCAGATAGTTCACAAATCAAGCGAATTCCAGCCACGGATACCAGTCCCTATATCTCAGCCGCCCGGCCGGCCTTGGGGTGGTTTGACGTGACCAGCGGCGAAGCGTCGCTTCAAATCACAACTTCAGCACGTTTCTCATGTCCGATCATGTCCTTGTTCGCTGCACCGGGCGGAACCATCGGATACACCTTTTCGTTGGCGTCAATGAGCGCATGAATCAAGCATGGTCCTTTGCTCTGCAACGCGCGCTGTAATGTGGCGACCGGATCGGCTGCGTCTGCCAAATCGTACGCCTTCACGCCGAGGCTTTCCGCCAACCGGAGAAAATCAACGCGCATACCATAATCAGCGGCGAACACACGCCGACCGTAGAAAAGATCCTGTTGCTGATGGACCAATCCCAGCGAATTGTTGTTCATCAACACGATCTTGATGTTCACGTTCTCCTCGGCGGCGGTCGCCAATTCCTGACAGTTCATCAACAAACTGCCGTCCCCGCTGAAGCAAACCACCGTGCGGTCAGGACATGCCAACGCCGTGCCGATGGCTGCCGGCAACCCGAATCCCATCGTGCCGAGTCCACCCGATGTGAGCCATTGACGGGGACGCCGAAACGGATAGGCTTGCGCCGTCCACATTTGGTGCTGGCCGACGTCCGTCGTAATGATGGCGTTTTCGTCAAGCAATCCCGCCACCGCGTTGATCAGGCCGTAGTGCGTCCGCGGATCGTCGGCCCCCGGCATTTCCAGCGGAAACATTCGCCGCAAGTCTGCGACGTGCTCACGCCAGTCGCGACGTGGATTCTCTTTGATGAGCGGGATGAGCGCAGTCAACACTTCACCCGCATCGCCGATGATTCCAATGTGCGCCGTTTTGATCTTGTCGAGTTCGCTGGCATCGATATCGATGTGAATGACCTCCGCCCGCGGGCAGAACTGCGCGACCTTGCCCGTCGCCCGGTCGTCGAACCGCGCGCCAACGGCAATGAGCAGATCGCATTCTTCCAACGCCATGTTTGTGTAACGCGCCGCGTGCATTCCCAACATACCCAACGACAGCGTATGATCCCATCGCAACGCGCCGAGCGCCATCAATGTCATGGTTGTCGGCAAAGAAGCTCTCTCCGCGAGCTGTTGCGCCAATGCGCTGGCGTCAGAATGAATCACACCCCCGCCCAAATACAGAATGGGACGGTAGGCGCGGTTGATCAACTCGGCCGCGCGAGCAACTTCGTTGATATCGAATCGTGGCGACGCGCTCCTTCGGCCCGGCTCGGGCCATGATTCGAACTCGACAATTGTATTCTGCACGTCCTTCGGCACATCGATGAGAACGGGGCCGGGACGTCCTGACGACGCGATGCGAAACGCGTCGGGAATCACCGTGAGCAAATCGGTTGCGCAGCGGATGAGGAAGTTGTGTTTCGTAATCGGCATGCTCATGCCGTACGTGTCCACCTCCTGAAACGCATCCGTCCCGATCATCGTGCTGGGAACCTGTCCCGTGATGCAAATGAGCGGAATCGAATCCAACTTGGCGTCGGCGACTGCGGTGAGCACATTCGTCACGCCGGGTCCCGATGTGGCAAAACAGACCTGCGGCATGCCCGTCGCGCGGGCCATGCCTTGGGCAATGAAGCCAGCACCTTGCTCGTGCCGGGCCAAAACGTGGCGGATTTGTTGGCTTTGCGACAATGCGTCATACAACGGCAGGTTCGCGCCGCCGGGGATGCCGCTGACGATGCGGATGCCCTGCCGTTCCAGCAAGCGGATGATCAATTGTGCACCGATCATTCTGTTCATGGTCGAATTTCCTTTCGCGGTTCTCCCCGCGGCCGCAACTGCGGCTTGCCCAGACCGGCGTGAGTTGGTGGGACTACAAAACGCAACCCCCGTCGGCTCGCGCCGACGGGGGTTGAAAAGTTTCTCTGTTCGTTCCCGCTACGGCGCGAAGGGCACCACGACCACCACGACGCCTACCAGCGCCGCGCGGGCTGCATTACTTGATGCGTTTGTCGCGTTTTGCATAGCGGTTACAAAACTATATCGGAGGCTTTTAATACCTGCTGAAGCAGGATTTGTCAAGGCTGGCGAGCTTGAGCTATCGACACTGTAGCCGCATGTAGGACAACCGACTCTGCCTACATCTCGGCCGGCGGCGGGCCTTGGGGCGGTTTGACGTGGCTGACGGTGAAGCGGCGCTCCAGGATGATCGCGTCGTCGCAGTAGAATTCGATCGAGTACATGCCGGGCTCGGGGAATACGAGGCCGACTAGGTTGAAGTTCAACTCGACCACGACGTTGACATCCGGAAACTGAATGTTGCCATTGACCTCGGCCACGACGTGGCTGCTCTCGTCGTGAACGATCCGCAGCCGCGCCGCGCATTGTCCGCGGCCTTCGGTCAGCGATACGAACACACACACCTGCGGATGACGACAGGGAAAGTTCTGCGTGCCGATCTGGTTGAAAATGCCAATGAGCGATTTCTTGCCGGTAAGTTTGTCTTCAATAATCTGGTCGCAAATAACAATCGCGAGGCCGGTGGGAGATGGTTTGTCAGTCATAAATGCCCCAAGAAGAAATTCGAATGCGGGAAACAAGTCTCACTCGGCGCGTGGGCCAACACGAAGTTTGCAACCCACCCGAGATCACCATCACGGGAGACTGTCATTCTGAGCGAAGTGAAGAATCTCTGCCTTTTAGCGCGGCTTCCAAAACGACCGAGACCCTTCGCTTCGCTCAGGGTGACAACTTGTAAGAGTTTCAAGATGAGTGGGTGGACTTTCAAGATGAATTCGTTTCGGATTTGCTTCGCAGGTCTCGCTTCGCTCGGCTTCGATATTCGTGCTTCGGATTTGCCTCTACCTTGAAATGTCTTTCTGGCCCAGGACGCGATAGCCGGCTTTCGCGAGCACATCGCGGGCGAATTCGGGGTCCTCACAATGCAACGCCAGCAACGCTTTGTCATGCGGACGAACCATCAATGAATAGGTGTATTGGATGTTGACTTCGCCCGCGACCAGCGAACGCAGCATGGCATCGAGTTTTTCGGGGCCGCTCGGCAATTCCACTACGAGAACGTTTAATTCGTTGACCGCGATGCCGGCTTTCGCCAGCGCCTCCCGACAAACGTCGGGATCGTCCACCACAATGCGCACCACCGACGAGTCGGCGCTGTCCACCACGGAGATGCCGCAGACGTGAACGTTGGATTCGCCGAGCGTCCGCGTGAGGTCGAGCAGCGCCCCGACCTTGTTTTCGAGGAACGCAGAAAATTGCTTCACCAGCGGCGGTTGCAGCGACCCACGCACCTTGGATTCGGATTTGGCCATGCTTAACTCCTTCGAATTCATCCTACTGTAACCTGCCGCCGGGCAAAAGCAAAACTTGGGTAGTGGTGCATTTCGCTGCAGCGGCGCTCTGCGAGCGTCGAATCATGAGCCTCGGCGGTCATAGACCGCCGCTACAATTCTCAATCCGTACCATCGCTAAAAGTTGGCCGTGCCTCGTTCAATGGATGTGGTGGACCTTTAGATAATCGATGATCTGCGCCACACATTCCGCCGGTGATTGTTTGTCCGTGTGGACAACGAGGTCCGGTTTCTCCGGCGGTTCGTAGGGAGCCGAGACGCCCGTGAAGTTGGCGATCTGACCGGCCCGGGCCTTCTTGTACAAACCTTTCGGGTCACGTTGTTCGCAAATCTCCAGCGGCGCGTTGACGTAGATTTCGACGAATTCCCCCTCGTTGACGAGCGACCGCGCCAAACGGCGGTCATCGCGGTAGGGCGAGATAAACGCGGTAATGACCAGTACGCCCGCGTCCATCAACAACTTCGCCACTTCGCCAACGCGGCGAATGTTCTCGGTGCGATCTTCGGGCGAAAACCCGAGGTTGGCGCTCAGACCGTGCCGAATGTTGTCGCCGTCGAGGATGTACGTGTGCAACCCCATCACAAAAAGTTCGCGCTCCAGCTCTGTGGCCACGGTTGATTTACCGGCGCCAGACAGTCCTGTCAGCCAAATGATGGCGCCCTTGTGACGGTTGCGCTGCTCACGGGCGTCGCGAGTGATCTTACCGGCCGACCAAAAGATGTTCTGGCTTTTCACGCCCGACATCACTTGCCGCCGATCCGGATATTCGCCCTTGGAGATAATGCCGCCGCCGCACACCATGTGGTGGTCGACCAACACAAAGCGGCCGGTTCCCACAATGCGGTCGTAGTTGTCGAACGCGATGGGCGTCTTCGAGCGAATCGTGACCTCGGCCACATCGTTGCGAGCAATGTGGGGATGCGATTTGGTGTCGATCTCCGCCAGCGTCGAAGCATCGATCAATTTCTCGATCGATTGAATCCGGCATTCCACTTCTTCGGAGGTCAGCTTGAGCTTGATTTTGCGGCCGACCTCCAAGTTCTGCCGGCCCAGCCAGAACAATTTCGCGTTGAACACATCCGTTTCGATGGGCGCGCTTTCCTCGTTCGAACCGATTTGGCCGCGTTCTACAAAAATCTGTTCCGTCAGCGTGATGCCGATCGACTCACCGGCGTGCGCGGTCTGGCGCGAGCCGTGCGGCCAGTGCTCAATCGATTTGACGGTGCTCATCTTGTTGCGCGGCGAGAACAGAATCCTGTCGCCGACGCGCAGCGTGCCGGATTCGACGCGGCCCGCCAGAATGCGGCGGTGGTCAAACCGATACACGTCCTGGATGGCAAAACGGAGCGGCAGATTTTTCTCTGGTTGAGCGACCTGAAATTGGTCGAGCGCCTCCAGCACGGTCGGCCCGCTGTACCACGGCATATTTTTGGATTTGCTGGCGACGCTGTCGCCATCGCGTGCAACAATCGGGATGAACAATCTCGGCGTGACGCCGAGCTGCGCGAGAAAAGCGCGGTATTCTTCCTCGATGCTCTTGAACACTTTGTCGCTGTAACCCTTCAGGTCCATCTTGTTGACGAGCACGACGATTTGTTTGATGCCAAGCAACGAGAGCAAAAAACCGTGCCGACGCGATTGCTCCTGCACGCCTTCATTGGCGTCGATGAGCAGCAAGGCCGCTTCGGCGTTGGCGGCGCCGGTGACCATGTTCTTGAGGAATTCCTTGTGACCCGGCGCGTCGATGATGACGTATTGACGCTTTGGCGTGCGAAACCAGATTTGCGCGGTCTCAATCGTGATGTTTTGGTCGCGCTCAGCCTGCAAGCCGTCCATCAGGAACGCCCACTCGAACGGCATCCCGCGGTGTTCGCACGACTGCTTGATCTTCTCGTATTTCCCCTCCGGCAACGAACCAGTGTCGTAGAACAACCGTCCAACCAGCGTGGATTTCCCATGATCGACGTGGCCGACAATGACGATCTTCAGTTGTTCAGATTGTTGCATCGCCTAGGAAACGCGGACGGACTGGATCCGCCTTTGTGCGGCCCTTGCAAGTAGTCCGCCGAACGTCACCAATATCATAGCGCAAAGAAACAAGAACGGCTGTCGCCGTTCCAGATGCGCGAGGCCATAGTATTGCAGGCAATATGCGACCGAGAGTCCCACCCCAATGCCCGCCAACACCCCACCAAGGTATTCACGAGTAAGTTTCATTTGAGCTCCTCCTTTCCTTACATATATCCATCTCGTCTCAGTTTCTCGAACGCGTCTTCGCTCTCCTGATCCTGGGCGCGGACGCTGCGCTCGCTCTTTTTCGTCGTGCGCAGCTCCTCGCGAATCTTATCGTACGTGTCGGCGACGGAATCGATGCTGAACGTGCACGGGACGCAGCCGAGACTCCGGTAGCGTTTGCCGTTCTTGGCGAAATAGAGCGGGACATTCGGGATCTTCTCGCGTTCGGCGTACTCCCAGATATTCATCTCGGTCCAGTGCAGCAGCGGATGCACGCGCAAATGTGTGCCGCCGGCGAGATCGGTGTTGAACTGGTCCCATAACTCCGGTGGTTGATCTTCCACGTTCCATTCCATGTTCTTGTCGCGGGGCGAAAAATAGCGTTCCTTGGCGCGGGTCGGATCTTCGTCGCGGCGCACGCCCACGATCAGGCCGCCGAAATTGTGTTTGTCCACGGTCTTCTTGAGATTCTCTTTGAGTAGTGCGGAACAGCAAACGACGCGACCGAGCTTGTGATTCATACCTTGCGCGAGCGCTTCGTCGTTGCGGGCAATGAGGAGATTCAGCTTCCAGTCTTTCGTGAGCTTGTCGCGCAATTCGATAAGTTCGGGCATATCGAAGCTCGTTTCCATGAACACGCACGGAAACGGGACGTGACCAAAGAACGCCTTGCGCGCCAGCCACAGGAGCGTCATCGAATCCTTGCCGACGCTCCATAACATCGCCAGCCGCTCGATTTTATTGAAAGCTTCGCGGATGATGTAAATGCTTTGGTTTTCCAGTTTGTCCAAATGATCCATACCTGTTGGTTTATACCATGTGTGTCACCCTGAGCGAAGCGTAGGGTCTCTCCCCAAAAGGCAGAGATTCTTCGCTTCGCTCAGAATGACATTCATGAAAAGCTAAATGTTCGCTGCGAAGGTATGTAGCCCGCACTCCTTCTTCTCCGTGCCGGCCCAGCGACCGGCACGCTCGTCCTCCCCATCTTTGACCGGGCGCGTGCAGCAATCCGGCCAGCAGCCGATACTTGGGTACCCTTGGTCGTGAAGCGGATTGTATGGTAATTGATGGCTGAGGATATACCACCAAACCTCTTCCTTGCTCCAACCGGCCAGCGGATTGATCTTAAGGTAGTGGTGGCCGTCGGGCGTTTCCTGCAACTGCAAAATCTTCGCGCCCTTCCGCGATTCGCTCTGCGAGCGGCGCAAACCGGTGACCAGGGCGTCGAGTTCCGGAAGCTTCTTCTGCAAGGGCGACACTTTGCGCAGGTAGCAGCACTTGTCCGGTTCGCGCCGATACAATTCGGGTCCGTATTTTTCAGTTTGTTCTTCCGGCGTAAGCTCCGGGTGCAGGCGCTCGATCGTGATCCCGTATTCCTGCTCGACTTTGCGAATCAGTTCCACGGTTTCCTTAAACAGGAAACCGGTATCGATGGTAAAGACCGGTACCGCCGGCGTCACCTTGCGCATGGCAATATCGATGACCACCAGTCCTTCCGGTCCGAACGCAGAGGAGATGGCGATTCGTGCCGGAAAGCTGTCCGCGGCCCATTGCAGGATCTCGCGGGGTGTCCGGCTCTCAAACTGCGTCGCCAACTCTTTGATCTGTTCGGAGGTGAATTTCACAATTCGCCGTCAGCCTTCAATCACGTTGATCTCCACCGGCTCCACCTTGATACCGAATCCTTCGAGCCATTTGATGGCTCCTTTGATCTCGGCCCGCTCGCCTTCCAATTCCAACGAGACGATGCCGACCTCTTCGGTCACGCTGGCTTGCCGAATGTTGGTGACAACCTTGAATTTGTGGCCGAGTTCATAAATGACCGGCCGCTGGATGACCTTCTTGGGATAAGTCAACCAGAGACGTTTGGTCTCTTTCGCTGCTTTCGTGGTTTTGGGCATGGTGTCCTTCTTTGCGACCTTGGTTTAGCCACCGGCAATCGCAGGAATTACCGAAATCTCATCGCCGTCCTTCACCGGCGTGCTCTTGCCTTGCGCAAACCGAATGTCTTCGTCGTTCAGATACACATTTACAAACCGGCGCAATTCCCCACGTTCGTCACACAACCGCTCCCGCAATCCCGGATACTGATCTTCCAGGCTATCAATGATATCCTGAATCGTCGCACCCGCGGCCTGGACGGTGTCCTTATCCTTCGTCAATTTTCGCAATGGTGTCGGAATCCTTACATTAACTGGCATTGCTGTTTCTCCTTCTCAGTTTTCATTCTCCAACAGGGCTGAGAACTCGTGCAGATGCGGCCCAATCACGTGTGGTTCGCCGCAGCTTCCGTTCACCGCCTCTTGCGTCTTCAATCCGTGTCCCGTGATACACAGCACCAACGATTCGTTGGGCTTGATCCGGCCACCTTCCACGAGACGTCGAGCGGCGGCGACGGTCACACCACCAGCCGTCTCGGCAAAGATCCCTTCCATTTGTGCGAGGAGCCGGATACCTGCAACCACTTCCTCATCGGTGGGATTCTCAGCCCATCCTTCCGTCTGCTTCATCGTTTGGATCGAGTAAAATCCGTCCGCCGGATTCCCGATCGCCAGGGATTTCACAATCGTCTGCGGTTTGCTGACAGGCTTGATGATCTCCACCCCGGCTTTCATCGCGTTGACGATCGGCGCACAACCTTCGGCCTGTCCGCCGTGGATGTGATAATCGTGTTTATCCACCAGTCCGAGCTTCACAAATTCCTTGAAAGCCTTGTGAATCTTGGTGATCAGCGAGCCGCCCGCCATCGGCACCACCACATGATCCGGCAACCGCCAGCCCAGTTGTTCGGCAATTTCATAGCCCATCGACTTCGAGCCTTCTGCGTAATATGGGCGAATATTCACATTCACAAACGCCCACCCGTACCGGCCGGCAATTTCGCTGCAAAGCCGATTCACCTGATCGTACGTGCCGCGAATTCCGATCACGTTCGTCCCGTACACGAGCGAACCAAGCACCTTGCCGCTCTCCAAATCTGCGGGAATGAACACGTAACTCTTCAACCCGCCACTGGCGGCGTTGGCGGCGACCGAGTTCGCCAGGTTCCCGGTCGAAGCGCAGGCGACAATCTCGAACCCCAATTCGCGCGCCCGCGAAAGCGCGACGCTGACCACGCGATCCTTGAAGGACAGCGTCGGATAATTCACCGTGTCGTTTTTCACCCAGACCTCGCGTAGACCAAGCCGCTTGGCCAATCGATCCGCCCTTACGAGTGGGGTGAACCCGACCTGGAGGCCGACGGTTGGCTCTCCTTCCGTGGGCAGAAGCTCCCGATAGCGCCACATGGATTTGGGCCGTGACTGGATGGTGTCACGGTTGAGGACGCTGCCGATCAGATCGTAATCGTAATCGACTTCCAGCGGACCAAAACAGAACTCACAAACGTGGAGCGGCTCGCTGGGGTAATGGCGTCCACATTCGCGACATTTCAAACTGGTGAAGAATCCATGCCTTGCTTTCATCTGCGACTCTCTTTCTCCACCAAGAGAGACCACCAGCAGGGAGGATGCAGGGAGAGTTAAACGACCGGCCACTTACTCCCTCATCTTCCCCCGAGACTGTCTCGGAGCTGGAATTGGCACCTAGACTTCCCCGAGATTCTCGGGAAACGGTTGCCGCGGCTTCACCGGGCCAGTCCCTCGGCCGCTCTTGATGAGTTTACCTCGAACTGCTTCGAGGACGTCGCGACTATATCAAAGAACCAAAACGTGTCAAATTCTTAAATGTAGTACATCTGCGTCTTGCTGCTGGCCTCCGCGCAAATCGCCTCGAACGTAATCTCGTCGGCCGCACCTTCCGCTGCAACCTTGATCCGTCGCCACGCGCGTTTGATTTCCTCGGGGCACCGTGATTCCCCCAGCAGAGGCATCTCAAGAATATCGCCCTGGATGGCTCGCAGAACATCTCCGACCGTGATTTCGCGTGGCGTCTTCGCCAGGTTGTAGCCTCCTTCTTTGCCCCGCCGGCTTTGAATCAAGCCCTTGCTTTTCAGCTCGATCAAAATCTGCACGAGATAGTTCGCTGGGATCGATTCTCTCTCGGCAATCTCCTCGATCCGCAGCGGGCGCGTGCTCGGATAATGAAGCGCCAACGCCTCGACGGCACGACAGGCGTAATCACTCTTGACCGAGGCTTTCATTCAATCATAACCATCTTAAGCATGTTGCTTTATTTTAGCAGCGGTTTGCCCTCTGTCAATCATCGAGTTTTGGTGAAGTAAAATCTTCTGGAACTTTCACGCGCAACGAACTTTATATCGGCGAAAAATAGCTTAATTTATGGTTGCAGAATTCATTGGCTTCAGGTACTATTTGGCACGTCGAAGGAGGAGGGGTTGAATGTCCAATAAGGTTTTGGAAAAGGCACGTACTGTGGAAAAATCGCCAACAAAAAGCAACGCTCGCTCAACCGTGGAAGCCCTCGGTTCCAGCGAGTATATGGCCGACAAGATTCAGAAACTTGAAGGCGTGGAGGCCGTGCGCAAACGCCCCGCCATGTATATCGGCGACACGGGCGAGCGTGGTCTTCACCATCTGGTTTATGAGGTCGTTGACAATTCGATCGACGAGGCCCTGGCGGGGTTTTGTAAGAAGATCGAGGTCGCCATTCACGTCGATAATTCCATCACAGTGATCGACGATGGCCGCGGCATACCGGTCGACATGCATAAGACCGAAAAGAAGCCGGCGGTCGAAGTTGTCCTGACCATTCTGCACGCGGGCGGCAAGTTCGACAAGAAATCGTACACCGTTTCGGGCGGTTTGCACGGCGTCGGCGTGACGTGTGTCAACGCCTTGAGCGAATGGCTCGAAGTGGAGGTCAAGCGTGATGGCAAGGTCCATCACATGCGCTTCAAGCGTGGCAAGACGGCATCGAAACTTGAAGTGATTGGCAAGGCCAAGGGCACGGGGACAAAGATTACGTTCAAAGCCGACGGTGAGATTTTCCCGGTCATTGAATATAAGTACGACATCCTGGCCAACCGGTTGCGCGAACTGGCCTTCCTGAACCGCGGGCTCGAGATTTCCCTAAAAGATGAGCGGACCAACAAACAGGAGATCTTCAAGTTCAATGGCGGCATTGAGGAGTTCATCAAACATATCAACCGCGCCAAGGAACCGCTGCATCCGAAGGTGATTTACGTTTCCAAGGAAAAGGATGGGATCGCGGCTGAAGTCGCGCTGCAGTACAACGAAGGTTACAACGAATCGGTTTACAGTTACGCCAACAATATCAACACGATTGAGGGCGGCACGCACCTCAGCGGGTTCCGCTCGGCCCTGACCAAGGCGATCAACCAGTACGCCAAGTCGAACAATCTGTTCAAAGAAAAGGACCCCAATCTCTCCGGCGACGACCTGCGGGAAGGCCTGACGGCAGTGATCAGCGTCAAGGTTCCCAACCCGCAGTTCGAGGGACAGACGAAGACCAAGCTCGGCAATGGTGAAGTTGACGGCATCGTCTCCTCAATCGTGTACGAAGGTTTGATGACCTTCATGGAGCAGAATCCGCCGATTGCCCGCCGCATTGTGGACAAGTCGCTCACGGCGGCGCGCGCTCGCGAAGCCGCGCGCAAGGCCCGTGAGGCTGTGCGCAAAGGCGCTCTGACCGGCGGCGGATTACCCGGTAAACTGGCCGATTGCTCGGAAAAGAGCCCGGAGGACTGCGAGTTGTTTATCGTTGAGGGTGACAGCGCCGGCGGCTCTGCCAAACAGGGCCGGAACCGTCAGTTTCAGGCGGTGCTCCCGATCCGCGGCAAGTTGCTCAACGTTGAGAAGGCGCGCCTCGATCAGATTCTGAATAATCTGGAAATCCGCACGATGATCACGGCTATTGGCACCGGTTTCGGCAATGCCGAAGGCGAAGGCGCCTTCGACATCAACCGTCTCCGCTATCATCGCATAGTGATCATGACCGACGCCGATGTGGACGGCTCGCACATCCGCACGCTACTGCTCACGTTTTTCTACCGTCAGATGCCGGAGCTCATCAATGGCGGTTACGTGTACATTGCGCAGCCCCCGCTTTACAGGGTGAAGCGCAAGAAGCGTGAGGAATACATCGAAAACGACGACCAGATGAGCCGCATCCTGATCGAGCTGGGGTCGGAAGACGCCCGGCTGCTGCGCCTGAAAGATAAGAAGGAGTTTACCGGCCAGCAACTGATCTCGGTCCTGGAATCACTCCGCGAGCTGGAGAAACTGGCCGACACCATTGAGCGGCGCGCCATCAAGTTCGAGGACTACCTCGCCGCCCGCGACGAAAAGTCTGGCGAGTTCCCCTCGTACGCGATGCGCCTCAAGGAAGATGGCGTCGTCCGATTCGAGTTCGCGCGCACGGACAAGGAATGGGCCAAACTCTGCGACAAGTACGACATCAGCCCGGACGAAGAGGTCGCGCCCGAACCGAAGAACGGCGAGAACGGTAAGGCAGTAGTCGCCAAGCCCCTCGATCTGAACGAGTCCAATAGTATTCAATCCGTCATCGAAACCTTGGAGCGGAAAGGTTTCAGCATCGACCACTATTCAACGCAGGAGAAGCCTTTGTTTGAACTGGTCGAAGGCGGCGCCGTTGAGGCCGCCAAGGATGCTTCGGTGCCTGGCGAGACGGCCGACAAGAGCGAGAAAGCCAAGCCGAAGGCCAAAGCGAAAGCCGAGGAACAACGCACGCCCATCCATTCGATCCCGCAGATTTTGGAGCAGATCAAAGAAACCGGCAAACGCGGTCTGGTCATCCAACGCTACAAGGGCCTGGGTGAAATGAATCCCGAGCAACTTTGGGAGACGACGATGGATCCCGATCGGCGCAAGATGCTCAAGGTTGTCTTGGAAGACGCCGCCAAGGCCGACGAAATGTTTACGATTCTCATGGGGGACGAGGTGGCGCCGCGCCGCCAGTTCATCGAAGAGAACGCCCTGAACGTTCGCAATCTCGACGTCTAAACGCCGTGACCACCGAGACTCAGGATTTGATCGATCTGCGGCTCGTTCAGGCCGAGGAGAGTTTGCTGGAGGCGCGCACCTTGATTGACAGAGGCTTGTGCCGCGGGGCCATGGACCGGATTTATTTCACCATGTTTTATTGCGTGTGCGCGCTCTTGGCGACCAAGGAATTTGGGCCGTCGCCCGATGGCGATGTCGCGGCGAAATTCCACCGCGAATTCGTGAAAACCGGGCTGGTGCCGCGGGAAATTGGGGAGCTCTTCGCAGTCGCTACCCAGTTGCACCAAGATACGGATTTCGGCGCGCACGCCCCGCCCGATTGCGATCGAATGAAGCAACTATTGGAAGAGGCAGAGAATTTTCTGACGACAACGAAACTGTTCTTGGGAAAAGCATGATTGGAAAGCGCAAGATTACGGCGAAACTCCTGCGTCTCGGCTCCGCAGAGGCGGATCAGATGGACTGGGAATTCTGGCGTTCCGTAGGCGCGGAAGGTCGTTTCGCTGCGGCTTGGGAGATGGTGGCCGAGGTGGACGCATTTCGAGGGGGCGATGGCAATCAACCCAGACTTCAAAGATCTATTCAGAATATTCAACGATTGCCACGTTGAGTATCTGGTAATCGGAGCGCACGCCGTGGTGTTTCATACGCGGCCCCGGTTTACGAAGGATTTGGATATGTGGGTGAATCCGACAAAGGGAAATGCCGCCAAAGTCTGGGAAGCGTTACAGAAATTTGGCGCGCCGCTGAAGGGCGTGACAGAGGAAAGCTTCACTGATCGCCAGATGGTGTATCAGATTGGAGTCGAGCCAAACCGGATCGACATTATGATGGGAACTCCGGGTGTGGAGTTCGATGTCGCGTGGGCCAATCGGGCCCAGAGCACTTACGGCGACATTCCCATTGGAATCATTGGACGCGCCGAGTTGCTGAAGACCAAGTTGGCGACGGGACGCCCGCAGGATTTGTTGGATGCAGACGATTTGAAAAAGGGGACATAAATCCATGTACGCACAAAATGAAAAGGTCACACCGGTCAACATCAGCGAGCAGATGCAGCAGGCTTACATCGACTATTCGATGTCGGTCATCGTCGGGCGCGCCCTGCCCGATGCGCGCGACGGATTGAAGCCGTCGAACCGCCGTGTCCTGTACGCGATGCGCGAGTTGGGGCTGTTGCATAACCGCTCGTATACCAAATGCGCCAAGGTGGTCGGCGAAGTCCTCGGCAAATACCATCCGCACGGTGATGCCAGCGTTTACGATACGCTGGTCCGCATGGCCCAGGATTTCGCGATGCGCTATCCGCTCATCGACGGCCAGGGCAATTTCGGCTCCATCGACGGCGATCCGGCCGCTGCGTATCGATATACCGAATGCCGATTGGAAGAGATCGCCGAGGAATTGCTCGCCGACCTCGACAAGGACACGGTCGATTTTCAACCGAACTTCGATGAGAAGGAAAGGGAACCGGTGGTTTTGCCGGCGCGCATCCCCAACTTGCTCATCAATGGCAGTACTGGCATCGCGGTCGGCATGGCAACCAACATTCCGCCTCATAACTTGAGTGAGGTTATCGACGCGTGTTGCGCGCTGATCGAGGAACCTGAACTCGAGGTCGAGAAGGTTGCGAAATTCATCAAGGGCGCGGATTTCCCGACGGGCGGCTTGATTTGTGGGCGACAAGGCATCAAGGATTATCTCCTTACCGGCCGCGGCAGCCTCAAGATTCGTGGCCGGATTGGCGTCGAGGAAGTCAAAGGGGGCAAGGAACGTCTCATCATTTCCGAGATTCCCTACAACGTTAACAAAGCCTCCCTCATCGAACGCATTGCCCAACTCGTCAACGACAAGAAACTCGACGGGATTGCCGATATCCGCGATGAGTCCAACAAAGAAGGCATGCGCGTGGTCATTGAATTGAAGCGCGACGCGCTCCCGAAAGTCGTGATCAACAATCTCTACAAGCACACGCAACTGGAGGACTCATTTGGCGTCATCATGCTGGCGATCGACCACGGTCGACCACGCACGATGAACATCAAGCAGATGATGGAGTGCTATATCGCACACCGCAAAGAAGTCATCACCCGCCGCACGAAGTTTGAATTGCAAAAGGCCGAGGAACGCGCCCACATCCTCGAAGGCTTCCGCATCGCGTTGGACAACATCGATGCCGTCATCAAGATCATCAAGGGCGCCGACGACCGTGAGGATGCGAAGAAGAAGTTGATGGACAAATTCCATCTCTCGGAAATTCAATGCAACGCCATTCTCGACCTGCGTCTCTATCAACTGACCGGCCTCGAACGCGACAAGATCGAGGAGGAATATCTCGAGCTGATCAAACGCATCGAGTACCTGAAAAGCCTGCTCGCCAGTGAGAAAAAGTTGATGGGCGTCGTGAAGACCGAGTTGGTTGAGGTCAAAGAGAAGTATGGCGACCCGCGCCGGACCGATATCGTAGCCGATGAAGGCGAGATCAACATCGAAGACCTCATCGCCAACGAAGCCTGCATCGTCACCATCTCGCACCAGGGCTACCTCAAACGCACTGCCGTCAGCGCCTACCGCTCGCAACGCCGCGGCGGCAAGGGCGTCATTGGCATGGAACAACGCGAAGAGGATTTCATCGAACATCTCTTCACGTGCTCGACGCACGATTTCATCATGTTCTTCACCGAGGAAGGCCGCGTGTACGTCGAGAAGGTATATGAACTTCCCGAAATGGGCCGCGCCGCCAAGGGCAAGAGCATCGCCAATTTCCTCCAGCTTCGTCCCGAGGAAAAAGTCGCCGCGCTTCTACGGATCAAGGAATTCTCCGATAAGAACTATCTTCTGTTTGCCACGCGCGCCGGCATCGTCAAGAAGACAGTCCTCAGCGCCTATCAAAATGTTCGCAAAGGTGGAATCATCGGAGTCACCGTTGAAAAGGGCGACCGCTTGATCGGCGTCAAACTCACCAACGGCAACAACGAAGTCGTATTGGTCACCAAGGACGGCATGAGCATCCGGTTCCACGAAGACGATGCGCGCGATATGGGACGTGGCGCAGTCGGCGTCTGGGGTATCCGACCCGACAAAGGCGACTACGTCGTCGGCATCGAGATTGTCGATCCCAACGCCACACTGCTGGTCGCGGGCGAACATGGCATCGGCAAACGCACGCCGTTCGACGAGTATCGCGTCCAATCCCGCGGCGGCAAAGGCATCATCACCATGAAGACCACCGACAAAGTCGGCTCGGTTGTCGGCGCGCTCAGTGTGACCGACACCGACGAAATCATGCTCACAACCTCCCAAGGTCAGACTGTCCGCTGTCCCTGCAAAGACATCCGTGTGGCTGGCCGCAACACACAAGGCGTCAAGCTGATCGACCTCGCCAAAGGCGACAAACTCGTCGCCATCGCCCGCGTCATCTCCGAACAGCAGGAAGAGGCGGCGGAGGGTGCGGAAGCGGAAAAGAAGTAGTCAGAATTCAGAAGCCAGAATGTTGTCACCCTGAGCTTGTCGAGAGGGTCTCTGTCGTTTTCGTTTTTGGAGTTGGCATTTCGCCCACGACTGGCACTCCCGTTCAGCATTGTAACGTAAAAGCTTGTTCGCTAAAATCGTCTTTGCCTTGACTGAACCAATAGAGAATCGTTTCGAACGATGAAGAACGTGCTCTATATTTTAGGGGCCGGATTCTCCGCACCGCTGGGCCTGCCGCTGATGAACGATTTCATGTCCAAGTCTAAAGACATGTTCGTTCTGGACCCAAAGAAATACGCTTACTTTGAAGACGTGTACAAGCAAGTTGACCGGCTTAGCCGATCAAAGCTGTACATGCGTTGCAATCTTCACAACATCGAGGATATTCTTTCAATTCTAGAGATGGAGTCGTACATAGCTGGCGACAAGTTGGCGAAGGAGTTTTCGAATTTCATTGCAGATGTCGTTCGTCACCACACGCCGGAAATCAAACCGTATCCCGGACGGCTACCCGGCAACTGGTATACTTTCTTGTTTGGATACGATACCAATCAGTTTCGATACGGCGCTTTCATTTCGTCCCTAGCAAGTCTGCGCTTCTCATAGTCGGGCACTGAATCTCGCCGTCACGTTGCGCAAGGCGATGGAGCGTCGCCATGCCCGGTCTTGAAAACTTGTTGGCGCGATCGATTGAGAACAAGGTCGAATCCTGCCGCGAGATTGTTAGACAGCTCTCCAACTCCGCGCGATTAAGCAACGGCGTGGCGATTAAAGACATTCCTGAGGCAGCGCGGGACGCGGATTAGCGTACTGAAAGGCTTGCCTCTGCGGGCGCGTCGGGGTAATTTCGGCGCCGTCGTCGGCGTGATTTCCCAACGGCGGGAAGCGGCTGCGGAATCGGCCGTGCGCGGCAAAGCGGCAAAAACCCAGACATAGGCGAGACGTTTCACATGGACCGTACGTCATGGCAAGAACAGTTCGACGGCGAGAGATTAATCCCGAAGGCAATTCGCGCGGAAGTGCCTGAATCTTTTCCGCGTGCGAGACCCGGTACAGGATCGGGCTTCGCCTGGGTTGCCGCGGTGGTGACCGTTTTTTTATTCCTTCAACTTCCAGGGTTGACGCGGTTGCCAGCTTTCGGAGGAGACGAGGTTCAGTACGCAGAGGCGGCGGTCAATTTGCTCACGACGGGTCGGTTGGCGATACCCATTTGGGGAAGCAGCCGCGGCTTCAACGAGGCGTTCTATATCAACGTCCCGGGTTACCCACTGGTTCTGAGCGGCGTGTATAAGGTCTGGGGGCTCGGCTTTTGGCAGACACGGTTGCCGGCGCTTGTTTGTGCTCTCTTCTGCCTTGTGCTTGTCATGCGAATGGCCCGGCTCGCCGGCTGCGAGTGGTGGACAGCCGCGGCCGGCGCGAGTGTTCTCGCCGTCGCCCCTTCCTTCATCCAAGCCACTCGAACCGGCCGTCCTGATACGGCGGCCATTTTTCTAGCGCTAGCGTGTCTGTGGGTCGTGCTGTCATCGCGCCACGCCTCTGAACCACGCGCGCGAGCCAAGCCGGTCCTTGCCGGTGTCCTGATTGGAATGGGCGTCATGATGCATCCCAACGTTTTGCCTGTCGCTCTCGGGTGCGTGATTTTGTTGTGGCTGGATGAGCCGCGCGGCCCGCGAGTGGAAAGAACGGCTTTGTTCATCAGCGGCGCGATCTTGCCGGTGGTGCCGTGGTTTTTGATCGGTGTCAGCCATTGGCCGGCATTTCGAGAACAATTCATCCCGTGGGCGAGCATGAACAGCGTACTCGGCGGGAATCCGCTGATTGCCTTACGAGACGAGATCCTTCAACGTTATTGTCGAGGCTACAAGTTGGGGCCAGCCTGGATCGTCTTGCTCACGGTCTCGCTGCTTCTTGGATTCCGCCACCTGTGGAAGCAGAATCGTGTGGTCAGAGGATGCTTGATCGTGTGGCTTGTGCAATTCGTCTGCTTCGCGTTTGCCCGAACGAAGGAAGAAGCTTTGCTGGTGTACACGGAGCCCTGCATCGCCGTCGTCGCCGCCGTGCTCCTGCAAGCCATTTGCCGCCAGCCGAAATTGCAGACGCACAAGTTGGCACGCTGGAGCGTAATAGCGGCTGTCGGCTTGGTGCTGGTGAACGGGCTGGGCTTGATGGTTGTTCGATATTGGATGATGGGGACGCAATGGGCGGCCCGAGATTACGCGGTCGTCGAGCAGAAGCTTTCCGCACGTATCCCTCCGGGCGCACGCGTTCTTGGGCAAGGGACGGTCTGGCTGGCAGGCCGCCGACACAGATGGCAACTCCGAGTGCTTACCCAAGGGGGTTGGGTCGCCGACTTGCTTGACCGCCAGTGGGATGAGGCGGCGGTCTCGGAGTTCGAGTGGGTGGTTTTGCATCCCGACTTTCGTCGGCCCAGCTTGGAACCGGTATGGGCAGCCGTGGCGAAGCATTTCGATCAAGTCGATGAAATTGATGGCGTGTCGGGCGGCGTGACGCAAAGTCCATCATTGACTCGCGCGCCATATCATTTGCTTGTTTTCCGCCGCCGCGACTCGGCGGCAGACAAAAATTACGCATTCGATGGCTTGGGAAATCCACGCCGCTCAGAGCACGAAGAAGCCACCAAACTCACGACCGGGATAAGGCCGACAAACGCGTCGCCATAAGAGAGGCGATGGACCGCCCACCTGACTGCAAAACAGTTCTCCAACTCCACGATTCAAACAGCGACACGGCAGGAAAGAACCCGGCTGAGATAGCGGGGCACCAAGCAGGGTCGGCATCGAAGGGCTTGCCTCTACAGGCGCGCCGGGGTAAACTCGGCGCCACTATGGAACCGCGTGATGGTTCCGCGCAGCCAGAGACGGGTTTTTGCGGGAGCATTCTATGGATCTGAAGCCGGCAACCGAACTGAAGGAAGTCGTCAAGAAGCTTTACTGTTGGTCAAGTTTTCACATGCAATGGAAAATCGACTTCAACAGCTATGCGCTCAAGACTGCTGACGGCGTCGTGCTCATCGATCCGCTGCAACCCGAACCGACTGTTTTGAAAGAGTTGGAGGGCCTCGGCGAGTTCACTGGGATCTTCCTCACGAACGCACATCACGATCGCGATGCCGAATGGTTCCGCAGGCACTACGAGATTCAAATCTATGCCCACGAAAAGGCCAAGGCTGAATGCGACACCAATATCGACGTGCTGATCCTGGATGGGGAACGCCTGCCGGGTGGTGTGAAGGCAATTCATCTGTCCGGCAGTTCCACCAGCGAGACGGCGTACTATGCGAAGATCAGCGGCGGCATCATGATGATTGGCGATATCCTGTTGAATTCGCGAGGCAAAGGGCTCACCTTGTTGCCCGAGCCGTATATCGAAGATCGCAAGGAAGCGCTAAAATCGCTGCCCAAATTGCTGAAATACAACTTCACTGCGATCACGTTCGCCCACGGCGATCCCATTGTGAAGAACGCGGAGAAACAGATCGAGAATTTTCTCAAGAAACCGAAGAAAGAAATCGCATGAGCCAGCAATACAACAAAGCCCAAAAACGTCGTCGTCGGATGCGCTATTTGAAGCGGGTGAAGCAACGCCAAAAACCATCCGCCGCGAAGCCGCCCAAGTCTGAGGCTGCCCCTTCTGAGGCAGCGCCGGCTAAGAGCACGTAAGCAGCTTTTCCCAACCACATTTTTGCGGGTCCGCCTTTCCCCGCCGACCAGACTACGGCTACAGTTTTCTATGCTCTCCGGCAATCTAAGCGGCGGGCGCCAGACCGTAGTTGTTCGCATGTAACTCGGCCAGCGTCCTCAGTTCTTGCCGGGTTAGCACGGGCGTTTCGGCAGCCGCAGCGAATTCATGGAGCTGTTCTGCATTGTAAATGTTCGGCAGCACCGAGCCGATACATGGTTCTGCCAGAATGAACTGAATCGCGGCTTGGGATAGCGTGCGGCCGGTTTCCTTCATGAGGAACGAGATCTGTTCCACTTTCTTCAAACCATCGACCAGCCAGGCCTTGCGTTTTTCGTCGTCGGCGACGCGAAAACGGCGATGGTCATCCCGGCCGAAGGTTGTGTTCTCGCTGAACTGCCCTTCCAATAATCCAGAGCAATGCGGAACGCGGGTGAACACGCACAGGTCACACTCGCGAGCCACAGGGAATACCGCTTCGCCAAGCATCTGCTCGAACAAATTGTAGATGATCTGGATGTGGGCGCCGCGTTCTCGCAGGGCCGCAATGGCTTCGGCAATTTGGCGGCGGTCGATGGCCGGGCCCAGAGCGACGCCGAAAGCCAGGATCTTTCCTTCGGCACGCAAACGGTGCAACGTGTCGAATAATTCGTCATTGTGAATGGCGTCGATGCGCGGATTGTGAAGTTGATAGAACTCGATCCGATCCGTTTTTAATCGCTCCAAGCTTTTCTCACAGGCTTGGCGGATAAACGAGGATGACCAGTTGTGGGGTCGTTCGCGCTGACCGGGCTGCACACCGGGATGATTGTAAAAGTCATAGCCAACCTTTGTGGCGATGACGATCTCGTCGCGGCAATTCTCGAAAGCCCGGGCGAGCAGGACCTCGCCCTTTCCGTCACCATAGACGTCCGCGGTGTCGAAGAAATTGATTCCCAGTTCGCGAGTCTGTCGAAGCAGGTGGATGCCCGTCTCGTAGTCTTCCTCAGGCACTCCCCACATTTTCGTGCCCACGGTCCATACGCCAAAGCCGACCTCAGAGATCTGCAGACTCGTACCTTTTAAGTTGCGATATTTCATAACGAAAACTGCGGCCCTGATTTCTTATAGCCAAAATACACGCCGGGCACAAGCGAGTTGATGATAGGATGGGGATTTGCAGGTGGACAGTCTTCTGCCGGTACGTTAATTATAAGTTGGCTATGCTGCCTGAATCGAAAATCGCCTTCAAAGAGTGGGCTGTCGTGGTGGACGCATTGGCTCGTGGCGAACAGATTATAATCCTGCGCAAAGGGGGCATTCGCGAAGAACGCGGGCAATTCCAGGTTGAACATCGCGAGTTCTGGCTGTTCCCCACGCAGTATCACGAAGCGGAACGCTCGATCATTCCTTCCAAACGTCCCAGATTGGATGCTCTGGCAGCGACGTTGGTCAAAGATCAGGTAGACATTCAATATTACGCCGTAGCCGATTCGGTGCTGAGAGTTAGGGATCCTGCCGCGATTTCGCGCCTGCAAGGCCGACACATTTGGAACGAACAGGTTCTCCATGATCGATTTCGATTTGGCCGCGCGCCGGGTCTGTATGTACTGCTGGTGCGGGTGTATCAACGTGAATCACCGGTGCGCCTGCCACTGCTTGCCTCGTTCGGCGGTTGTAAAAGCTGGGTCGAACTCGAGCAGGAGATCACCACTGGAGACTTGACGCCCGTATTGGCTGATGTTGAATATCACCGCCAGCGAGAGGAAATCCGCGAACGATTATCCGACCATGCCCTTGCTGATTCATAGACGCCCCGATGGGACCGAAAAATCCATTGAATTCGGGACCAAACCGTTGATCCTCGGTCGTCTGCCGGAATCAGAGATCACGGTGCGCGACGCGTTCATCTCGCGCGTCCACTGCCATATCAGTTGCACGAACAATCAATTCACCCTGAAGGATTTGGGGTCCACCAATGGTACTTATCGCAATGGCGCCCGTGTGTTTGAGTGTACCCTGGCCACGGGCGACAAAATCCAACTGGGCAATACCACCCTCGTTTTCGAAATCGATGCCAAGACGGGCGATGCGGTCCTGCGGCAGATTCCACAAATGGTGGCGCCGCCGACAACTGTCAAGAGCCCGGCTCCACCGCGCCCGGATCTTCGACAGGTCACGACGCCCGTAAAGGAATCCAGTGCCAACCCGTCTCCACCCGGCCTCAAGCCAAAGTAGGATGCGCTTCGAGGCGCTGATCGAAAGAGCTTGCCCTTGGAGCCGATGGATGACGGTCGGCTTGACGATCATTTTGGCCGGACTTCTTTTGATTTCTGACGCACAGGCGGAGGAGACGGTCGCCGCTGGGACATCCACCAACGAGACGACGGGTACCCCGGCGGAACCGCCGCGGGCACAATTCCCGTTTGCGAAAGGCACGCTATTATCGAATGATCTTTTGCGCCGAATCCTGAAAGTCAGAACGGAAGATGGAACGCGTACCTTCATCTACACCGAGCACACGTATTTTTTCCGCAACAAAGAAAAGATCACTCCTGATAAACTGGTGATTGGGGAGATCGTTGCCCTGCGGTTCGACACAGATGGCGAGGGACGGGCTATCGTCCGGCGGGCCAAAGCGTACGGAAAGCCGGCGCCAGCCGGAGCCAAATCGACGGACGCAACCGATTCTGCAAAGTGAGGCGAGAAGCCATACGCAAAATCCTTGTTCCTTTGGCGCCGGGCTTTGAGGAAATCGAAGCGATCACCGTGATCGATATTTTGCGTCGCGCCGGTCTTGACGTCGTGGTGGCCGGCACACAACCCGGCCCCATCGAGGCTTCGCGCAAAACGAAGCATGTTCCCGATTGCACTTTGGACGACGTGAATGCCGATGATTTTGAGATGATCGTTTTGCCTGGGGGGCAGCCCGGCGCGACGCATCTCCGCAGCGATCCGCGTATTCGGGCGATCGTTCACACACTGCAGGCCAAAAACCGTCGGATTGCTGCCATCTGCGCCGCTCCAACCGTCCTGTCGGCCTACGGCATCTTGAACGGTCGCTCAGCCACATGCCACCCCAGTGTACGTGCAGAAGTTCGAGCCGCCGCCAAGCAGATTTCGGACGAGCGCGTGGTGGTCGACGGGCCGATTGTTACCAGCCAGTCGGCCGGTACCGCCATGGAATTCGCCTTCAAGCTCGTCGAGATCCTCTGCGGGGCGGAGAAGGCCGCCGAAGTCAACCGCAGTGTGCTGGCGCGATTATGATCTGGGTCCGCATGCTGTTGCGGGCTCTCCGGAGTCGACCGGGGACTTCTTCGCCTGCGGAAAAGAGCGATGCGGCGCCCGGTGTACTGGTGGGTTTACGTTCACTGTTCGTCTCGGCGGAAGCAGGTCCAGTGCGATGGGAATGCCAAATTGCATGGGAACTTTCGTAACCTCGCGATAGCTTGCAATTCGAGACACGCAGACATTAAAGTGCAGACGGAGGCTAATCCATGGTGAGGCGCCCGGCAGCAATAGTTCTGACGGTAGCAGGTTCGGACAGCGGCGGCGGTGCGGGAATCCAAGCTGATTTGAAAACCTTCCACGCACTCGGCGTGTTCGGGACAAGCGCAATTACCTGTCTCACGGCGCAGAACCCGCGGCGCGTCAGCGGTGTGCAAGCACTCCCGCCCGGTTTTGTTGCCGAGCAAATCGATCGCGTATTTGAAGCCTTCCCCGTTGGTGGCGCGAAGACCGGCATGCTTTACGCCGCGGGGATTGTCGAAGCCGTGGCGGATGGATTCGCACGGCGGAAATTCCGCAAGCTGGTTGTCGATCCGGTGATGGTGGCCAGCAGCGGTGCTGTGTTACTCAAGAAAAATGCAATCGTGGCGCTGGAGAAAAATCTCTTCCCGTTGGCGGCCGTCGTCACACCCAATCTCGCCGAGGCGGAAGTGCTTTGGCGACAATCGATCCGCATGCCCTCCAACGTTCGGGAAGCCGCCCGCGCACTTGCCGACTATTATGACGTTCCGTTCCTCGTGAAAGGCGGACATCTGTCAAGGTCCAAATATGCAGTGGATGTTCTTTTCGATGGGCGCGAGTTTCATGAGTTTCGCGCCGGCGTGGTGCCCAACGTCAGGACGCACGGGACCGGTTGTACGTATTCCGCGGCGATCGCGGCCAACCTAGCGCTCGGTCACGATCTTGTCGAATCGATCCTTCGCGCCAAGCGATTCATTACTGGTGCCATTCGCCATGCCTTGAAAGTAGGTAGCCATTTTGCCTTGAGAATATGAAGCGTCCACTCACCGGGCTGGTCTTGGGCTATGCCCTGGGGATTGGGATCGGATCGCTGACTGATTGGCCGGCCGCAACAGTATTCTATTGGGTGGCGGGTTTGCTGGTCGTCTTCGTATTCTTGAACAAAACGCGCTTCGGCATCTCTGCCCTACTGGCCGCAGTTTGCGCGGCGGGCATCTTTGCTGATCGTCAGGCGACGACGATTTCATCACCGATTGATATTACCCGGCTCGTCGAGCCGCGCGATCAGAATATATCCTTGCGGGGCACGATCGTGAGCGACACCGGCTATCGCACCAAACCGGCGAGCGGTGGGGGACGGCAACAGTTCGAACTGGATTTGCGGGCGCTGCAACATGACGGAGAATGGCAGCCCGCCACCGGCCGGATTCTTGTGTTCGTCAGCGACGCGCGTAAGCCCGAAGCGATCCGCTATGGGGACTTGGTCGCGTTCACGGCGATCTTGCGGGTGCCCCAACCGCTGCGCAATCCTGGTTCATTCGATTGGCGTGCGTGGCTGCAACGACGCGGCATTCGTTTTACTGCGACCATTCGAAAGAGCGATTCGATTGAAGTCGAAGCGCACCACCAGGCCAATCCCATAATCCGCATTTCGCTCGGCTTGCGGGAGCAATTGGAACGCGCTCTGCAACTGGGGCTTGAAGATGAACCCAAACTGGGCGGCGTATTGGCCGGCATGGTCCTTGGCGAACGTGCCGAGATTCCACCGGACACTTATGCTGATTTCCAACACACTGGCGTGTTTCACGTCTTCGCCATTTCCGGTCTGCACGTCGGCTTGGTTACCGGTGTGGTACTGATTGCGCTTCACCTGCTCCGAGTTCCTCGGCGCTGGTGCGGATTCGTGGCGATACCACTGCTGGTTTTATACGTCTTCGCAACCGGGGCCCGGCCCGGCGCGGTACGAGCATTGGTCATGGCCTGTGCCTGGTTGATCGCGTGGATGTTGGTGCGTCCGGCAGATCCCCTCAATACGCTGGCCGGAGCCGCTCTGGTTCTTCTCATTTGGGATCCCACACAACTGTTCGATGGCGGTTTCATCTTGTCGTTCATGGCTGTTTTGGCGTTGCTCATGTTGTCGCCCCGATTCGAGAAAACCTTGCGGAATTTGTTGGCGCCGGATGCGTTGTTACCGCGGGATTTCGTGCCGCGGTGGCGGCTTGGGATCGATCCGGCGCTGATTTGGTTCATCCGCCTGGTGAGCGCGTCCTTGGCGGCCTGGCTTGGACTGTTGCCTCTCATGGCGGCCTATTTCCATCTATTCACACCAGTTAGCATCGGAGCCAACCTGTTCGTCATTCCATTGCTCGGCGTCATTATCGCCATTGGTATCACGTCGTTACTGGCCTTTTTCGTTTGGCCCTGGCTCACGCTGACACTGAACAACGCGAATCTCTTCCTGATCGGCACGATGCTCCGGGGAGTACAAGCTTTGGGGCATTGGTCATTCGGCCATCAATTCATGCAGGCTCCGCCCTGGTGGTGGGTGTTGGCATATTACGCCTGTGGCGCATTACTGTTGAGCAGTTGGTTTTCGCCTCGACGCCGTCGGTTGGCTGTGTCGGTGGCGATACCCTGTATCGGCGTGGCTCTGGTTCTGAATGGCGGACGGGCGCGGAAGGTCGATCTCACCGTGTTGGCTCTGAGCGATGGCATGGCCGTGTTTGTGGATTCACCCGGCGAACGAGGCGATATCCTCATTGATGGGGGCAGCGATTGGAGTGGAGCTCACGTCGTGGTTCCATTCTTGCGTGCGCGTGGCGTGGATCGTTTGGCGGCAACGATGCTGACGCGAGGCGACAAGGCACACGCAGCCGGTTTGTGCGTCGTGGCGAATGAAGTTCCGACGCGGGAGGCAATTTACAGCGGCATTCCCTCGCGATCGAAGTATTACTCCCAGTGGAAAGAGCACATGCAGGCGCTTCAGGCTCCCCTGCGCGTCATGAAGGCGGGAGACGATTTGAATCTTGCGGCTGGCGTACGCCTGCGTGTGCTGAACCCACCGCCAGACGCCGTTTTCAGCCGCAGCGAAGACAATGCGCTGGTGCTTGCGATCGAATTCGGAGCGACGCGTGTATTGCACATGTCCGATGTGGGCGACACCATCGAAAAGCGGTTGTTAAAGGAGATCCGGGATCTGCACGCCCAAGTGATCGTAAAAGGCCAACATGGACATGAGATGTCTTGCACCCCGGAGTTTTTGGACGCGGTGCGACCAGAGGTTGTTATTCAAAGTGTGGCCACCAGTCCGAGCAACCGCTATCCGGAGCCGGGATTGCGAGAGCGTCTCGCGGAAAGAGGCATCGCCTTGTACCGGACCGACGAGACCGGGGCGGTCACGATTCGGCTGACCCGAAGCGGCTACGAAATTCGTCCTTTTCTCAAGTAGAAGCGGGCGATTTCCAGAAGCTTTCTTGGTTTTCCGACGCGGCGTGGTAGACTGACGAGAATGAAGATCGTCGTTGCGCTCGACAAATTCAAAGGGAGCCTGGCTGCTCTCCGGGCCTGCGAGATCGTTCGTGACGCACTACAGTCAACCCGCCCTGGATTGGAAGTTGTTGTCAGGCCCATGGCCGATGGTGGCGACGGCACGGCTGAAGTGTTTCACACCGCTCTCGGCGGCGAATGGATTTACCGGCGCGTAACGGGCGTATTGGAGGCAATACCATTCACGGGAAGATATCTCTGGCTGGCTGATCGGAAGCTGGCGGTCATTGAAATGGCAAGTGCAAGCGGTTTGGCTCTTTTGCGCGCTGAGAATCGCGACCCGTTGAGGGCCACAACTCTTGGCACCGGCGAATTGATCCAGGCGGCCATCGAGTCCGGGGCCACCAAGATCCTGTTCGGTGTCGGCGGCAGCGCCACAGTGGATGGTGGTGTCGGCGCCTCGACAGCACTGGGGTGGCGATTCCTTGCGGCCAATGGCCGGCGAGTTGGCCATGGCGGCGGTGAGCTTGACAGAATCGCCCGGATTGAGCCCCCGCCGTTGCACCGGAAGCTGCCGGAAATCGAAGTGTTGTGCGACGTGAATAATCCGCTGTACGGCGAGAACGGCGCCGCCCGCATGTTCGGTCCCCAAAAGGGGGCCACGCCGGAAATGGTCGAGCGACTGGAGGCGGGTTTGCGTCATCTGGCCGAATTGGTGAAAACCCAACTCGGCAAGGACCTGGCGGATGTGCCCGGCGCCGGCGCGGCAGGCGGACTCGCATTTGGCGCGATGGCATTCATGAATGCGAAGTTGGTGCCGGGCATTGATACGGTGATGGAAGCTGCCGGGCTCGAGAGCGCGTTGAATGGCGCGGATTGGGCGATCACTGGCGAGGGACGGTTCGACGAACAATCGTTGCGGGGCAAAGTCGTGGCCGGCGTGACCAAACTGGCTCGCGGACATGGAATCAAGGTTGCCGTGCTTGCGGGCAGCGCAGCCATCCCCAAGGCAGAAGGTATCAACATCGTACTGACCGTGCAGAAAGAAGGGATGCCACTCGATCAAGCGATGACCAATGCACCCAAGCTTCTTGCGGAGACAGCGCGCGAACTCGCAGCTCGATTGTAGTTGTGGGGCTCTTCGCAACTGCTACAACCCGGCCGGCAACTTCGGAACAGCCGCTAGCAATGTCTTGGTGTATTCGTGCTGTGGGTTGCCGTAGATTTGTTCGGCGCTGGCCTCCTCGACAATCTTGCCATAGTACATCACCAGCATCCGGTCGCTGATATGTTCGACCACTGCCAGATCATGAGCGATAAAAAGGTAGGTGAGCTTGAATTGTTCTTGGAGGTCCTGCAGCAAATTGATGATTTGCGCCTGCACGCTGACATCCAGCGCGCTGACCGGCTCGTCGCAGATGAGGAAGTTCGGCTGGACTGCGAGCGCCCGGGCGATCCCGATGCGCTGTCGTTGACCTCCACTGAACTCATGCGGATAACGCCGCGTGTGATCGGGCGAAAGACCGACCGAGCGCAACAATTGGACAACGCGTTCGCGTTCGGCATTGCGGTTGGCACATAGTTTGTGAATGCGGAGTGGTTCGCCAACGATATTGCCGATGGTCATGCGGGGATTGAGCGAGCCGAAAGGGTCCTGAAAAATCATTTGCGCCTGGCGGCGGAACGATTTCAGTTCTGCTCCTTCCAGTTTCGTGATGTTTTGGCCGTCGAATTGGATTGCGCCTTCCGTTGGCTCAATTAGCCGTAAAATGGTCCGTCCCAGCGTCGTCTTGCCACAGCCTGATTCACCAACCAATCCCACCGTTTCGCCTTCGTTGATTGCAAAACTCACGCCATCGACTGCCTTCACCCACCCGATAGGCCGTTGCAGCAAACCCGCCCGAACCGGGAAGTGCGTCTTGAGGTCCTTGACTTCGAGAAGGCTCACGGGATTGTCCTTCGCAGTTCCGGTTTGTCCCAATACGGACAGCGGACGTGTCGCGCGCCGCTGTCGGTTTCGATCAGCGCGGGCTCCGGCTCGCGAGCGCAATCGTCCTGGGCCCGTTCGCAGCGCGGATGAAATTTACAGCCGGTTGGCAAACGAGCCGGATTCGGCACGTTTCCGGGAATCGACTGCAGCCGTTCCTGATGCATCCCGAGTTTCGGGATCGAACACAGTAACCCCACCGTGTACGGGTGCTGCGGTTCTCGCAAGAGTTTGAGGGTCGGCGACTGCTCGACGATGCGTCCTGCATACATAACAGCAACTTTGTCAGCCAGATCGCCGACGATGCCGAGATTGTGGGTAATCAACAGAATCGCCATGCCAAGCTTGGCCTTGAGTTCTTTGAGCAGATCGAGGATTTGCGCTTGGATGGTGACATCGAGTGCGGTGGTCGGTTCGTCGGCGACCAGCAACGCGGGTTGACAGGCCAGCGCCATCGCGATCATCACGCGTTGCTGCATGCCACCGCTGAGTTGATGCGGATAATCCTGCATGCGTCGCGCGGGATCTGGAAGGTGAACCAGCCCAAGCAGCCGCGCCACCTCTTCATCATTTGCTGCCTCGGGCCGGTGTAACTGGAGCGCTTCCCTGATCTGATACCCGATACGGAACACAGGGTTGAGCGACGTCGCCGGTTCTTGGAACACGTACGAAATCTTCGCGCCGCGAATCTGCCGGAGGCGGTGCTTATCCATTTTCAATACGTCCTCGCTCTCCAATAGAATCTCGCCGCCCTTGTATCGTCCCGGGGGAATGGCCACGAGTTTGGCCAATGACAGCGCCGTCACGCTCTTGCCGCAGCCGCTTTCTCCAACCAACGCGAGCGTCTCGCCGCCTTTGATGGAAAACGATACGCCATCCACCGCGTGCACTTCTCCCTCATCGGTGAAAAAGCTGACCTGCAGATTGTGGACATCGAGGAGAGTACTCAACCCGTCTTCGCCTCCGCGGTCCGAAGTTTGGGATCGAGCGCATCACGCAGGGCGTCGCCGAAGATGTTGAGAGCGAGCACGAGGAAGAACATGGCAATGGTGGCGCCGCCGAGTTCCCACCAATTGCCGAGCCAGAGTCGCTGCTTGGCGTCGTTGATAATTGTGCCCCAACTGGGTTCGTTGGCGATGCCGATGCCCAGATAACTCAGCACGACCTCGGCCAGAATCAAATTGGGAAAGCGGAGAGAAAAATTGATGATGATCAAGTGCGCCACGTTGGGCGCGATGTGCCGGAACATGATGGATCCATGACTGGCGCCGAGCGCACGCGCGGCGAGTACGTACTGCCGTTCCCGGTGCTTGAGATACTCGCCGCGGATAATGCGGCAGAGACCCACCCAGCCGGTGAAACCCATGCCGACGCAGATCGCCAGCAGGCCGCTATCGATGTAGCGGGTTACAGACTGCATGGCCGGACTGCGATCTACTGCGGACCGGGTCACGTACGCGATCGACATGATCAGCAGAATATCGGGGACGGAAGCCACTACCGAATAGAGATAGACGATGGCGCTATCCAGTTTGCGCCCGAAATAGCCGGCCAGCGCGCCGAGAACGAATCCGAGTGGGATCACGATCACCGACGTGAGCAGCCCGATTTCGAAGGCAATGCGTGTGCCTTGCACCAACTGCTGGAGATTGTCGCGTCCGGCGAAATTGGTACCGAGCAAATGCGCCCGACTCGGCGGCTCGTTGCGAATTTCGTAATGGGAAATCTTGTAGTTGGGAATGACTCCGCGAATCTTGGCCGTCCAATAAACGCCTTCCGCATAAAACCACGTGCCCGTATAAACGCAGAGGATCACCAGACAAACCATCGCCAGTCGATTCTGGCGCAATTGTCGCCAGGCCATTCTCCACAGGCTTTCGGACGCTGCCGGGATGACATCGGTCGGTCGACCCGCGGCGAACGTCGCACGTGGAAGATCGTCGGCGCTCATTTGATTCGAATCCTCGGGTCGGCCCACGTATAGGCGATGTCAGTCAGGGCATTGAACAGTACGAACAGAATAGAACCGATGAAGGTGGTGGCGAAAACGACGTCGTCGTCAAAATTGAACAGGGCCATCACAGTGAGGCGTCCGAGTCCGGGAATGCCGAAGAAATTCTCCAAGAGCAATGCACCGGTGTAGAGAAAGGGGATGGCAATGATGACGTTGGTGAGAATCGGGATCAGGGCGTTGCGCAGGACGTGACGGAACAGAATCGCGCGCGACGACACGCCCTTGGCACGGGCGGTGCGGACGTATTCCTGATACATCTCATCCAGCACCACGGTGCGGTAAAACCGCACTTCGGCTCCGACCCCGGCGATGACGCCGACCAGCACTGGCAGAATCAGATAACGAGGGCTTTCAAATCCCCAGACTGGAAAAAGTCGCCACTGGCTCGCCAGCCAGTACTGGGCGAGCATGATGTACACCAGCGAACTGACGCTCATTCCCATCACTGAAAGAAGCACCAGGCCGCGATCAATCCACCCGCCACGGTAATAGGCCGCGAGCAAGGCCAACGCAATCCCCAGCGTCAACTCAATCGCGAAGAGCGGTGTGGTCACGCACAGCGAAGGCCCTGCGCCTTCGAGCAGCATGGTGCTCACGTGCTGTTTGGTAATAACCGATTCACCAAAGTCAAAATGGACCAATTTCCAGCATACCTGTGGAAACTGGGCATCGAGCAAATGACGGGGAAACTGGCGGAAATTTAAAAACAGCGGCTTGTCGTAGCCACGTTCGTGACTGATCTGGGCGATGCGGGTCGCCGTGGCGTTTTTGCCCGCGATGCGATAAGCCGGATTGCCGCCCACGACGCGAAACACGAAAAATGTGATGAACATTACCCCGATGGTGATCGGTATGACTGACAACAACCGGCGGATGATGTAAGCAGTCATGATTTCAGTGGGGCAGCACCTTGTAGTACTTGGCGTTGGCGTATGGAAACGCGTGGGGCTTGTAGTTCTGGAACCAAGGCTGAAATAGACCGTACGCCAGCGGATAGGCAATCAGCGCCCAAACGCAATCTTTCGTCGTAAGATCGACCATCTGTTCGTACAAAGCTGTTCGCTCCGGCGAGTCGGTCATCGACACGATGCGTTCGTACAGGCGGTCGAACTCCGGATTCTGGTAGTTTGTGGAATTGACCCCGGGACACTGATTCGGACCATAGAAAAGCTGCAAGAAATTCTGCGCGTCGGGATAGTCAATGACCCAGCCCGCCCAGAAAACCTGGGTCTCCCCGTCGTGTTCCCGCCGTATATACTCGGCGAAACTCAGTTGCTGCACGACCAGATTCACTCCGATGGCGCGGAGCGCCTCCTCATAGAAATCGGCTTCCTGGCGCGCATCGGTGCTTCCGGAACCGGGCATGATCATCGACAGTCGCAGCGGGTGACCTTCTGAATCGCGGCCATCGGGGTATCCGGCTTCCGCGATCAACTGCTTCGCGCGCTCCAAGCTGTATTCATACGGGTACGGGTTGTCCGTGTGACCCGCGACACCCGGGGGAATCGGAGAATTGGCGGGCATATAACGGTTGTTGAAAATGACTTCGACAAACCTCTTTACGTCGATCGCCGTCGCAAAGGCCTGCCGCAATTTCCGGTGCCGTTCGTTGATGACTGAGTTGGCGGACTGGCCGATGACGGAATCTCGCATGTTGAATCCGATGTAGTACGTCGAGAGCTCGGGCGTCTTGTAAAGTCGAACTCCGCGTTTCCGAAGCTCTGGAGACAGTCCAAGGTCCGGAGTGATCACCTTCTCGAAATAATCCTTACTAATCGCCGACGCGTAGATTCGTCCCGCGAGGAACATTTGCCAGACGGTGTAAAACTCGCGGATGTCGTACTCGACGATTCCGCCCAAGAGCGGCAACGGTTTGCCCGCGTCGTCGAGCAGTCCCGCCGCACGATCGCCGGGCGCGCCCTTGTCGGGATACGTCTGGCCGCTAAACGTCGGGTTGCGTTCGTATTCGATCCGATAGTTGGGCCACCAACTCTTGAGCCGGAACGGTCCGGTTCCCACCGGGTGCCGGCGAAACTGGTCACCGTAGTGTTCCACCGCTTCGTGCGGCACGGCGAACGCGTAAGGCATGGTCAGCACCCAGAGCAATTGCGGGTAGGGCCGCCGCAACCTGATTTGCAGCGTGTAACGGTCAAGAGCCTGAAACCCCGGCAGCGGCTCGCTGTAATCTGCCGGAGACTTGCTTTCGCTGATTCGCTTCGCCCATTCTTCGGCCCCCAGCACGTGATTGATGAAAATCCAGTCGCCCTGAGATTCGAGCTTGGGATTGATGATTCGCTTGAATGAGTAAACGAAATCCTCAGCGGTCAATTCGCGGCCCTTGCCGCTGGGAAAACATGGGTCGTCGATGAAATGAATACCTCGTTTGATTCGAAACATGTAAGTCAATCCATCAGAGGAAATCGCCGGCAGCGATTCCGCCAAACGCGGGATGGCTCGATAGGGTCGCTCCAGGTACGCATACTCCAACAATCCTTCATAAACCCGCGACACTTGGGCGGCTGACTCGACATCACCGCAGTCCACCGGATCGAATCCTTTAAAGTCGCCGCCAATGCCGTAAAGCACCGATTTGGCATGTTCGGCGGCCAGCACAACCGGGGAGTTGGCGACCAGAAACGCGACGAGGATGATTCTCCCCGCGTAGTTGGCCAGCACTTGGCGTGGGAGCATCGTACGCCGGAAATTCGCTAAGGAGTTTTGCCCGCTGGGGCTGCCGGCTGCGGAGCCGCCTGATTCTGAGGCGGTGTGGTTGACGGCGTCGCAGGAGTTGCCGGTGTCGTCGGCGCGGGAACCGAGGACGGCTCCGTGTTCATCGGCGGACCCGGTTGGCCGGGCATGGGAGCCACTGGCGTCGTCGAGAGCGTTCGCTCCATTAACGAACCGCTGCGCTGACCGCGATGTGAATGCAGTATAGCCAGTGTGAGCGTGGTCGCCAACAGCAGGCACGCGCACCAAATCGTCAACCGCACCAGTGCTGTCGTCGTCCCGGCACCAAAAACCGTCTCGGTCATGCCGCCGCCGAACGCCGCGCCAATACCCTGCTCCGAGGATTTCTGCATCAGTACCAATACGATCAGAAATATCGCTACCAGCACGTGCACTGCAGTCAAAATTCCAATCAAAATACTCATTCCAACTCCTACCTTTGTAGGGCGCGAACGCCCGAAGGGTTTCGCGCCATCTTCCATCAATGGGGCGGGCAACCCTTCGGGCATGCCCGCCCTACAATTCAAACTGCGGCCTTCACAATCGCGGCGAAATCCGCGGCCTTGAGGCTCGCGCCGCCGACCAGCGCCCCGTCGATGTCGGGTTGACCCAACAACTCCTTCGCATTCGCAGGTTTCACGCTCCCGCCGTATTGAATACGGACCTTGCTGGCGACCTGCTGGTCAAACATCGCCGCCAGCAGCTCGCGAATGAATGCGTGCACCTCTTGCGCCTGCGCGGGCGTGGCCGTCTTTCCCGTGCCGATCGCCCAGACCGGCTCATAGGCAATGACCGTTTCGAGAATACCATCTTTGGTAAAACCTGCAAGACCTGCGGTAACGTGATCACGCACGACCGCTTCGGTCTGTCCCGCCTCGCGCTGCGCCAACGTTTCCCCACCGCACACAATCGGCCGAATGCCATTTGCCAACGCCGCCTTCGCGCGTTTGTTTACGCCTTCGTTGGTTTCGCCAAAAAACTGGCGCCGCTCGCTGTGCCCGACGATTGCGTAGCGGACGGACAACTCTTTCAGCATCGGCGCGGCAACTTCCCCCGTGAACGCGCCTTCTTTCTCCCAATGCACGTTCTGCGCGCCCAACGCGATGGCCGAGTCCTGCAGAATGGTGCTGACTGCGTATAGTGCCGTGAACGGCGGACAGACCACCGTCTCGACATCCGATGCGTTCACGCCGACGAGTTCTTTCTTTAATGCGTTGACTAGCGCCAACGATGCCGCGGCGGTGTTATACATCTTCCAATTACCGGCAATGATCGGTTTGCGATTTGAATTCATATTCCATCGATTTCACGAATTCTCACGGCACTCGAAAAGCTCCGTGATGATTTTGCTTCAGCTGAATCAAATCCATAGTGTCCGAACTGAACCGAAACAGTCAATACTTCTCCGCCGGTAAAGGTCGCCGCTGTGCAGTTGTGAACGCGCGCCGATGAAACTGGGTTGACGAACTACTTCGATGAATCAGTCCGAAAGGAGATTGGTGATTTTCGCTGCAGGGGGAGTCGTTATTTTGGTTTTCCTCCTTCTGATCGCCCGGCAAATCCTGCACGCAGCTCCTCCGTCAGTTCTGGACGTCACCAACGCCGTCTTTGAACCCCAGCCCCAACAACCTGCATTGCCTGATTTGCCATCCCTCGATGAACGGCAGACGGAATCGCCTTCCCTGGCGCAGCCGGTGGATTCCACTGTTACCAACGCCGCGACGATCCACCGGCAGGCATTCGCTCTCTACGACGCGTTGTCGAAGGACGAAAAAGCAATTCTGACAGACTGGCGGACGAATGTGGACGCGGCGGTCGAGGCTGCGCTTTGCGAGAAGATTCGTCCGATCTGCAACCTGATGCACCAAGCGACCGCTCTAACGAATTGCGAATGGGGCGTCGAGCCCCTGACGTACGATACGAAGCTGCCGCACCTTTCCCCGGCACGAGCGATTGCCCGCGCCGCCGTTTGGAGTGCCGCGCACTGCCGAGCAAACGACACGACTGCTGCAACGGATGACTTGCTGTCAGCCTTGCAACTTGGCCGAAGCGTCTCGCACACAGCGATCATCGGGTGCCTGGTGGACCTGTCAATTCAAGGGGTGGCATGGTCCTATGTGGAAACTCATCTCGATTCGTTTCAAAAAGCGGCAGGTCAGCGATTATTGGTTGCCTTCTCCGACGCGTTTTACGAAGAAGAGCCATCTGTTGCCATGGAACAAACTGCGGGCGTCAGTGACCGACTGGTTGCGAAGCTGGCCTCGCTGCCAGCAGACGAATTTGACAACCAGATCTCTGAATATCACAGCTTGTATAGTTCAGAGCCCCTGCCAAAAATGGATCGAACGGCCGTTCTCACCAGCCTTCAGCAAGTTGCCGATACCGAGCATGACTTGGCAAGGGTATTGGGCTCCGGTTCTTGGGATGAATACCAGAATTGGGCACAACGGCAGATTGAGCTTGAGAACTCAAACCCGCTCGTTAAGGAATTTCTGGGGGCCTACGATAATTTCGTGAACAGGGTCCAACGAGAGGCGGTCACGCGCGAGATGATGGTGGCCGCGCTGGCAGTTGCACAGGACGGACCGACCGCGCTTCAATCGTATCCCGATCCATCGACAGGCCAACCGTTCGATTATACTGAAACCGCTGATGGTTTCGAACTCCAATCCACCTATAAAACCAATGGTGTGCCGCTGAAAATGCAGTTCAAATGAATCAGGAACAGAAGAGAATGGTCGTTGGCGCGGCTGCGGCGGTCGCCGTACTCTTGACGCTGACTTTGGTCGTCCGATATCTCCTCCGCGAAAGTTCCCCGCCGGCAGTCGCTCAATCAGCACAGACTGAAGATCCAGAGCGTCAGCCACGACGACCGGTACCCGCCTCCGAGTTTGCGGATGAACAGGAGCCTGAAACGGAGACCATGAGCCAGGCAGAGAATTTGAGGACCACGAACGCTGCCACGCTCTACCAGCAAGCATTCGCACTCTACGACGCATTGTCGAAGGACGAGAAGGGACTGCTGGTGGATTGGCGGACGAATGTGGATGCCTCCGTCGAGGCAGAACTCTGCGAGAAGGTGCGCCCGATTTGTGACCTGATGCACCAAGCAACCGCCGTGACCAATTGCGACTGGGGCATTGAGCCGCTGACCTTCGACACGAAACTGCCCCACCTTTCGCCGGCAAGGGCGATTGCGCGCGCCGCGATTTGGAACGCGGCGCATTGCCGCGAAAACGACGTAACCGGGGCCTCAGAAGATGTCCTGTCGACTTTGAGACTTGGGAAGATCGTCTCGAGCAGTGCGCTGATCGGCAGTCTTGTCGATATGGCGATACAGGGGACAGCGGAAAGCTATGTGGCGGCGAATATCGGTCTGTTTCGCGGTAGCGAGAGCCAACAGTTATCTGTCCTCCTAACCGATCCAGCTTACGAAAAAGTGCCCAGTCAGGCATTGGAACAGGAAGCCAGCATCCATGAACGCCTTATCGCGAAGCTGGCCTCGTTGCCGGCAGACCAATTCGAGAAGCAGATGTCTGAAGTTGACGAAGCGTTTGGGGAATCATCTCCAAAGATGGATCGCGCGGCAGTTCTAGCCAGCCTCCAGCAAATCGTTGATTCACAACGAACCTTGGCAAAGGCATTGGCTTCCGGGTCGGAGGACGAATACGAAGCATGGCAAAAGAGCTCGGCCGAACTTCAAAATTCAAATCCGCTCGCCGAGATGTTTTTTGGCTCGTACGACAAATATCTGGACAGGGCGGACCGGGCTGCGGTCAACCGAGCACTGATTGTGGCCGGGCTGGCGGTTGCGCAGGATGGACCAAGTGCGCTTCAGTCACAGCTTGATCCATCTACCGGCCAGCCGTTTGTTTACACGGAGACTTCTGACGGCTTCGAACTCCAATCGGGCTACAAAACCAACGGCGTCCCGCTGAAAATGCAATTCAAATGACCCACTGATTCGCGGATCTTAGTGCCTATCCTAAAACCGCGACGGATCTGATATACTGATGATGCCAAGGGGAGGAGGCATCAATGGGGAAAGTCAGATCGCACGAGCGCTGGCTCGTGTCCGATGAACTGTGGAGTAAGATCG
>Ga0335081_10001122_pt1 | contig 42709 bp, 36 predicted proteins | sample Lox_Sample_35_FD_206713 | JGI IMG/M metagenome (GOLD analysis project Ga0335081, IMG submission 206713) | Soil microbial communities from Loxahatchee National Wildlife Refuge, Florida, United States - Lox_Sample_3.5 | ecosystem: Environmental > Terrestrial > Soil > Wetlands | place: USA... | reverse complement strand
GACCTGCAGCAAACCCGCGCCGATCTCGAAGCCATCCAGCAGGCGGCGCGCGAGAAGGGCTGCGACAATATGGTGCCCACCGCGAAGAAATAGACCGCCGCGACGCGCATCTCAGGCGTGTCGGTCGCTCGGCCGGCGGCTGAGCAGGAACACCGCCTGCTCGCCGAGCAGATTCCAGAACCACCACGGCGCATTGAGGCGCAGCGGCCGGCCCCAGGCATTGAGGGCGACCGCCTTTTCCATTTTCGCCCCCACCACGTCGCACAATTCGCGGAAATCCTTGATGGTGCAGAAGTGGATGTTCGGCGTGTCGTACCAGGTCTCGGGCAGGTTCGGCGTGGTGGGCATGCGCCCGCCGAACAGGATCTGCAGGCGGATGCGCCAATGCCCGAAGTTCGGGAACGACACCACCGCGTGACGGGCGATGCGCAACAGATGCTCCAGCACGACGCGCGGATGCCGGGTCGCCTGCAGCGTCTGCGACAGGATCACGTAGTCGAAGGCGTCGTCCGGGTAGTCGGCGAGATCGGTATCGGCGTTGCCCTGGATCACCGCGAGGCCCTTGGCGACGCACTCGTTGACGCCCTCGCGCGACAGCTCGATGCCGCGCCCGTCGACGCCGCGCGCCTCGAGCAGCTTCAGCAGCTCGCCGTCGCCGCAGCCGACGTCGAGCACGCGCGAGCCGGGCTCGACCATGTCGGCGACCAGGAGATGGTCGAGCCGGGCGCCGGTCGGCGCGCGCGCCGATTCCGCCATGGTGAGATCGCGCCGCTGCCGCATCAGCACGGACGTTATCCCTTGGCTGCCGCGCCGAGGCCGCGCGCCTGCGCGGCCGAATCGAGGAAGCCGCGCACGATCGCGAGCAGCTCCGGCTCGTCGAGCAGGAAGGCGTCGTGGCCCTTGTCGGTCTCGATCTCGGCGAAGGAGACGCGCGCGCCGCCGGCGTTGAGCGCATGCACGATGGCGCGCGAATCCGAGGTGGGAAAGAGCCAGTCGGACGTGAACGAGACCACGCAGAAGCGGGTCGGCGTGCCGCGAAACGCCCTGGCGAGCACGCCGCCGTAGTCGGCGGCGAGATCGAAATAGTCCATGGCGCGCGTGAGATAGAGATAGCTGTTGGCGTCGAAGCGCTCGACGAAGGTCGAGCCCTGGTGGCGCAGATAGCTCTCCACCTCGAAGTCGGCGTCGAACGAGAAGGTCGGATTGTCGCGATCCTGGAACTTGCGGCCGAACTTGCGGTGCAGGGCGGCGTCCGACAGATAGGTGATGTGCGCGCCCATGCGCGCGACCGCGAGCCCGCGATGCGGCCGCGTCGCCGCCGCGAAGTAGCGCCCGCCCTTCCATTCCGGGTCCGCCATCACGGCCTGGCGGCCGACCTCGTGGAACGCGATGTTCTGCGCCGAGTGGCGCGTCGCGGTCGCGAGCGGCAGCGCCGAGAAGACGCGCTTGGGAAAGCTCGCCGCCCATTGCAGCACCTGCATGCCGCCCATCGAGCCGCCGGCGACCGAGAACAGCGTGTCGATGCCGAGCCGGTCGAGCAGCATCGCCTGCGCGCGCACCATGTCGCGGATGGTGATGACGGGAAAATCGAGACCGTAGACCTCGCCGGTCTTCGGATCGAGCGAGGCCGGGCCGGTGGTGCCCATGCAGGCGCCGACCACGTTCGGACAGATGACGAAGTAGCGCTCGGTGTCGATCGGCTTGCCGGGCCCGACCATGGTCTCCCACCAGCCGGGCTTGCGGGTGACCGGATGGATGTTGGCGACATGCTGGTCGCCGGTGAGCGCGTGGCAGATCAGCACCGCGTTCGAGCGCGCCGCATTGAGCGTCCCGTAGGTCTGGTAGGCGATCTGGAACGGCGCAAGCTCGACGCCGGCATCGAGCTTGAGCGGCTCGCCGGCCGCAAAGCGCGCGACCGGCGAATGCGGCTTTTCCGCTTCGCGCTCGCGAAGATCGCGATCGTCCCTGAGCTCAATCTCGGCCATGCTTTTCCCGGGGCCCGTCAGGCCGGCGCCAAGCTACCGCTATCAATACCACGGCGCCGGACGGCGGAGCGCGGCTTAGATAGGCCCGGCCCCGCAAGTGTCAATGTTTTCTTTGCTTTCGGCCCAACTCCACCTATCAATGGCCCACCCAGGCCGGCCCGCTTAGACCCATGTCCGACACCGCCCAACCCCCGCCGCTCGCCGAGCTGCGCGCCGAGATCGACCGGATCGACGCCGAGATGCACCGCCTCCTGATGGCGCGCGGCGAGATCATCGACCGCCTGATCAAGGTCAAGCGCACCACGGAGATCGGCTCGGCCTTCCGTCCGGCGCGCGAGGCCGACATCGTGCGGCGGCTGGTCGAGCGCCACCGCGGCATCCTTCCGCTCGACACGGTCGAAAGCATCTGGCGGGTGATCATCACCAGCTTCACGTTCGTGCAGGCGCCGTTCCGCGTGCATGTCGATCTCTCGGCCGGCGAAGCCGCGATGCGCGACTCGGAGCGCTTCCATTTCGGCTTCACGGTGCCGCTGATCGGCCACATGGGCGCGACCGGCGTTGTCGCCAGTGTCGGCGCATCGAAGGGCGATCTCGGCCTCGTCCCGGCGACCGGCGGCGCGAGCGCGTGGTGGAGCGCGCTCGAGCGCGACGACGCGCCGAAGATCATCGCCCGCCTGCCCTACGTCGAGCGCGCCGACCACCCGGCGGGACTGCCGGTGTTCGCGATCGCGCGGCCGCATCCCGACGCGATCGTCACCGACGTCACGGTCTGGAGCCTGAAAGTGTCGGGCTGGGGCGGCCAGGCAGCGCGCGCCGCCTCGGCGCTGGCCGACCTGATCGCCATTCCGGAGGGCGCTTTCGACGGCGCCGCCCTGCTTGTCTCGGTGCCGCAGCGCAAGACCATCGACGACATCACGGCGGCGCTGCGCGGCGCCGGCGTCTCGGTGCGCAGCCAAGCCCTCGTCGGCAGCCATGCGACCCGCTATATGGTCGGCGCCGACGGCGCCCGGCCGGTCCCGACCGGGCGCTGATCGGCGCTTGGAGCCAGCCAATGTCCGCCTCGCGTCCGCAACCGCGCGCAACTTCGCGCCCAATTCCACGCCCCGGCGTGCTCGACATCCAGGCCTATGTGCCGGGCAAGAGCAAGGCGCCAGGCGTCGCAAAAATCTTCAAGCTGTCGTCGAACGAGACGCCGCTCGGCCCGAGCCCGCGCGCGATCGAAGCCTATCGGCACGTCGGCGAGCATCTCGAAGACTATCCGGACGGCGCGGCGAGCGACCTGCGCGAGGCGATCGGCCGCGCCTTCGGGCTCGACCCCGCGCGCATCGTGTGCGGCGCGGGCTCCGACGACCTGCTCAACCTGCTGGCGCGCGCCTATCTCAAGGACGGCGACGAGGCAATCCACACGACGCACGGATTCCTGGTCTATCCGATCGCGACGCTCGGCACCGGGGCGACTCCGGTGGTCGCGGCGGAGAAGAATTTCACTGCCGACGTCGACGCGATCCTGGCGGCCGTGACGCCCAAGACCAAGCTCGTCTTCCTCGCCAATCCGAACAACCCGACCGGCACCTATGTGCCGTTCGACGAGGTCAAGCGGCTGCATCGCGGATTGCCGCCGCACGTCCTGCTCGTGCTCGATGCGGCCTATGCCGAATATGTGCGGGCGAACGACTACGAGTCCGGCATCGAGCTGGTCGCGACCTCCGACAACGTGGTGATGACGCGCACGTTCTCGAAGATTCACGGGCTTGCGGCGCTCCGCCTCGGCTGGATGTACGGGCCGGCGCACGTGGTCGACGCCGTCAACCGCGTGCGCGGACCGTTCAACGTCAACGCGCCGGCGATCGCGGCCGGCATCGCGGCGATCGAGGATATGGCGCACCAGGAGCGCTCGCGCGAGCACAATACGAAGTGGCTCGCCTGGCTCACCGAGGAGATCGGCAAGCTCGGGCTGAAGGTCACACCGAGCGTCGCCAATTTCGTGCTGATCCACTTCCCGACCGACAAGGGCAAGACCGCGCAGGACGCCGACGCGTTCCTCACCCGCCGCGGCCTTATCCTGCGCCAGGTCGGCGGCTACAAGCTGCCGCATGCGCTGCGCATGAGCGTCGGCAGCGAGGAGGCGAACCGGCTCGTCGTGAAAGCGCTCGCCGAGCTGCTCGGGAGCGCACGGTGACCGCAGCGCCGCTCTTCGATCGGCTGGCGCTGATCGGCGTCGGCCTGATCGGCTCGTCGCTCGCGCATGCGGCGCGCCGGCACGGCCTGGTCGCCGAGATCGTCGCGACCGCGCGTACGGCGGCGACGCGCCAGCGCGTGGTCGAGCTCAAGCTCGCCGATCGCGTCGTCGCGACCAATGCCGAGGCGGTCGCCGATGCCGACCTCGTCATCGTCTGCATCCCGGTCGGCGCCTGCGGCCCGGTGGCGCAGGAGATCGGCGCGCACCTCAAGCCGGGCGCGATCGTCTCCGACGTGGGCTCGGTCAAGGGCGCGGTCGTGCGCGACATGGCCCCGCATCTGCCCGCCAAGGTGCACTTCGTGCCGGCGCATCCGGTCGCCGGCACCGAGCATTCGGGCCCGGACTCCGGGTTCGCGGAACTCTTCATCAACCGCTGGTGCATCCTGACGCCGCCGCCCGGCACCGATCCGGCGGCGGTCGAGCGCCTTGCTGCGTTCTGGCGTGCGCTCGGCGCCAAGGTCGAAACGATGACACCCGAGCATCATGACCTCGTGCTGGCGATCACGAGCCACCTGCCGCATCTCATCGCCTATACGATCGTCGGCACCGCCAACGAGTTCGGCGAGGTGACCGAGTCCGAGGTGCTGCAGTTCTCGGCCGGCGGCTTTCGCGATTTCACCCGGATCGCGGCCTCCGACCCGACCATGTGGCGCGACGTGTTTCTCGCCAACAAGGGTGCGGTCCTGGAGATGCTCGGACGCTTCCAGGAGGATCTCGCCAACCTCTCCGCGGCAATGCGCCGGGGCGACGGCAAGACGCTCTTCGACCACTTCACCCGCACGCGCGCGATCCGCCGCGGCATCGTCAGCATCGGCCAGGACTCGGCCGCCCCCGATTTCGGCCGGCCGATCGCGAAACCCGGGACGTAGGCGGGAAAGTCGACGTAGCGCATTGTTTTTGCTCGTGTTATCCTAGTTGGCTTTGTTCTGGAATTCTGCCGGCGCACGGCACGACGGCGACAATTGCGCATCCCGGGTTAGACGAACGCAAAGAATTACGTGGCATCAGACGGCGCTCCCGCTCACCGGCTCCCGCCGGAGGATCACATGAGCGTGTCCGCGATCCCGCCTGTCGCCGCCTATTCGACGCCCGCGCCCAATACCAACACGGCTCCGCCCGCGACCGGCGGAGGCGGCGGCGGGGCAAACCCCGCTGGCGGTGCGAGCGGCGGCGCGGCCCCAGCGCAGCAATCGTGGACCGCGCCTGGTACCGGCGGGACAGTCAACATCACCTGCTGATAGTCGGCGCGCGAGCGCGCACTGAAATTGCAGGACTTCTTGGTTTTGTTCTGTTCCGCACCGGCGGGCCTTCGCCCTCTGCCGTAGACCTGGGGCGGTGACAAGGCCGGCGGCATCCGCCGAATTCCGTTGAATTTCCTCGGCTTTTCGCCCTGGGTTCGTTCTGCCAAAACGGCATCGACCCGGTCCAATCTGACCTTCGACATATCGCGCTGCGGCGAGGGATGGTGCGGCGTCGAGGTCAGAAACAAGGAATGCGCGCAGACGGCGTTGCGCATTGCGGCCAAGGAAGCGCATGAGGGCACCGCGGTATTCTTTCTCGGCCGCCTCGCCTTCGCCGACAAGGCCACGCCCTATACGGTCTCGGCCACCCTCCACGTGAAGGACGGCGCGGTGCAATTGCGCCTGATGGGCCAGCCCGGCGACAAGCTCGACCCGTGGCGCCGCACCTTTCCCTTCAATGAGCTGATGGCGCGCAGCGGCCCCTCGCAATGCAAGCCGGCCGCCAAGCTGTCGTGAGGGGGATCAGGCCGGCCGACACGCACAATTGTACGTTCGACGTTAGGAAGATCGACACGGCTGCGTGTCATGCGGAGGCGCTCCCGCTCACCTCCTCCGCACAAGGAACATGATGATGAGCGTGTCCCCGATTTCATCACTGCCGATCTTCCAGCCGACGCCGAACACCAACAGCAACGCCACCGGCAACGCCAATACGGCCGAGCAGGTCGAAGGACCCGGTCCCGACAACGATGGCGACGCCGAGGATCAGACGACCGCGACGACCACGGCGAACTCGACCCAAGCCAATCAGGCGAACCAGCAAGCGCAGCAGACCCAACAGACCCAACAGACACAGCAGGCTCAGCAAACGCAGCAGACTCAGCAAGCCCAGCAGACCCAACAGACGCAGCAGGCCCAACAAACGCAGCAAGCCCAGCAGACCCAGCAAGCCCAGCAAGCCCAGCAGCAGTCGCAGAATGCCCCAGGCACTGGCTTGACGGTCAACAGGCTGGTGTGACGCGTGTCTGCCGAGCCCGAACCGGCGCGAACCGTTCCTCGCGGCGCCATGGCGCTAGTGTCCCGATTCCGACGTTCGTATCACTTTGCAGCACTCTCTGAACGAACGTCGGAATCGAAAGGACACTAGCCACTTTATTGATTCTAGTGCGGCTTTTGGATTTGACGTTCCTATGCGGACTCGCGGCGGAGGGATAGGAACGTCAAATCCGCCGCACTAGAACGTGAAGGCGGGCGCGCGCGTGAAGGCGGGCAATACGGGCTCCGCCGCGTCGAACAGCGGGCGGCTGCCGATCTCGCCGCGATCCTTGCGGTACATCATGACCTTGCCGACCGGCCCGCCGCCGAGAACGCAGATCAGCCGCCCGCCCTCGTTGAGCTGGCCGAACAGCCCGTGCGGTTCCACCTCGACGGCGCCGTTGACCAGGATCACGTCATAGGGCGCGAGTGAAGGCCAGCCCGCATCGAGCGGACCGGTGACCGCCGTGACGTTGGCGACGCCCAGCTCCTTCAGGATCTCGCCGCAGCGGCGCGTGCGCGTCGCGTCGTCCTCGAGCGCCACCACGCTGCCGGCGAGCCGCGCCAGGATCGCGGCCGCATAGCCGGTGCCGCCCGCCACATCGAGCGCGCGATCGCCGGAGGCGAGCTCGGCGGCCTGGATCATGCGAGCGAGCACCATCGGCTTGAGCAGCGCGCGCTTGGCATCGACCGCGATGTCGCGGTCGAGATACGCGACGCTCGCGAGCGCCTCAGGCGCGAATCGCTCGCGCGGGATCTCCAGCATGGCCGCGAGCAGGTCGCGGTCGGTCACGTCGCTCGGCCGGATCTGGCCGTCCACCATCATGCGGCGCGCTTTGGCGAAATCGATCATGCAAGGAACCCTCCGACCGTGGGGGCGCGGCCGGCACGCTTGTGCGGCAAGGTCGGCGAAAAGGCAAGATTCGCCTTTCGGGCGACGCCCGCGGGGAATCTGGCGTGGTCACGTGTTGCCGCTGCGACGGCCGCCCGTTATAGGCATGGCGGTGGCGGCGTGGGTCAAGGCCGACGTCGCCGTCTGGCCACGTGGCGGAGTGGTTACGCAGCGGTCTGCAAAACCGTTTACGCCGGTTCAATTCCGGCCGTGGCCTCCACTCCTTACCTCCCATCGTTTCCCGGTCCGCGGCCCGGCGCGCCGCCGTGCGTCCCGTCGGTGCCGCGCACCGTTTTGTGCTATGCAATATCGTTATGCTGCTATGCGGTAAGTGCCGTAACTATCACTGTTATACCAAAATAAATAGACTACGCGCATAGCCAGACAAATCGATTGGACGAGGAGTTGCCAATGACCAGCTTGACCCTTCCGTTTCCCTCCGGCCGCCCCGCGCGGGGCAGCGGAATCATGCGCTTTCTCAATGGTCTCGCCGACGGCCTGCGCGAAGGCGTAGCCCTCGCGGCCCGCTACGACGACCTCGCGAACAAGAGCGACGAAGAGCTCGCCCGCCTCGGCCTGCGCCGCCAGGACGTTCCGCGCGCCGCCCTGCTCGGCCGCCGCCGCTGAGGCAACGCCTGCGGGCGCGACTCGCCCCAGGGGAAATCCGGATCGACCGATGCCGCGCCGGCCCGCGCGTCGCGGCATCCGCTTTTGTTGCGCTGCTTGTGCGCAGCAAATCGTCGCCGGCGGTCGCGCCGGCCGGGAACCGCAATTGTGACTTTGCAAAGCCGGCGCGCCTTTGTTATAGCGCCCGGCACCATCGAGGCGCGCCGTTCCCCGGTAGCTCAGTGGTAGAGCAACCGGCTGTTAACCGGTTGGTCGCTGGTTCGAATCCGGCCCGGGGAGCCACGAATTTTTACCCAAAATCAGTAGGTTGGAAACGCAGGGCGGAGCGGATTCGAACCGAGTCTCGTTGATTTTTGACCACGAACTCCAATTTTGGCCGGATTCGAAATCTGCTACCCTCAATCCATATTGCACGGATGACCAGGATCCATTTGTCCCAAGAGACCGTTGCGCTCGCCCGGCGCCTTGCCGCGGCGCAAGGCCTTTCCATCGAAGACGCGATCAAGCAAGCAGGTCATCGAGCAGAGCGCGCGGGAAGCCGGCGTGATGTCCGAGCCGCGCAAGCCCCGCGACCAATCTCCGAAGGCCGTCGCTGCACGCAACGCCAGGATTGACCGGATCGTCGAGGAGATCGCGAAGCTGCCGGTGCTTGATCCGCGCTCTCCGCGCGAGATCATGGATGACCTCAACGCCCTATGATCGTCGTCGATAGCGACGTCTCGGCGCGCGCGATCACGGCCACCTATTTCACTGTGGCGCTGCTGTCGCGCCGCGCCTCGTCTTCCCGCGCCGCCGCCCCCGCCACTCCTCCATCCCCTGCACCACCACGAAGACGCTCGGCACGAAGCACGTCGAGGCCGCCGTCCTCGTGGTTCACTTCCTCGCCAATCCTGAGCAAGTCGCGTGCGGCCCGTGCCACGCGCAAGGAAACCGCCCTGACTCGTCATTCGGAACGCCGCGTTCGGCAACGTCGCGGGAACCCGCGCACTTTCCAGGAGTTGAGCCTAGGGCAACTGCGGAGAACGATATCATGCTCGGCGCCGTCATAACGCTGCTTATCATAGCGCTGATTGCAGCTGCGCTCGGATTTGGCGGAATCGCCGGCGCGGCTGCCGGAATCGCGAAAATCGTGTTTTTCGTCTTTATCGTTCTCTTCCTGCTTTCGCTTCTCTTCGGCGGATTCCGCGGCGGCTTTGGCCGGCGCTTGTAGCTCGGCGGTCCGAAGCGATCGGTGCACCCTGATCCGGCCGGAGCCGCCTTTGACGACCACGGTTAGTCCGGCATCGTCGTAGCCGCCAACCGCCAGCGGATTTGAGTTCCCGCATAATGTGATTTGGCTTACTCGCGAGCGGCACTGTCATTAGGAAAAAGCGTGCCGCTTGCTAGGTCCCCATATTCACGGTCGGGCCACCGGATGATGAAAAAATATCCGTGTCGGCACCCTTCACTTCAAAGCTGATTTTGCCAACCGAAGCAGGGACGCCTCGCATAATTTCCTTTGATCTCGCTCACCGCGCTTTGCTGCCTCGATGATGGATTTGGCGACTATTGCGCGCGCTCTTTCTTCAAATCCGCCACTGGCTGCCGGAGATCCGTTGGTTTTGAGGGAGCGCCAGGCAATATCGAATGCGTCCGACATGACGCGAACGGTTTTGGGATCGAATGCTATGTCGGGTGCCAGTTCAATGAGGTTCAGCATTGTCGTTCTACTCTCGATTGGACGCCGATCGGCGTCGCCTGCGGCATTTGCAGCGTGATGCTAAACCCGAGACTATCGCTATGGTGCGTGATCGCAGCTCCCAGCTGGTCGGCGAGCGAGCGGATCAGTCGAAATCCCAGCTCGCCGTTCTTCACTGGATCGAATCCCTCGGGCAATCCCACCCCGTCATCGGACACCTCGATCGAGAGGCGTCCCGCCGGGCTCTTGCGACACGCGACAGCGAGCTCTCCGGCGACACCGGTTGGATGCGCGTATTTGATGGCGTTGGTCACAACCTCGGCAACGATGAGGCCGACGCTTAACACCCGCTCGGGCTCGACCACGCAGTCCGCGTCGGCGTCGAAATGAAGCGCGATCTCTGCCGTAGAGCTCAAAGAGGAAACGACCCCCTCGGCGATCTCTCGCAGATAGTGCGCGAGGTCGATGGATGCGTCCTGCCGCCTGCCTGCCTGGAGGCGGGCGATCGTGTCCAAGCGGCTACTGAACATGTTGACGCCGACCGAGCTTTCCGCGCTGGACGATTGGCGTTTCGCCAAACGAATGCCGAGCCGGGCGGCGGCGGTGCGCGAAATCCTGAAACTTGGACTGGCATCCGAAGGTTTCGCGGCGGCTGTCAACGGAGCTCGATCCAAGGATTTTTCGGTGGTCGACGCGGCCAAGGCGGGAAGCAAGAAGTCCCGCTAACCGGCGAGCGATCCGCCGGCGGCGTGGTCACGGCCGCGATGGAGCCGTGGTGCCGATCAATATTCGCTGCACGGATTTGTTCCGGCGCTGCGGCCGCGGCGATGAGTGGGCTCGGTGCCAGTAGGATGTTCAGCAGCGGCGATGCGGTCGTCGAGGTTGGCGGGCGCGGGGCGCTGGCGTGCCAGCGCCACCATCACGAAACCGGCCGCGCTGGCGAGGCTCGACGCGTTTCCGCCGCCGCGGCGCGTCCAGCAGATGCGCCTGCAGGATCGCGGCGCGACAGGCGCGCAACCGTCGCGGGCTCGTCAATGGACCCGGCGAGCGCAAGAGCCGTCGTTTCGGCCGCCCTTACGCGGGTTGCGACTCACCAATAAGGCGGAGTCTGGTAGTAGTCGTACACCCGTTGGTCATTCTCGCGGCTCCAGTTCCAGCTCGTGCTCTTGGTGTACTTCGGCGCTTTATCGAGCTGTTCCTTGGTGAGATTGGCGCGATAGCCGCCAAGCCGGGTGTCGTACTTCATCGTCGCCCACGGCACCGGATAGTAGTCCTCGCCCATGCCCATGAAGCCGCCGAAGCTCAAGACCGCGTAGGCGACCTTGCCGCTGATCTTGTCGAGCATGACCCGCTCGATCCTGCCGATCTTCTTCTCGTCGATGCCGTAGACAGGCGTGCCTTCGACCTTGTCGCTGCCGATCAGCGTGCCGGTCTCATCCGACTGCAGTGGTTTTGATGTTGTTGCGGTTGCCATGGGCAACTCCCTTCCTTCCTTGGCGTCGTTGCATTTGCGTCATTGGGCCGCTCGATGCGGCGGTACTAGCGAAAACCGTGAGGCCTGACGGTTGTTCCTTGGACGCTTTTTTACTGGCGCTCGCCGGCGGCCAATCGTCGCGCCCGGCATCATGTGGCACCCGCAGCGCAAGTCGCGGCTTCTTTGCGTCCGAGCTGTTTCGCGATCGGCTCGCCAAGACGCACCAGCGTCAAATATCCGGCTGCTGTTGCAGCGCGTGCCAGTTGACCGCACCTGCGTCGTTTGGGTTGGCCACCGCTTCAAGCCTCCAAGCGTTTGACCCCACTGCGGAACTGATCCGCTGCCCTTGCCGCACCTGGACCACGTAAGTTCCATCAACGTGTGGACGGCAAATTTTTTGATCCAGCAGCCTCACAAGGGCGGAACTCTCTCCTCCACTGGACGTTTGGACTGGACCACAAAAGCGGGATGCGTGATGCACGCTGCGAGCCGAGCGGTTACGATCGGGCCGTCGAAAGTTCGATGCCCCTGTCATGCCTGCGCTTTTTTCCATAGCGGGGATGAAGAGTACGAGCTTTTGTTGCCCTTCTCGAAATCAGGTGCCGAAGCAGGCGAGCGGTTGTTCCACGTCGTGGATAAGGCCCATATTGGGGAGCGACGAAGGCGGCTGGCGGAGGTCGGCATCGACGTCCCGGAGGCGGAGAGGAACGGCCAGCTCGAGATCCGCGCGTGGGAGAACGCCTACTTGCGCGGAAACCGTTTCGATCAATACGCCATGTTGGCGCTGATCGAGCAGGTTCTCAAGGACGGCCGCTCCAGCGGGTTCCCGATGACACGCCTATGGGCGAACATGGAATGGGCGCTGGGTGACTTGCCGGGCGTCCATGACATCGTGGAATACGAGACGCGGCTGAACCACATTCTTCCGAACTACGACGACGTGGTTGTCTGCACCTACGACCTGAACAAGTTCAGCGCTCCCGTCGTCATGGACATCATGCGCACCCACCCGCAGGTAATCATTGGAGGTGTCCTGCAAGAGAACCCATTCTATGTTCCCCCCGATCAATTTCTCGCCGAGTTGAGCCGCCGGCCCTCCTGACTTCAATGGTTGCGACCCGAACGCTGCTTCACATTTCCGAAAGCTCTGGGACGGACGCAGAGCTGCGGCGCTGTGTCCGCGATCTGGTCGCCTTATCGAGCTTGCCGGCGCTTTGGATCAAAGCCGATGCCAACGAGATCGCTAAAAGCGTCGGGGAGCTTGCGGTGAGCATCCTCGACGCGGACTTCGCCTGCGTTTTCCTGCGCGATCCCGAGCTGGAAGCCGTGCATCGTCACCATAGGTCGATCGAAAGGCCGCTCGATCTCGCGCGGGTTCGCGAGAGGTACCGGCCGAACTCGAGGTTCGAGATCGACGACGGCAATCAAGATCGACTGCGGGCAACGTGCGTGCCGATCGGCCGGGAAGCGGGCTCGGGACTTGTCGCCTTGAGTCGGAGGCCCGGTTTTCCAACCGACACCGAGCAGACGTTGCTGCGGGTGGCAGCCAACCAAGCAGCGACGGCGATAGAACGATGGAAGTCGGAAGCGAAGGTTGCAGAGCAGACGCGCGTTCTGCAGCGGCTGACGATGACCGAGACAGCATTATACACGTTCACGGACCGGCTTTTCCGCGTGCGGTCGCGCGATGAGATTTACGAAGCCGGTCTTGATGCAATCGTCAACATCCTGCGCTGCGATCGTGCGGCGATCCTCCTGTTCGACGCCACGAATGAGATGCGATTTGTGGCTTGGCGCGCCCTCTCGGACGAATATCGCAGAGCCGTTGACGGCCACTCGCCTTGGAAGCCGGAGGACAAATCCGCGACTCCCATATGCATTGAAGATATCGAAAAGGCGGGCGACCTATCCGAAGAGTTAAAGACGGTGGTGAGAGCCGAACGCATTGCCGCGCTGGCGTTCATTCCGATTTTTGCCGGCGGCAAGATCGTCGGTAAGTTCATGGCATATTACGGCGCGCCGCACGCTTTCGCGCGCAGCGAGATCGAGGCCGGTACCGCTATTGCGAGGCAACTCGGGTTTGGCCTCGAACGGCTGCGCGCGGAGGAGACGACGCGGCGGCTCGCCACCATCGTGGATACGTCAGATGACGCCATCATCAGCAAGAATCTCGACGGGGTCATCCAGACCTGGAACCGCGGGGCCGAGCGCATCTTCGGCTACACGGCCCACGAGGTCGTCGGCAAGCCGGTGACGATCCTGATGCCGCCGGAACGGCATAACGAGGAGCCCGGAATTCTCGCGCGGCTGCGGCGTGGCGAGCGGATCGATCACTACCAGACGGTGCGCCGCCGCAAGGACGGCAGCCTTATCGACATCTCCCTCACGGTTTCGCCGGTCCGTGACAATGCCGGACGGATCATTGCCGCGTCGAAGATCGCGCGCGACATCACCGAGCAGAAGCGCGCCGAAGCGGAACTACGCGACAGCGAACGCCGCCTGCAGGAGCTGCTCGCCGCGATTCCCGCAGCGATCTATACCACCGATGCCGCCGGCAAGATCACCTATTACAACGAAGCCGCCGTCGAGTTTGCCGGCCGACGGCCGACGATCGGGTCCGACGAATGGTGCGTGGGCTGGAAGCTGTATTGGCCTGACGGCACGCCATTGCCGCATGATCAATGTCCGATGGCGCTGGCTCTCAAAGAGGATCGCCCGATCAGAGGCAAGGAGGCCATCGCCGAACGGCCCGATGGCACTCGCATTCCCTTCATACCCTTCCCGACGCCGCTGCACGATGCCGACGGCAGGCTGATCGGGGCCATCAACATGCTGGTGGACGTCAGCGAACGCAAACAGGCGGAAACCCAGCAGCGCATGCTGATGCGCGAATTGAATCACCGCGTGAAGAACAACATGCAGATGCTGCAATCGCTTCTGTTCACCGCAACCCGGAACACGCAAAATCTTGAAGCGCGCCAACTTCTCGATGAAGTTTCGAATCGAATTTCGGCAATGGCGGCGGCACAGCGGGTCCTTTACGAGTCAGGCACGGGGAGCAGGGTCAGTGCGGCTGAATTTCTCGACGCCGTCTGCCACGCGGCGCAGCAGAGCTTTTCGCCTACCATCGAAATCGTTCGCGAAATCGTCTCGGGCGAACTGGAAAATGATGACGCCATGCCGCTCGCCCTGATCCTGAATGAATTGCTCACCAATGCCGCCAAGCACGGGTGTAACGGGGGTCGCAACAGTCAAATACGCGTCGGTTTGATCAATGGACAAGGGTTCGAATTGTACGTCGAAGACGACGGTCCGGGTTTCGACTTGCGCTCTGTCAAGGATCGGTCGTCCGGCCTGAAACTCGTCCAATTGCTGGCTCGTCAAGTGCGCGGGCAACTTGAAGTGAGTAGGAAGCCCGCCAGCCGCTGCACGATTCGATTCAAATAGGTTTGCAAATGCCAGCTGACATTATCGTCGTTCCTTCCCGCGGACCGCCGTCGAGCCCATTGGCCTGGTGGGGTTACATAACCAGCGCGGCTGAAGGTGGCGGTTCCGGAACACAGCTGGGCAAAGGCGAGCGCATCCTTGTCGTCGAAGACGACCTTCTCGTCGCAAGCCAGATGGAGGCAGCATTATCGGATGCCGGATTCGATGTCGTCGGCATCGCGGCGACGCGCGAAGAAGCATTGCATCAGGCGGAAGCGCGATCTCCAACGGTGGTCGTGATGGACATCCACCTACCCGGCGACGGCGACGGGATCGACGCTGCGCTCGAATTGTTCCGCTTGCATGGGATCCGCTGCATCTTCGCAAGCGCATATTCCGATAGCGAAGCGCAGCGGCGCGCGGCACCTGCCGCCCCGCTTGGTTGGCTGCAAAAGCCCTATACGATGGCGTCCCTCACGGCGATGGTTCGTGCAGCGATGAGCGAGCTCCGCAGCCTGCGCGATTGAGGGCGCCGCGATTTGCTCGTGCGCCGTTCGTCCCTTGTTGTCCCAGAGCGCGGCAAAGGTTTCTGCAGCCGCCCCACCCGAAAGTGCCTTCCCGGAGCCTCCGCCAAGGTGACGTTCGCGGATCGATCGAACACGATCGCAGCGTCGCCGTCATGATGGCATTGATGCAGCGAAAGGCCGCTCCGGCCTCGCACCGCAATGGCATTTTTGCGGCGCCCGCGTGAACCCGATGTGGTGTCTGCGAGTTACCAAGCGCGAGACACTATCCCCAGGAGGCTGACAATGCTCTCAAGACTTCTCACCGCGACCGTCGTCGGCGCGTTTTTGATCGCCGCCCCGGCGATGGCCCAAAGCAACTCGAGTTCATCGAGTCCCCGCCAAAGCGCTTCGGCCGCCGGCCTGTGGCAAGGCTCGAAGCTCATCGGCTTGAACGTCTACAACGATCAGAATCAGAAGATCGGGACCATCCAGCAACTGATGGTCGACAAGAACGGAAACATCGCATCGGTGGTGATCGGCGTCGGCGGTCTTCTCGGCGTGGGCGAGCGCGACGTCGCGGTCAAATTCGCCGACCTCAAGTTCAGCGATCAGCCGGTACCGAGCTCGTCTTCGTCGAGCGCGCCCGCTCCGCGTCCAACGACGACGACCGGTGCGGCAACGACCTCCACATCGGCCCCGCGCACCTATCCGGACCATGCCGTGCTCAACGCCACGGCGGACCAGCTCAAAGCGATGCCGCAGTTCGACTACAACAAGTAAGCGGAAAACCTCGATGAAAGAACCCGGCCTCGCGGCCGGGTTTTTCCGCGCCTCGCGTCCTCGCAAGCAGCCACGGGTCAGTGGTGCCAAAACAGCGCCAACAGGATGACGATCGGCAGCGGAACGCCGAGAAGCCATAGCAGCACGCCGCGTCCGAATCCCACAAGCGCCTCCTCTCGTTTCTTGCGACGAGACAAATCATCGCCACGGAACAACCGTAAAGGCGCACGTTCGGTTCCGCGCGATTAAACGTTTCCCCAAACACGAATGCAACGATCGGTCCATGCACGATCGGTCCATGCGCCATCCGGAACAATTTGCGAGCTCACGTGATTAGGTAGACGCGCGGCGTCAGCCGCCCGATTTCTTCTCCGTCGCGAGGACCGACGATGGCCGACGTGCAAGCCGCAAATTTATCCGACGTCTCGATCATGGCAGCAGAGACGGATCTGATCGCAGGCATACCGGCGCAAAGCCCGATCTCGTGGCACGCGGTCGTCGCCGGCGCATTTGCTTCGGCGGCGCTCACGCTCCTGCTGATCGCCTTCGGCGCCGGCATGGGATTCTCCGCCGTTTCGCCGTGGTCGAACTCGGGCGTGTCGAGCACCACGTTCAGCATCGGCACCGGCCTCTATCTGATCGTGACCGCGATGCTCGCATCCACGGTCGGCGGCTACGTCGCGGGCCGGCTACGCGCGCCGTGGCCCGGCCCCCTCACCGACGAGATTTTTTTCCAGGACACCGCGCACGGCTTCATCGCCTGGGCCTGCGCCACCGTATTGAGCGCCGCCGCCCTCGGCGCCGCCGCAAGCACGATCGTCGCGGGCGCGAGCGGCGGCCTTACGCAGCGCACGGCGGCGGATGGAGGTCCGGCGGCCATCTACGTGGACGAGCTGTTTCGGCCGGCGCCGAACGCAGCCATCGCGCCCAATGCGGTCGTCGCGCCGAAGGCGGTCGACACGCTGACCCGCGCCGAGGTCGATCGCCTCCTGATGAGGACCTTGCGCAACCGCGGCGATCTTTCCGCCGCCGACGCGGCGTACCTAGCGCAACTCGTCGCATCACGCACCGGCTTGGGCCAGGCCGATGCTCGTTCCCGGGTGAGTGAAATCGTCAACGAGGCGAAGTCGGACATCGACAAGGCGCGCGCCGCCGCCGCCAAGCTCTCGCTCTGGCTCACAGCCGCGCTTCTCGCCGGCGCGCTCGCCTCGAGCCTCGCCGCCATCGAGGGAGGTCAACTGCGCGACCGCCGCCTGTAGCGCAGGTCCCGGCGAGAGCCTGCCCGCGATTGATCGGGGCAAATGCCCGGCTCGCCGGCAAGGAAATACGCCATGCAAGGAATCCGGCCCGTGTTCCGATTCGAACGGAACGGAAAATGCTCCAGCCAACGGCCGACAACAGAAAAGGAGTGAACGATGGGACCGATACTGCTGTGGCTCCTGGGCGTGCCAATTCCGATCATCATCCTCCTCGTGCTGTTCATGCACTGAGGCGTTGCCGTGACCAGTAAGCGATCGATTCGCACGTTGCCGAGATGATGATGGCATGATCTCCCGCTCGCCGAGACATGATCGGCTGCCCTTGATTCGCAAGAACGATCGCTGGGCGATACGGTTTCGCGGCAAGTGCGCGGATTTCGTCGATCGGCCATCCGCGATTCGGGCCGCCGTCACGGAGGCAGATTGTTGAAAAAGTTGAGCGTCGAAAACGTGCAAGACACGGCTTGCATCAGGGGGCCAATCGCCGTCCCAGGCATACGTTCGCTCCTCGTTTCGCGCAGAGTGCAGCCCAGCCAGTATATCGGTGCGCACGGGCTCTACCACCGGTCGAGCGAAAATCACTCAGGGTTCGCAAGAGACCCCTGACGACCCGCATCGCGCTTCGGGACCTCGCGCTTGGAAGGCCGGCAGCACAACCGCGGCCCCTCACCTATGAGGGACCGCTTGCCTTGCGACGCCGCCCCCTCACTCCGCCGCCGCCGCACCCGCCTTCCCCCGCTGCCTTGCCCGCCACTCCTCCACCCCCTGCACCACCACGAAGAAGCTCGGCACGAACAGCACCGCCAAGCACGTCGAGGCGAGCATGCCCGAAAATACCGTGATGCCAATCGACTTGCGCGCGCTCGCCCCCGCCCCGGTCGCGAGCACGAGCGGCAGCACGCCGAGGATGAAGGCAAACGACGTCATCACGATCGGGCGGAAGCGGGCGCGCGCCGCCGCGACCGCCGCCTCGACCAGCGCCTGGCCGTCGCGGCGCAGCTCGCGCGCGACCTCGACGATCAGGATCGCGTTTTTTGCCGACAGCGCGATCAGCAGCACGAGCCCGATCTGGACGTAGAGATTGTTGTCCACATGCAGCGCGCTCAGGATCGACACCGGCCCGACGAGCGAGAGCGGCACCGCGAGGATGACCGAGATCGGCGCGTACCAGCTCTCGTACTGGCCGGCGAGCACCAGGTAGACCAGCAGCAGCGCGAGCGCGAAGACGACGAGGATCTGCCCGCCGATGATCTTCTCCTGGTACGACAGCGCGGTCCATTCGTAGCCCGCGCCGGCGGGCAGCGTGCGCGCCGCGATCTGCTCCATCAGCTTGATCGTGTCGCCGCTCGATACGCCCGCCTTGGGCAGCGCCACGATCGTCGCCGAGGGATAGAGGTCGTAGAGGCTGATCAGCGAGGGCCCGACGGTCGGCGTGATGGTGAGAAGCGTGCCGAGCGGGATCATGTTGCCCTCGCTGTTGCGCACCGTGAGGTTGCGCACGTCCTCGAGCCGCAGGCGGAAGTTTGCGTCGGCCTGCACGTAGATCTGGAAGGTGCGGCCGAACTTGTTGAACTGGTCGACATAGGCCGAGCCGAGATAGCCGGCGAGCGCGGAGAACACCTGGTCGAGCGTGAGATGCAGCGTCTGCGTCTTCACGCGATCGACCTGCACGAGGTATTGCGGCACGCGCGAGCGGAACGGCGCGTTGACGCGCGCGATCATCGACTGGCTCTGCGCATTCTGCGCGACCGCGCCCGTGATCGTCTGCAGCTTGGCGAGGTCGAAGCTCGCGTCGCGCAGCTCGATCTGCATGGTCGCGCCCGCCGCGTTGCCGACGCCCTGGATCGGCGGCGGCGGCACCACCAGGATCTGCGCCTCCTCGATCGCGTCGAGCGCGCGGTTGAGCCCGACGAACAGCGACAGCAGATCCTCGCCCTTCCCGCGCTGGCTCCAGTCCTTGAGGATGATGTAGGCGACGCCCGCATTGGCGAGCGGCGCGCTGTTGTCGAGCACCGAGATGCCCGAGATCGCGACCACCTGCTGCACGCCCGGCGTCTTCTTGGCGATCGCGGTGACCTCGTCCATCACGTGCTTGGTCCGCTCGAGCGAGGCGCCGTCGGGAAGCTGCACGCTCGCCAGCAGATAGCCCTGGTCCTCGATCGGCAGGAAGCCGGTGGCGACGCGGGTGAAGCCGTAGAACGCGACCGCGATGATGATCAGCGCGAGCGCGACCATGGCGCCGCTGCGCGCGGCCATCCGCCCGATCAGCCGCGCATAGGCGCCTTCGACGCGGCGATAGACCGCATTGAAGGCGCGATAGGCGGCGTTGCGCTGCGCGAGCGGCACCGGCCGGCGCAGCCACATGGCGCTCTGCGTCGGCTTGAGCGTCATGGCGTTGACGGCGCTGAGCAGCGCGGTCGCGGCGATCACCAGGGCGAACTGCGCATACATGCGGCCCGTGAGGCCGGGCAGGAATGCGGCGGGCAAGAAGACCGACATCAGCACCAGCGTGATGCCGATGATCGGCCCGGTGAGCTGGTCCATGGCGCGCACCGCCGCATCGTGCCCGCTCATGCCCTGCTCGATATTGTGCGCGGCGCCCTCAACCACCACGATCGCGTCGTCGACCACGATGCCGATCGCGAGCACGATCGCGAACAGGGTCGAGAGGTTGACCGTGAACCCCATCGCGGCCATCGCGGCGAAGGCGCCGATGATCGTCACCGGCACCGTGGTCGCCGGCACCAGCATGGCGCGCCAGTCCTGCAGGAAGACGAGGATGACGATCAGCACCAGGACGGCGGCCTCGATCAGCGTCTTGTAGACCTCGCGGATCGATTCATCGACGAACGTGGTGGTGTCGAACGGAACGCCGTAGACGAGCCCTTGCGGAAACTCCGCCGCCAGCGCCTTCATCCGCTTGTTCACCTCGCCCGCGACGTTGAGCGCGTTGGCGCCGGGCGCGAGAAAGATCGCGAGGCCCGCCGCCGGCCGGCCGTCGAGGGTGAAGACCTGGCCGTAGGTCTGCGCGCCGAGCTCGACCCGGCCGATGTCGCGCACGCGGGTGATCTCGCCGGCCGCGCCGGTCTTGACGATCACGTCGGCGAACGCGCCCGGCTCGTCGAGCCGGCCGGGCACGTTGAGCGTGTACTGGAACGACTGGTCGGCGGGCGCCGGCGGCGCGCCGATCTGCCCGGCGGTCACCTGCGCGCTCTGCTGCTGCAGCGCCTGCACGACGTCCTGCGGCGCGAGCCCGCGCGCCTGCATCTTGTCGGGGTCGAGCCACACCCGCATCGAGTACTGCCCGGCGCCGAACACGCTGACGCTGCCCACCCCGGGCAGCCGGGCGATCTCGTCCTTGAGGCTGATGGTCGCGTAGTTCGCGAGATAGAGGCTGTCGTAGCGCGCGTCGGGCGAGGTCAGCGTCACGATCTGCAGGATCGCGGTCGATTTCTTCTCCACCGTGACGCCCTGCGCCTGCACGGCCTGCGGCAGCGACGAGAGCGCGCTCGACACCCGGTTCTGCACCAGCACCTGCGCGAAGTTGAGATCGGTGCCGATGTTGAACGTCACGGTCAGCGTGTAGCTGCCGTCGGCGCCGGCGTAGGACTGCATGTAGATCATGCCCTCGACGCCGTTCACCTGCTGCTCGAGCGGCAGCGCCACGGTATCGATCACGGTGCGGGCGCTCGCGCCCGGATAGCGGGTCGTGACCTGCACGGTCGGCGGCACCACGTCGGGATATTGCGCGACGGGGAGCCGGTAGAGCGCGACGAGGCCGATCACGACCATCAGGATGGCGATGACGTTCGCCAGCACCGGCCGCTCGATGAAGAATTTCGAGATCATGGCGCGCCCGTCAGTGCGCGCCGGCGGGCGCCGCCGCATTGGCGGCGGTCTGCGTCTGCGGCTCGACCTTCTGGCCGGGAATCGCGCGCATGAGCCCGTTCACCACCACCCGGTCGCCCGCCGCGAGCCCCTTGGCGATGACGCGCAGGGTGCCGACGAGCTGGCCGATCTCGACCTTGCGCTGCTCGACCACGTTGTCCTTGTCGACCACCAGCAGGTAGCGGCCGCTCTGGTCGCTGCCGAGCGCGACGTCCGGCACCAGCAGCGCGTCCGCGATCTCGCCGAGCGGAATGCGCACGCGCACGAAATACCCCGGCATCAGCACGTGATCGGGATTGGCCAGGATGCCGCGCGTCGCCAGCGTGCCGGTCGACGGGTTGACGGTCGGCGCCGCGTAGTCGAGCGTGCCGCGATGCGGGTAGCCGCGCTCGGTCTGCAGGCCGAGCTCGATCGGCACCTTCTTGATGTCGTCGCGCGTGAGCCCGCGCCGCGCCATCTCGGCGCGGATGTTGAGCACGTCCTGCTCGCTGATGTTGAAGCTCACGTAGATCGGCGCGTTCTGCACGATGGTGGCGAGCACGGTCGGCGTCGCGGTGCCGCCGACATATTGCCCGACCGACACCTGGCGCGCCGTGACGATGCCGTCGAACGGCGCGGCGACCTGGGTGTAGTCGTAGTTGATCTGCGCGAGCTGCGTGCTCGCGTGCGCCTGGTCGAAGGTCGATTGCGCCGAATCGCGCTGCGCCAGCGCCTGGTCGTAGGTCGCCTGCGGCGTATTGCGGGTGGCGAGCAGCTCGACCTGGCGCTGGAAGGCCGCCTGCGCGACCTTCAGGTTCGACTCGGCCGCGGCCTCGGCGGCTTTCGCCTGCTCGAGCTTCACCCGATAGGGCTCGGGCTCGATCGTGAACAGCAGCGTGCCCTTGGTGACCGTCGCGCCGTCCTGATACTTGATCTCGGCGATGAAGCCCGGCACGCGCGCGACCAGATCGGTCGAGTTCACCGCCGTCATGTTGCCGGTGGTTTCGAGATAGCGGGTGACGGATTGCCGGGTCGGCGTCGCGACCGTCACGCGCGGCGGCGGCGGCGCGACATAGTTGTTGCCTTGGCCGCAGGCCGCAAGCAGCGCCGCGGCCAGCATCGGGGCCGCGACCGATACCTTCACCAGGCGATGGCCCATGCCCAGGTCTCCCAACCATGTGCGGCGATTGCCGTAGGATCGCGCGCGGCCGCCGCGCTGGCAAGCCGGGTGCGGCCGCCGCATCCCGATACTACGCGACGCAGCCGGTCGAACGCGTGACACCGGCGCCGGCCGGCTCTTAACAGCTCGTCAAGGAAAGCCCCGCTAAATTGCGCCGGCTCCCGCCCCCGAGCGCGAACGTCCGCTCCCGCGACGCGCACGCAATACGGACATCCGTCCATGCGCAGTCAGCCCGGTCCAGCGAGCGGAGCCGCCAAAGGCGTGCCCTCCGGCAGCGAAATCTTCGTCGTCGACGACGACGACGACATGCGCGAGCTGCTCGTCGCCATCCTGTCGCTCGAAGGCTATCCGGTGAAGAGCTTTGCCGACGGCGAAACCTTCCTGCGCACCGCCGGCACCCGCACGCCGGTCTGCCTGTTTCTCGACGTCGTCATGCCCGGGCGATCCGGCATCGACGTGCTCAAGGAGCTCGCCGCGCGGCGCTACGAGGCGCCGATCTTCCTGATCTCCGGCCGCGGCGACACCCCGATGGTGGTCGACGCGCTGAAGAGCGGCGCGCGCGATTTTCTCCACAAGCCGTTCGACCCCTATGCGGCGGTGCAGCGCGTGCGCGATGCCGTCGAGATATGGGCCAGCCGCACCGAGAAGCAGAGCAGCGTCGGATTGGAGGACAAGGAGTTCCCCGGCCACGTCCGCCTGACGCGGCGCGAAGCCGAGGTGCTGGCGCAAATCATGCGCGGCGCCTCGAGCAAGGACATCGGCACGGCGCTCGGCATCGGCAAGCGCACGGTCGACAATTTCCGCATGAACATCATGAAGAAGCTCGGCGCCAAGAATATCGCCGACCTCGTGCGCATCATCATGACCTGAACGGCGCGGCGGCGAGGCCGGGGGAATCGCGCCCGGCCGCGGCCGCGCTCCGCCATTTCCAATCCACTGGCTGACCGCGGGCGTCGTCCGCGGTCTTTTTGCTTCTTGCGGCACGTCATGCATTCGCGGCGAACGCCGCGGCGCGCCGTGACGTCGTCGCGTGGTTAGCGGCCGATTACCCCTTTCATGAAGCTTGTCGGTAAATCGCTCCGGTCGAAGAAACCGGATTGCAAGGCCTTACGTGTAATTGTCGCACGTGCTCCCGGACGGCCAAAGGCGATAACATGTTGCGCAAGTCCTCGGCACCGATCCGCTTCCACTATGGCAACCATCATGGTGCGACCGCCCTCGCGGTGCCGGCGGGCTTGCGCAGCGCCCCTGCCGGCGCGCGATTTCTCGCAACGCTGCGCGATCTCGCCTTCATCGCCATGGCGTGGGCGATCTTCATCGGCACCATGATCTATCCGGCAACGCAGATCGTCGGGATCGCGGCCTGCGCGATCGCGCTGTTCATCGGCGCCGGACGCGCGCGCGGCAACGCGGCACGATGCTAGCCGCTTGCATCCGCGATAACGCCGGCGCCCCCGGGGCAGCGAACAGCGTGATTTCCGCAACGACTAAATAGGTTAATACGGCATTAACCAAGTTATATGCGAAGTTAATCGCTCTTTTTCGCCACGAATTGTCCAGTCGAACGTGCTGGTAGTTCTACGCATAGACGTAGAATCGCGATTCCGATACAACTCATGCCGGATGGGAACGTTAATTCCATCGGAGCGATCGTAGAATCGCGCCGTCCGACAACAAGGTCCCTTTTTCGTCATCCGGCTGCTTCGCTCGCCGCGCGCCTGGGCTCGCACGAGAACGGCGGAGCCTTGCCGACAACCCCTGGCGTAGCTCATGCGTGTCTTTCCGGCGTATTGCGTGGCGTTGCCTGCATGAACCTCGAGCAACCGCCGCGCCTGCGCTGCGCCTGCGTCGTCGGCACGCGGCCCGAGGTCATCAAGATGGCGCCGGTGATCCGCCGCCTGGGGCGCACCGACTGGGCGGCGCCCGTCGTCGTCGCAACCGGTCAGCAGGACGGCCTGCTCGGCCAGGCGCTCGCCGACTTCGCGATCGTTCCCGACCACGCGATTGCCCACAGCCCGAAGGGCGGGAACCTGATCTCGGTGCTCGCCGCGATCGTCGCGAAGCTCGACGATGTCTTCGCGCAAGTCCGCCCCGCGCTCGTGGTGGCGCAGGGCGACACCACCTCGGTGTTCGCCGCCTCCCTTGCCGCCTTCTATCGCGACATCCCGTTCGTGCACGTCGAAGCCGGCCTGCGCACCGGCGACCTGCTGGCGCCGTTTCCCGAGGAGTTTCACCGCCGCGCCATCGCGATCGCGACGCTCCTGCATTGCGCGCCGACCGAGGCCGCCGCGCTGCATCTGCGCGAGGAGAACATCCCGGCGGATCACGTCCTGATGTGCGGCAACACCGTGATCGACGCGCTGATCGAGACCGCGGCCGCCGCCCCGGCCCCGCCGCATGGATTTCCGCAGGTCGCGAAGCCCATCCTGCTCACCGCGCATCGCCGGGAGAATTTCGGCGAACCGCTGCGCGAGGCCTTCGCGGCGATCCGCGATTTCGTCGACGCCGCGCCTGACACCGCCGTCTACTTTCCGGTCCATCCCAACCCGGCGGCGCGATCGGTCGCCTATCGGGTGCTGTCCGGCCACCCGCGCATCGTGCTCGCCGAGCCCGCCTCCTACGGCGAGATCGTCGGCGCGATCCAGCGCGCCTGGCTCGTCGTCACCGACAGCGGCGGATTGCAGGAAGAGGCGCCGGCCCTGGGCAAGCCCGTGCTGGTGCTGCGCGACGTCACCGAGCGGCCGGAGGCGGTCGCGGCGGGCGCCGTGCGCGTCATCGGCACGCGCCACGACCAGGTGCGCGACGAGCTCCGGCACCTTCATCGCGACGCCGCCGCCTACGCCGGCATGGCGCGGCCGGTCTTTCCCTACGGCGACGGCCACGCGGCGCAACGGATCGTCGCGGCGCTGGAACGGCGGATGATCGGCCGTGCCGTCATGCCGGCGACCACGCAGCAGCATGGCGGGCAAGCATGGACGCATTGACGATCACGGTCCTGCAGTATCGCTACTACATCGAGGTGCTGGCGATCGTCATCGCCTCGCTGACCGCGATCTCCAGCGTCGATGACGTGTTCGTCGACCTCTACTACTGGTGCCTGCGCGCCTCGCGCAAGCAGAAGGCCAAGCAGCGGGCGCTGGCGCATCGCCTGCAGGCGGGCGCCGAGCTCCCCGAACGACCGTTCGCCATCATGGTGCCGGCCTGGCGGGAGAGCGACGTCATCTTCTCGATGGTGGCGACCAATTCGCGCCTCCTGGTCTATCGCAATTGCCACTATTTCATCGGCGTCTACCGCAACGACCAGCCGACCAGCGACCAGGTCAAGCGCATTCAGGCGTTCTACGCCAACGTTCACATGGTGGTGGTGCCGCGCGACGGGCCGACCAGCAAGGCCGACTGCCTCAACGAGGTCGTCGCCGCCATTCTCGGCTACGAGACCGAGACCGGCACAGCCTTCGCCGGCATTGCGTTGCACGACGCGGAGGATTTCATCCATCCGCACGAGCTGAAGGTGTTCAACACGCTGATCGGCGAGTTCGATTTCGTCCAGCTCCCGGTCTTTTCCTTCACCCAGCCGATCCGCGACGCGATCGGCGGCATCTACATGGACGAGTTCGCCGAGGTGCACGCCAAGGACCTGATCGTGCGCGATCACCTGAGCGGGCTGATCCCGTGCGCCGGCGTCTCCGCCTGCTTCAGCCACAATGCGATCGTCGCGCTCGCGCGGGAGAACCACGGCGAGGTTTTTCAGACCGCGAGCTTCACCGAGGACTACGACATCGCGTTCCGCCTGCGCGCGCTCGAGCTGAAAGCCGCCTTCGTCTCCTGCCAGGTGAACTACACGATCGACATCGACCAGGAGAGCGTGACCCCCGTCTATGTCCGGCGCATGCTGCCGGTGTCGACGCGGGAATTCTTCCCCTCCGAGCTGCGCGGCGCCTACCGCCAGCGCGCGCGCTGGCAGATCGGCATCGTGTTTCAGGGCACCTCGACGCACGGCTGGAAGGGCAACCGCGGCACCCGCTATTTCCTGTTTCGCGACCGCAAGGGCATCTTCACGGCCCCGGTCATCATCCTCGGCTATTTCGCGCTCACCAACCTGGTGCTGATCGGCCTCTATCTCGCGTTCGTCGCGCCGGGCGCGCAGTTCGACTATGTGCTGCTCGGCCAGCCGCATGCGATCGAGCTGTTCTTCGTCAACGTCGGCTTCCTGGTGTGGCGCCTGCTGCATCGGGTGATCTTCACCACCAAGATCTACGACTGGCGGCACGGCATGATGGCGGTGCCGCGCCTCGTCGTCGCGAATTTCGTCAACTTCTTCGCGGCGGTGCGCGCCACCCGCGTCTATGTCGGCCACCGCGTCACCGGCAAGCCGCTGGTCTGGGACAAGACCTCCCATTCCTATCCGGTCAAGTTCCGCGCCGATCCCGGCTCGGCAGGCTCGGCCGGCGATCGCGCCGACGGCGCGGCGCCGGATCCGCATTGGGTGGCGCAATGATGCGCCCGCTCCGCGTCGATCGCTCGCGCACCTCAGTCGTGCGGCTGCGCGCGCTCCTGGTCACGAGCGCCCTCGCCTGCGCCGCCGTGCCGCTGCAGATCGGCGACGCCCGCGCCCAAGCCGGCGGCGCCGCGACCGCGCCCCAGGCGGACGCCAAAGCGGCGGCCGCCAAGGCCGAGGCGGACATTCACGCCGCGCGGCTCGTCGCCGCGGCGCGCCCCGCCGACGAGGCCCCGGTCAGAATCCTGGTCGATCTCCTGGCGCGCGCCGGGCGCACCCGCGAGGCCGTCGCCGAGGCGGACCGTTTTGCGGCGGGCGGAAACGCGAGCGCGGCGCTGCGCGCGCAACGCGGGTTTCTGCGCCGCAAGCTCGGCGATCTTGCCGGCGCGATCGACGATTTCAACGCGGCGCTGCAGGGCGGTACGCTGGCGCCCGACCAGCGGCGCAATGTCGAGGCCGGGCTCGGCGAGGCGCGCGTCGCGCAGATGCAGCGCGAGCTCGCGCGCGCGCAGGACGATCTCGCCGCCAAGGATTTCGCCCGCGCCGCCGAGGAGGCACGGCGCCTCCTCGCCGACCATCCCGGCACCGAGGCCGCCATGCGCATCCGCATCGCGGCGTTGATCGGCGCCGGCGACAAGCGCGCCGCGCTGGCGGAGCTCGATCAGATCGTGCAGGCCGGCGAGATCGATCCGCTGTTGCTCGCCCAGCGCGGCTATCTGCGGCGCGAGCTCGGCGATGCGCGCGGCGCCGCGCAGGATTTCACCGCCGCCCTGCACGATCTGAATCTCGCGCCCGACCAGCGGCGCAACCTCGAAGCCGCGCTCGCCGAGGCGCGCGCCACCGAGGCACAGGCGGTGGCCATTTCGGCGAACGCCGCGCTCACCTCGGTCAACGCCGCGCTCGCCCGGCGCGACTACGCCGCCGCGCTCGCGGCGAGCGAGGCTGCGGTGCGGCGCGACCCCGCTTCCGAGCCCGCCATGCTGGCGCGCCTCGACGCGCTGATCGGCGCCGGGCAGAAACGCCAGGCGCTCGCCGAAAGCGACGCCTTCATTTCGCGCCAGGCCTCCGGTCATGCCGCGAGCGCGCTGATGCGCGCGCGGCGCGGCTTTCTGCGCCGCGAGCTCGGCAATACGGGCGGCGCGATCGAGGATTTCGCCGCCGCGCTTGCGGGCGAAGGCCTCAACGCCGACCAGCGCAAGAACGTCACGGCAGCGCTCGCCGAGGCGCGCGCCGCCGGCGTGCAGGACGAGTACAATCGCGCCCAGGCCGCCCTCGCCAAGGGCGACTTCGCCGGCGCGGCGCGCATCGCCGACGGGATTCTCGCGCGCGACCCCAACGCGGAAGCGGCGATGCGCCTGCGCCTCGATGCGCTGACCCGCGCCGGCCGCAAGGACGCGGCGCGCGCCGACATGGACCGGCTGATCGCCCGCGGCAACGCGCCCGCCTGGCTCGTCGCCCAGCGCGGCTACGCGCGCTACGCCGCGAACGAGCTCGCCGGCGCGGTGCATGATTTCGACGCGGCGCTGCGCCGTCGCGATCTCGATCGCAAGAGCGTTGCCGATATCCGCTACACGCGCACGGTCGCGGTCGCGACGCTCGCCGAGCGCGCCGGCAAGCCGCGCGAGGTGGAAGCCGCCTATCGCGACTACCTCAAGCGCGATCCGAACCGCGCCGATGCCTGGTTCAAGCTCGGCTACCTGCTGTTGAAGGAGAAGCGGCGCGAGGAGGCCGCCGAGGCGCTGAGCCGGGGTCTTGCGCTGCGCCCCGACGGCCCCGCCTATCTCGACGCCACCAATGCGTCGATCCTCACCGACGCGCCGCGCGCCTCCGCGTTCTACCGCAAGGCGCTCGATCTGTGGTACGCGGGCGACAAGAGCCTCGCCGACAAGACCGCGACCGACATGGCGCGCGTGCGCAACGAGGTCGACGAGGCCGACGCCTCGATCCGCACCTCGATCGGCCTGCTCGGCATCACGGCGCGGCCGCAGACGGCGGGCGGCAACAATCTCGCGGCCGGCGCCGACACGCGCGTGCGCTTCGACGGCCGCTACCTGCCGGACATTCCCGGCCTCGAGGCCTTCGTGCGCGGGCTGACCGGCAAGGATGCGAACGGAATCCGCGAAACCGAGTCGGGCGTCGGCCTGCGCTACCGGCCGTTCAGCGACATCAATTTCTACGTCGGGGGGCTGGCGGATCACTTCTTCCAGCCGAATGTCGAAAACGAGATGCTGGTGATCTGGGGGCTCGGCGTCGGCGCCGATTCCTATCCCTACCGGAGCGGCTGGATGCCCTATTGGGATTTCGGCACCTTCGGCACCTGGCGCACCGGCGACACGCGCGTGCTGCAGGATATCCGCGCCAATGGCGGCTTCCTCTACCAGCTGCAGACGCCGCTGCGCACCGCCATCGGCCCGACCTTGCTCGCGGTCGGCGGCTACGACAACCAGGCGACCAACCCGTTCGCGGCCGGCATCGGCCCGAGCGTGCTGGCGAACTTCTGGGTCGGCGGCGACCGCTATCGTTCCTACGACGCGCTCGTGAGCGTGCAGGTCGGCTATGTCTTCAATGTCGGCATCGATGAGCGCCAGCGCGGCTGGCGCGCGACGATCGGCGTCACGTTCTGAAATTTCGCCGTCATCGCTTGCGCTCGATGACCGCGACATAGCCATAGCCGAGAAAAGGTGCCGTCCAGTTGTTGATCACCCGTCCCTCGGCAGTGTCATGCAACAGCGGATAGTCCTCGAAATCGTCGGCGAAGGGCGCCGTCACGTCGTCGAGCTGCACCTCGGCGTCCTCGCCGTAGAGGCCGAGGCCACCGGCGACATAGGGCCGCTCGCCGTCCACGTAGGACACGATCTCGACGCCGTCGAGGCGCACCGTGATGACGTCGCGCTCTTGATTGCGCTCTTCGTTGCGCGCTTGGCGGATCTCGAACTGATGCCACCCGCCGATCGGAAAGCTCGCTTCGCCCGAGGCTAGGAAGCGCTGCCCTCCCGGATAGGCCGGATCGCGCTTGCCGAGCTCCCAGCCGTTCGGCTTGATCGCGAGATAGTAGAAGTGCTGCTGATCGCGATAGTCCCACACCAGCCAGGCGCATTCCCACGGATTGGGCGGCGAGCCGACGCGAAGCTGCCGCACGGTCGCGACGCGCCCCGCAAACGTGAACGGAACCGCGAAGGTCTGCCGCGACAGCAGCAGCGCCGCGTGGGTCGTATCGGCCTTGTCGGCGGCTTTGGGGGCGAGCACGATCACGCGCGTGCGCACGCTGCGCCGATCTGCCGAGCCGTGGTCGCCGGCGGGCATGCGCGGCGCGGGCGAGTCGATGCGCGGCTCGGCGGCGCGCGCGGCGACGATCGCCGGGGCGCCTCGCTGGGCGCCCAATTGGCCGGCGGTCACCGCCAGAACGAATACAATTGCTGCCCCTTTCGCCATCGCGGTTCCATGCTGCGGCCTGCCGGGGGGAGCGACCGGCACCGCATGTGCGGCGTTTCTACTTGAATTTCCTAAATAAACCTGCGCAAGCGCGGTCCCCGCCGCGCCGCGCGGGACCTTGCCTAGATTTTGCGTGGAATGCCTGCCGAATCGGCAACGCGAACGCCACGGCAGGGTCGCGGTATTGCCCAACATATTTCCTGAACGGGCGGCAGGCTCGCGGCTACCATGCCGTCGATTCGGAACCGAACCCGCGGCGGAGGCGTTTTTGGTGCACAACCAACAGGAACGGACAGATGGCAATGCGAGACCGTAGCTCGTTGCGGGCGTTCGTTGTGTGCTTGGCGGCGGGCGGCGCCGTGCTCACGGCAGCGCCGGCGTTCGCAGCCGATCCGAGCGGCGAGTGGCTGGTCGCCGACCATACGGCGCGCATCCGCATCGAGCGCTGCGCCGACGGCTACTGGGGCAGCATCGCGTGGGAGCAGACGCCCGGGATCGACAAGAACAATCCCGACCCCAACAAGCGCGGACGCCCGCTGCTCGGCGCGCCGATCCTGCTGTCGATGAAGCCCGAGGACAGCAACAAGTGGGAGGGCAAGGTCTACAATCCGAAGGACGGCGGCTACTACCATGCCAGCATCAAGCTGGAAGGCGCGAACGAGCTGCGCCTGGAAGGCTGCATGCTGATCTTCTGCAGCGGCGAGACCTGGACACGCGTGCCCGACACCGGCCACGCGACGACCGGCGCCGCCGCCGCGACACCGTCGCGCAGCGTCTGCCCGCGCTGAGCGGGCAGCGCGCCGGCGAGCGCGGCTATGCGACCGGCGCGTCGGCCTTGCAGGCGTCGCGCGGCTTGCCCATGAGCACGGGCTGAAACAGCACCGCGGCCGCGAGCGTGCACACGAGCGACAGCGCGAGCAGCCGGCCCATGCTCGAGGTGCCGGGGTGGCTCGAGAACCACAAGGATCCGAACGCGGTCGCGGTCGCCATCGCGCTGAAGAAGACCGCGCGCGTGAGGCTCGATTGCAGCATCTGGGTCTGCCCGGCGCGCCACGCCATCACGTAGTAGATCTTGAAGGCGACGCCGACGCCGAGCAGCAGCGGCAGCGCGATGATGTTGGCGAAGTTGAGCGGAAAGCCGACCAGCGCGCAGATTTCCAGCGTGACGACGCCGGCGAGCAGCAGCGGCACCAGGGTGAGCAGCACGTCGCCGATCCGCCGCAGCACGACCCACAAGAGGATCGAGATCACCAGCATCGCGCACAGCCCCGCCTCGATGAAGGCGCGCACGATCGTCTGGCCCGATTCCATGATGCCGACCGCCTCGCCGGTCGCGTTGGGCGCGACCTTGAGCACCGATTGCGCAAACGTGCGGATCACCTCGTTGTCGTTGGGATCGCCTTTCATGCCCACCTCGATGCGGGCGTGCCCGTCGGGCGCGACCCATTCGCGCGCGATGTCGGGCGGCACCGAGGCGCGCGTCACCGGTCCGGCGAGCAGCGCGGTGCGCAGCTCGGCAAGATCGGCGACGAGCGGCTCGACCATCGCGCGCGCGACGGCGGCGCGCGCCTCAGTGCCTGCGTCGGCGAGCTTGACGAGGTCGTCGGCGAGGCGCCGGGCGGCCTTGGCGCCGACGCCCTGCTCGCCCTCGGCGGACTCGCGCAGCGCTGCGGCGCCGTTGCGCAGCGCGGCCACCACCTCGGCGTCGCTCGGCGCCGGCTTGACCGCCGGCGGATTGAGCGCGCGGTGCAGCGCGGTCGCGGCCGCGCGGATGCGGGCGAGCTTGGCGGGCTGGTCGTCGGGCACGAAGCTGTCGATCGTGCGCGTGCGCGCGACGTCCGGCAGCGCGGCGAGCTTTTTCGCCATCGCGTCCGCCGCGTCGGCGTTGGCGGCCAGCACCTCGGCGGTGTGCGAGCTCATGTTGGGATCGCGCCGCAGATCGAGATAGGTCGCGATCGATTCGACCTTCGGGCTGCGCAGATTGGTCGGATTGAAATCGAACTGCAGATGGGCGAGCAGCGGCAGGCCGCCGATCGCGACCAAGAGCGTGCCGACGATCACCGGCACGCGGTGCCGCTCGAGGAAGCGGTCGACCGGCGCGAGGGCCGCGTAGCCGAGCGCCTCGGGCTCGCCTGGCGGGTTGAAGAGCTGCAGCAAGGCCGGCAGCAGCGTGATGCTGGTCAGGAACGCGACCACCATGCCGAGGCCGGCGATCAGGCCGAGCTCGGAGAGGCCGCGGTAGTCGGTCGGCAGGAACGAGAAGAAGCCGACCGCGACCGCGGCCGCCGCCAGCGTCAGCGGCGCCCCCGCGCGCAGGCCGGCATTGCGCAGGGCCTCGCGCAGGTCGGCGCATTCGAACCGTTCGGCGCGGTAGCGCACGCTGAACTGCAGCCCGAAGTCGACGCCGAGGCCGACGAACAGCACCGCAAACGCGACCGAGATGAGGTTGAGCGAGCCGACCAGCAGAAGGCCGAGCGCGGCCGTGATGGCGAAGCCGACCGCGAGATTGATCGAGACCGCGACGATGATGCGATACGACTTGAGCGCCAGCCACAGGATCAGCAGCACCACCGCGAGCGTGATGACGCCGTTGAGGAAGGCGCCTTGCTTGAGCGTGCCGAACTCCTCGTCGGCGATCGGCACCGGCCCGGTCAGCCGGACGGTGGCGCCGAACTGGTGGGCGAGATCGAGCGCTGCCGCCGCCTGGCGCACCGCATCGGTCGCCTTCTCGCCCGGCTGCAGCGCGTGGAAGTCGAGCACCGGCTTGATCGTGATGATGCGGCGCAGCTGCGACACCGTCGCGGGCTCGCCGCCCATCATCACGTACCAGGAGAACCAGGCCGGCTCGCCGCGCAGCGCCTTGTCGATCGCGTCGGACGACATGTTGAACGGCCGCGCCAGCGCGTCGAGCGTCACCTGCCCGGCCTGCACGCCGGTCAGCGACAGCGACATCGCCTGCACGAGGCCGCGCAGGCTCGGATCGCCGGTAAGCTGGCTCAACAGCGGCGCCGCCCGCGACAGCTGCCCGGTCACGCCGGCGACCTGGGCGGTCGGCAGAAACAGGAAGCGGTTGCGCGCGAAAAAGTCGCTGGCGGCGACCGACTCGACCGAGCGAAACAGCGCCTTGTCGGGGCTGAGCCGGCCAACCAGCTTGTCGGCGGCGGCGCTCGCCAGCTCCGGCGTCGGCGCATCGACCACCGCGACGATCAGCTCGGTGCCGGTGGTGAACAGGTGCTCGTAGGCGATCTCGCGCTGGCGCCAGGGAAGATTCGGCGAGATCAGATTGGTCACGTCGGCATTGATGCTGAAATGCCGCGCCGCATAGGTGCCGCCCGCGGCGGCCAGCACGGCGCTGACGAGAATCACGGACCAGATATGACCGGTGCAAAAGCCGACGACGGCGGCAATGACGCGGCTCAGCATCGGCGTCGAAAAATCCTGCACCAAGGCCGCGATGAAGGCGGCCCATCCGGTCCGTTTGGTGGGAAGTCTGATTGGCTGCGCAGTGCTTGAACCAAGTTGACGGTCGCGCCCGCGCGCCACCGCCACCGCCGGCCGCGCCGCCCCCTGCGGCCGCAAGCGAGGAGGTAACATTGTCTCTACCATGACGTCTCGATTCATTGCCAAATTTGGGGGGCTTTGCCAACCATGGCGTTACCGCAATGCAGCAAAGGACTCAACAGGCCAGCCACGGCCGATTTGCACGTCAGCAAAGCGCCGGATCGTCCCCAGTTCCATTGCGGCCGCGCAACAGGTCCGAACTTTATGGCACGGCGTTGACCATTTTGTCCGGTGGCCGATGTACGCGGGTCGTGCGGTAGCCTAGAAATGTCCGCCGCCGGAGGTATCCCCTGCGGGTGACGCAGGGGAGGGCAGCAACAAATAGCTGTTATGGATCAGCTGGTTAACGGGGCTGCATGCGCGTCATTCTGGCACAACCGCGGGGTTTTTGCGCGGGCGTCGTCCGCGCCATCGACACCGAGGCGCTCGCGAAATACGGCCCGCCGGTCTACGTGCGGCACGAGATCGTGCACAACAAGTCTCGTGCTATGCGACCCAGAATCGCCAGGTTGCGGTGCGCGAACTGAGCAAGCTCGTCGACGTTATCCTGGTGGTTGGGGCGAAAAACCGCTCCAATTCCAACCGGCTCAAGGAAATCGGCGCGAAGGCGGGAATTCCCAGCTATTTGATTGCCGATGGCCGGGAACTTGCACCAGAATGGGTGCGAGGGGCGAAGACCGTCGGGATCACGGCCGGGGCTTCGGCGCCGGAGGTGCTGGTAGAGGATGTCATTGCGGCGTTGCGCCGATTGGGTCCGATCGAGGTGACGACCCTGCCGGGCCGGGAGGAAACGATCGAGTTCCGCCTCCCGCCCGAGCTCGCCACGGCCTAGCTATGGCCTAGCGTTAGGCCGCCAAAGCGTATACCTGACCGCAAAGCGCGCGGGCTTTTCACGACAAGACCGAGAGAGATCATGGCAGTCCCGTTTCTCAAAGAGCTGCGTATCGGCTCGTACCTGATCAAGCAGCGGCTCGCCGGGCGCGAGCGCTATCCGCTGGTGCTGATGCTGGAGCCGCTGTTTCGCTGCAACCTCGCCTGCGCGGGCTGCGGCAAGATCGATTATCCGGACGCGATCCTCAATCGCCGCCTGTCGGTGCAGGAGTGCCTCGACGCGGTCGACGAATGCGGCGCGCCGATGGTGGCGATCCCGGGCGGTGAGCCGCTGATCCACAAGGACATCGGCGAGATCGTCAAGGGCATCGTGGCGCGCAAGAAGTTCGTCTCGCTGTGCACCAACGCGCTGCTGCTGGAGAAGAAGCTGCACCTGTTCGAGCCCTCGCCCTATCTGTTCTTCTCGGTGCATCTCGACGGACTGAAAGCCCACCACGACAAGTCGGTCTGCATGGACGGCGGCTTCGAGCGGGCGATCGACGGCATCAAGGCCGCGAAAGCCAAGGGCTTCACCGTCAACGTCAACTGCACGGTGTTCGATGGCCATCCGGCCGAGGACATCGCGGCCTTCCTCGATCTCACCGAGGAGCTCGGCGTCGGCGTGTCGATCTCGCCCGGCTACGCCTATGAGCGCGCGCCCGACCAGGAGCACTTCCTCAACCGGCGCAAGACCAAGGAGCTCTTCCGCTCGGTGTTCGCGCTCGGCAAGGGCAAGAAGTGGAATTTCATGCATTCCAGCCTCTTCCTCGACTTCCTCGCCGGCAATCAGGAATATCACTGCACGCCGTGGGGCATGCCGACGCGCAACATCTTCGGCTGGCAGAAGCCCTGCTACCTGCTCGGCGAGGGCTACGCGAAGACGTTCACGGAGCTGATGGAGACGACCGACTGGGACGCCTACGGCACCGGCCGCTACGAGAAGTGCGCGAACTGCATGGCGCATTGCGGCTACGAGCCGACCGCGGCGCATGCCGCGATCGCGAGCCCGTTTGCCGCGCTGAAGGTCGCGCTGCGCGGGGTGCGCACCGAGGGCCCGATGGCGCCGGAAATCGCCATGGAGAACCAGCGCCCCGCCGCGTACGTGTTCGACGGTCAGGTGCAGCAGAAGCTGTCAGAGATCCGCAAGGCCGAAGCAGAGGCCAAAGTCAAGAAAGCGGCGACAGCGGCGTAGGCCCGCAAAGGCGCGCCCGGCATCGCCGCCGGCGCGGATCAGCGTGGTGATCTCCGATGGCGCGCGGGCAAGGCCCGAGAACACGGCGGCGAAATCGACGCGGCCGTCGGGCTTGAGCGCCTTCTTGGCGAGCGGCGGCAGCGCGCGCACCGCCGGGTCGCTGATCACGCGGATCGCCGCGAACGGAAGCTGGTTGTCGGCCGCATAGGCGGCGCCGATATGCGACTCCATGTCGACCGCGATCGCATCGGTCGCCTCGTGCATCCGCGCCTTGGTCGACGGCAGCAGCACCGGCTCCTCGACGCCGACCAGCGCGCCGCGCGAGACGGAAATTCCGCTCGCGCCGACGCGTTCCGCCATGGCGGAGACGACCGCACCCGGCACCTTCCAGGTGCCCTTCTCGGCGATGACGGCGGTCGCGACGACGACGTCGCCCGGCTCGAGCGCGGGATGGAGCCCGCCCGCAATCCCGAAGCTGATGACGGCGCGCAGCCCGCTCGGGTCGAGGCCGGAAAGCTGGTTGCGCAACCGTTTCGGATCGCTGCCGCTGCAGACGACGTTGCTCACGCCGGGCCCGGCGGCGATTCGCGATTCCTGTGCAAGCCCCGTGATGACGAGAAACACCCGTCACATCCCCCATGCCACCGACGGGCGGTTCGCCCGTTGCAAGTTCCGATAACGCGCCAGCGCCCACAGCGGAAAGAACTTGGCGTAGCCGTGATAGCGCAAATAGAACACCCGGGGGAAGCCTGTCGCCGTATACTTCGGCTCGTCCCAGAACCCGTCGGCCCCCTGGGTCGACGCCAGATACGCGATGCCTCTTGACACCGATTGATGAGCCGATTCGCCCACGGCCATCAAGCCGATCAGCGCCCAGGCGGTCTGCGAGGCGGTACTGGGCGCTGGCTCGTAGCCGCGATAGCCGAGCTTGTAGCTCGTTCCGTCCTCGCCCCAGCCGCCGTCGGGGTTCTGGATCCGGATGAGCCAGTCGACCGCCTTGCGGATTTCCGCCGATCCGTGATCGACGCCGGCGGCGTTGAGCGCGCACAGTACCGACCACGTGCCGTAGATGTAGTTCATGCCCCAGCGGCCGTACCAGCTGCCGTCGGCGAGCTGGGTCTTGCGCAGATACGCGATGGCGCGGTCGATCGCCGGGTCGCCTGCCTTGGCGCCGAGCTGCACCAGCATCGACAGGCAGCGGCCGGTGACGTCCTCGGTCGGCGGATCGAGCAGCGCGCCATGGTCGGCGAACGGGATATTGTTGAGGTAATCGAACTCGTTATCGACGTCGAAGGCGCCCCAGCCGCCGTTGCGGCTCTGCATGCCTTCGATCCATTCGCGGCCGCGCGCAATGGCGCCGTCGAAAGCGTGCGTCCCGCGGTTCTGCTGCAGGCGGTCCATCGCCATGACGACGACGGCGGTGTCATCGAGGTCCGGGTAGTGCGGGTTGGCATATTGAAACGCCCAGCCCCCCGGCCGGATATCCGGTCGTCGCACCGCCCAGTCCCCCTTTGTCTCCAGCACCTGGAGCGGCGTCAGCCATGCAAGACCCTTGCCAGCGCGCTCGACCGCCGGCTCCGACCCGACCTCGAGCAGCGCATGGCAGACAAGACCCGTATCCCAGACCGGCGAGACGCAGGGCTGGCAGTAGGCCTCATGCTCCTTGATGACCAGGAGCTTGTCGATCGAATTGCGCGCCGCGACCACGCTGGGATGGTCGCCCGGATAGCCGAGGACGTCGTACATCAGCACCGAGTTGGCCATCGCGGGATAGATCGCGCCGAGGCCGTCCTCGCCGTTGAGGCGCTCGTTGACGAAGGCTTCGGCCTTGGCGATGGCGCGCTTGCGCGGGCCGCGCGGCATCCACGGCTCGACCACGCGCAGGAGCGCGTCGAGCGCGCGGAAGACCAGGAACCAGGACCATTTCTGGTGCGGCGCCTTCTTGCGCGGTCCGACGCTGTGCGGCGGCTGGGTGAACAGCTCGTCGATCGTCACGCCGCGCGGGTTCTTCGCCTTCGGCTTGAGCGCCATCAGCACCAAGAGCGGCACCAGCACGGTGCGCGCCCAGTACGAGACCTTGTCGAGATGGAACGGAAACCACCTCGGCAGCAGCATGATCTCGACCGGCATCACCGGGACCGTGCGCCAGGAAACGACGCCGTAGAGCGCGAGCAGGCTGCAGGTGAAGACGTTCGCGCTCGCGGCGCCGCCGCGCGAAAGGATCGCGTCGCGCGCGCGTTTCATGTGCGGGGCCTGCGGATCGTCGCCGATCATCTTCAGCGCGAAATAGGCCTTGACGCTCGCGCTCATGTCGAAGCCGCCGTCGTGAAACAGCGGCCAGCCGCCATGCGTCCCCTGCGTCCGGCGCAGATAGACGGCGATCTTCGCTTCGAGCGCCGCATCGATCGGCTCGGCGCGAAAATGGCGCAGCAGCACGTATTCGGCCGGAATGGTCGAGTCCGCCTCGAGCTCGAACACCCAATGGCCGTCAGCCTGCTGCCGATCGAGCAGCGCCGCGCTCGCCTGCGCGATGCAGCGGTCGAGCAGGTCATCCGCAATCCGCGCCGTTGCCGTCATGGTGTGGAGTAGCCCGTTGTCGAGAAAATCGTCAGTGAAGCGCCAATTCGGCCGCCCGCTCGCCCGAGCGGATCGCCCCCTCGATCGTCGCCGGCAACCCGGTCGCGGTCCAATCGCCGGCGAGCCAGAGATTGCGCCATTGCGTCCTTGTCCCCGGCCGCAGGCGCTCCTGCGCCGGAATGGCCGCAAACGTCGCCCGCCGCTCGCGCACGATCTGCCAGGGCGGGAGCGCATCCGTATCGCTCAACTGCGCGACCGCCGCAACCTCGCGCCAGATGGTCTTGGCCAGCTCCTCGCGCGGGGTGTCGAGGAGCCGGTCGGCGCCGCTGATCGTGACCGACAGCCGGTCGGGAAACGCGAAGATCCATTCCGTCGTGCCGTTGATGACGCCGATGATCGGCGACATCGTGGCGGGCGGCGTCATGCGGAAATGCGCATTCACGATGGCGCGGAACGCGGTCGGCGCCGTCAATCCCGGAACGAGCGCCGTGGCGACGACCGGCGGGACCGCGAGGATCACGCGATCATCGCCGGCGAGCCGTATCGTTTCGTCGCCGAAATCGAGCGTTGCGGCCTTGTCGCCGGCAAAGCCAAGCGCGCGCAGCCGGCGCCCGAACCCGACCGCGACGCCGCGGCTGCCGAGGAACGCGAGCGCCGGCGCGATGAAGGTCGGGCCGAGCCCGTCGCGGGCGATCAGCGGCCGGCACGCGCGCCCTCCCCTCGCAATCGTCTCGCGCAGCACCGCGGCGGCGAGCGCCGCCGAGCCTTCTGGCGGCGCCGTGTTGAGCGCGGCAAGCAGCAGCGGCCCGACCAGGCGCTCGTACAGCGCACCCTTGCACGCGATGATGTCGCCGACGGCGGCTTCGCGGCGCGGCCACAGCAGCCGAGCAATCGACAGATAGTCGCGCGCGCGCGTGCCCGGAACGCGCCGCCCCGCATCGAACATCCACCACGGCAGGCGGCCGTCGCCGATCTTGAGCGTCCAGCGCTCGCCGCGCTTAAGGTCGACAAACGGGAAGTCCGCGTGCGGCGGACCGACCAGGCGATCGGCGCTGCCGATCGTCGCGAGGAATGCGATCGCCGCGCGGTTCGCCGACAACAGCAGATGGTTGCCGTTGTCGATCTCCATGTCGAGCGCCGGATCGTGATAGGAGCGGCAGCGGCCGCCCGCCTGCCCGGCCGCCTCGTGCACGACGACGGTCTCGCCGCGTTGCGACAGGCGAATGGCGGCGGAGAGCCCGGCGAGACCCGCGCCGATCACGTGGAACGCGCGCGCCATTAGAGCGCGTCCCCATGCTGCCGCATGCGGACGCGCACTAATTCCATGCGTTGGCGCATGTCCTTATCGGCGAACCGGTATCCACTTCGCCGGGACATGCGCTAGATCACCGCGTAGCGCAGGATGATCCACAGCAACCGGGCGCGGCCGAGGCGGATGCGCTTGCGCGGCGGCGCAAAGCCGCGCGCGATCAGGGCGCGCAAATAGCCCTTGTAGGCCTCGCCCATGATGCGCGGCGCGCGCACGGCCCGGCGCGGCGATGCGTTCATGATGGCGTCGGCGCGATCGAAATGGTTCTGCGCCCGTGCGATGACCGGCGCGCAGGCGCGGTCGAGCCCCGGGTCGGCCAGCACGACGTGCGGATCGGAGCCCGCAATGCCGGCGTCGCGCAGCGCCTCGCGCGGCAGATAGAGACGCCCCATGGATGCATCCTCGTCGAGGTCGCGCAGGATGTTGGTGAGCTGCAGCGCGCGGCCGAGATGGTGCGCGAGCTCGGGTCCATTCTTCGCGTCGAGGCCGAACACCTTGACGGACAGGCGGCCGACCGCGCTCGCGACGCGGTCGCAGTAGAGATCGAGCATGGCGAGATCGGGCGCGCGGATGTCGGATTCCACGTCCATTTCCATGCCGTCGATCACGGCGAGAAAATCCTCGCGCGCGAGCGCGAACGCGCGCACCGCCCGGGCGAGCCCGGCGAGGCGCGCGGGCGCGGGGCCGTCGTAGAGCGCATCGATATCGAGCCGCCATTGCTGCAGCTGCGTGCGGCGCAGGTTGCGATCGCCCGGATCGTCGGCGATGTCGTCGACGGCGCGGCAAAACGAATAGATCTCGAACATCGCCTGGCGCTGCGGCGGCGGCAGGATGCGCATCGCCTGGTAGAACGAGCTTTTCGACGCGCGCTTCGCCGCGTCGGCGCCCGCCTCCTGCTCGGCCGTCAATTCGCTCACGCGCCCTGGTGCTCCGGTGACGCGGCGCCGCGCCGGCCGAGGCGCCGCCACAGGCCGTGCAGAACCCCGAGCATGCCCACGCCGGCGAAGCCGAGCGACTTCAGGTGAACCTTGTCGCGCAGCGGATCGCGAACCATCAACGTGTGCACGAGCGAATCCGCCAGCCGGTGAATCACGGAGATTTCCAGGCTCAGGCGCAGATCGCGGATCTGGTCGGGCAGCACGTAGCCGTCGCGCAGCAGTCCGGCGGTGCGCGCCGCGAGCTGGTGCAGGCAGGACAAGAGCGCGGGCGAAGCCTCCGCGGCGTCCAGCGCCGCCACCGTCGTGCCGGCCGCCGCCATGGCGTCGAGCGGAATGTAGACGCGGTCGAGATTGCGGAAATCGTTGCGGCAGTCCTGGATGTGGTTGATGATCTGCAGCGCGGCGCAGACCGCATCCGACGCCGGCCAGGTCGCGCGGCTCTCGCCGTGCACGTCGAGCACGTAGCGGCCGACCGGCATGGCCGAAAGGCTGCAGTAGTGCATCAGCTCGTCCCAGCTGGCGTAGCGCAGCTTGGTGACGTCGAGGCGGAAGGCATTGAGCAGATCCTGCGCATGGCGCGGCGTGAGCGAACGCTCGGCCAAGGTGGCGCGCAGGCGCACGCCTTCGGGATCGGCGTCGTTCGTGCCGAGCAGGCTGCCTTCCAGCCGGTCGAGCAGCGCGAGCTTGTTCTCGGGCCCCAGCTCGGCGTGGTCGGCGATGTCGTCGGCGACGCGCACGAACTCGTAGAACGCGAGGATCGGCGCGCGAAAGCGCGGATGGATGAGACGGGACGCCACCGGGAAATTCTCGTCCCGGTGTCCCTTGCCCGATCGCAGCTCGCCCGCGAGCGTCATTTCGGCTCCGCCGTTTGCGTCGCGACGCCTGTCCCGACTTTCGTCCCAGCTTGCGCCTGGACTTGTGCTTGGACCCGCCCCTTCCACAGGCCGCCCCGTCCGCGCCCATGCTGATAGGCGGAATCGAGGGTAAATGCCATGTAGGCGAGCGCAATCGCGGGCAGCGCCAGGCCCCACAGCGCGGAACGGCGGTAAAAGCGCAAGATCGGCTGGTAGGACATAGCCATCAGCGCAAACGCCGCCGCGCCAAGGGCTTGCGCGGATCCGCTGGCGAAGAGCGTCAACAACGGCGCCGCGAGGTAGGTCAAGGCCATGCCGGCGATGCAGCCGGCGAGCCGCAGCGGCGAGTAGCGAAGCTGCGCATAGGCCGAGCGCGCCACCATGCGGCGGATATCGTCGACATGCTCGTAAGCGCGCGCGCTCATGACCCGCTCGGTCAGGCCGAGCCAGATCGGCCCTTGCTTCTTCAGGGCCGCCGCGAGCGCGCAGTCGTCGATCAGCGCGCCGCGGATCGCCGCGATGCCGCCGGCGCTCGCGAGCGCGCGCGGCCGCACCAGCATGCAGCCGCCCGCCGCCGCCGCGGTCTTGCGCTCGCGGGCGTTCACCCACGCGAACGGGTAGAGCATCTGGAAGAAATAGATGAAGGCGGGCACGAAGGCGCGCTCGGCGAGGCTCACGCAGCGCAGCTTCGCCATCAGCGAGGTGAGCACGTAGCCGCCCTGCTCCGCCCGCGCGACGAGCCGCATGAGCGCTTCCGGCGCATAGGTGATGTCGGCGTCGGTCAGCAGCAGATAGTCGGGCGCCGGCGCCGCGGCGGTGGCGGCCGCGACGCCCTGGCTCACGGCCCACAGCTTGCCGGTCCAGCCCGCCGGCAAGGGCTGACCGGTCAGCACGGTGAGCCGCTCGGCCCCGCCCGCCTGCGCCGCGGCGCGCGCCGCATCGGCCGTCCCGTCGCGGCTCTCGTCGTCGACCAGGACGATCGCGAACGGGCCCGGATAGGACTGGCCGAGCAGCGACGCGACCGTCGCGCCGATGGTCGCGGCCTCGTCGCGCGCCGGAATGACGGCGGTGACGCGCGGCCAAGCGGCGGGCGGCGCAATCGCAGATGATTCTTGGCACTGCGCCTGCGCTCCCTCTCCCCGCTCTTGCGGGGAGAGGGTTGGGGTGAGGGGCGCTGAGTCGCTGCGAGACACTTGGTTGGCCGCGACTCGCGGAGACGCCCGGGGCCCCGCCCCCCCCCCCCCCCCCCCCGGCCGCCGCCGGCGCGCGGGGGGGGCGGCCCGCCCGCA
>Ga0335081_10001121_pt1 | contig 42719 bp, 41 predicted proteins | sample Lox_Sample_35_FD_206713 | JGI IMG/M metagenome (GOLD analysis project Ga0335081, IMG submission 206713) | Soil microbial communities from Loxahatchee National Wildlife Refuge, Florida, United States - Lox_Sample_3.5 | ecosystem: Environmental > Terrestrial > Soil > Wetlands | place: USA... | reverse complement strand
TCTTCGTGTAGCGCTCGAATCCCGTCATCATCGCCAGTGTCCTCTGCTTGCCGAGAGAGTTCATGCTGGCACGACTTTATCTATACTTCCTGTGGAAAGGGAGCACTTAATCAGAGTCTCCTTAGGCGTTGGGAGAGGATTTATGCACCCAGGTTAGCTCGCCTGTGCGGCTCGCGGAACCTGGGACACCAAGCCTGCTTTTTTCGCGGGCGAGGGCGCCCGCACCACATATCGGTCACAGATCAAAGGCGGGCCGGCCAGCCTTGAATCCCCACACAACGAAAACCGCGTTGTGTGGGCCGCCCCGTCCCGCCCATTCCTGAAAGTCACTGGGCGTTGGTTGAATGAATTGCCAGGGTGCAGATGCCGGTACATATCCCTTGCGACGATTCCCACTGGTTGCCCAGAATCCACACGTTGCCGGGCGATGGCACCACACCGGTCAGGAGTTGATCGTCAATGAAATCCGGGTCGCGTCTGGGGTCGGGGCTGCGAATGGCGCTCCATTCACTTCCGTCCCCGTGCAACAGCAGAGTGTCAAAGCCGTAGCCACTCGGGTCGCCCTGGTAGCCGAAGGCATACATATCAGTCGGGGAGTTGGCGACGATGCCCACCAAGTTGGTCCCGGGCGTGTCCGGGCTGGGAACGATCGTCCAAGTGCTTCCGTCGTAGTGATAAACCAATGTCAGGTTTGTATAGTAGTCCGGATATCCACTTGGGTTTTGCCATCCCACGGCCCAAACATTGTTCGGAGCGAGGGCAAGAACTCCGAGGAGCTCGGAGATTCCATATGGAAGAGGGACGGTGAGGTTGAACCACTCAGTGCCGTCGTAGTGCAGGACCAGTGGGTAATCCTGATAGCTGACGATTTGGGACCCGACTGCCCAGGCGTCGTTGGTGGCGTCCTGGGAAGCGCCGTAGAGAATGCCGACGCCGCCGGGAAGGTAGCCGAAATTGCCCCAAGACTGGCCATTCCAGTGTTCGAAAAACAGCTGGAAGTTTTCATCGCGAGAGATGGAACCGGTCACCCATACGTCACTCGAACTGGTGGCGCTCATGGTGTAAACGTCGGCATGCCAAGCAGGCGGAAAGGGCAAGCCCTTAAGACGCTCGCACTTCTGGCCATTCCATTGATCGATGACTTGTCCCTGGTTATCACCGTAACCGCCGGCCCAGGCCAGAGTGGGAGAGAAATCCAGGACGCCGCGCAGGTAGTGCGGGTCATCTTGTGTGGCTCCGGGCGCCGGGAAGACTTTCCACTGCTTCCCGTCAAAATGAATGGTAGTAGTGCCCACTGCCCAGATGTCACTGGGCGATGAGGCCGAGGAAGCATACAGTCCATTGCTGGCGGTATATTGATTGGGAGTGGGGACAAGTTGAAAGGTTGGCGTCTGTGCGACGGCGACGAGAGCAAAAGTGGCGAGGGCGGCAGTGAGCGCGAATGCCCAGAAAGTTTTACACCGAGTCTTCATATTTCCTCCAGGTTGATGCCCAACACGGCACGCCAAAACGCGGCTGAGGTCGCGATGCCGGGACCGACAAAAGCCCCCTTGTTATAACTGCGCGCTCAGGCCGCGTCAATCAGGGTAATGTCAAATGTTTGTCAAGCGATGGGCATGGGCCGCAACGGAAGTGGACGGCACGGGAGCGGGAAAGGCGAGTGCCGGGTGGCACGCAGGGAATATCGTCGAACCCAGGTTAGCTCGCCTGGGCGGCTCGCGGAATCTGGACCACCAGCCCTGATTTCGCAGATTAGTCCCCGAAACTATCACAAAGCTGAGTGCCGAACGTCACCGACAAAGCGAATCGGTTGACCTAGGCTGGTGGCGTAGGATGGGGTCTCTGTTTTCTTACTCCTCTCCGCAGGGTGTGCATGCGACCTCAAGGCACGCTCCGGTTGACCGCAACGAAGCCACGCGGCTGTCCCGAGCCAGTTTGTTTCCTGCCCGGCAGAATTCATTCCGCAACTTCATTTCCAGAGATGTCGCAGACAAGGAGGGTAATCCAATGCGAGGAAAGCACTTCTTTAAACCGTTCGCTGAAATTCTCACGGCTCTGACAATGATCTTGGTCCTCGGAAGTAATGTTCAGGCCGCGAGCAACTACAAGGTCCTGTACAGCTTCACTGGCGGTGCAGACGGCAATGAGTTCATGTGGGTAACCGGCGCTGGCAACTGGTTCTCGTCTGGGTTGGTCCGTGACGGAACCGGAAGCCTTTACGGTGCCACGGCAACTGGAGGCGCTTATGGGTACGGCGTCGTCTTCAAGCTTACACCGGGTTCCGGGGAAAGGTGGACAGAAACTGTACTGTACAACTTCACAGGCGGCACAGATGGCGCTTATCCCTTTGCGGGGCTTGTTTTCGATATCGTGGGCAATCTTTACGGGACCGCCAGCGGGGGCGGCTCCGGCTCCTGCAGTAATTCTTATACCAGCGGCTGCGGCGTCGCCTTCGAGCTAACGCCGAACCTCGACGGAAGCTGGACAGAAAGCGTGATCTACAGCTTCACCGGCGGTGCTGACGGAGCTCAACCCGAGGCCCGCTTGACTTTCGACGCAGCCGGTAATCTCTACGGGACCACGAACGCTGGCGGCCTGCACCTTCAGTCTCCGTGTCCTACAATCCTTTCGGTGGCCAATACGACAACGGGTGCGGCGTCGTGTTCGAACTGAGCCCGAACGGGGATGGGACTTGGACTCAAAGTGTGCTCCACCGCTTCACGGGTGGGTGGGATGGAGGACCTGAGGTTAGCCCCGTCATCTTCGACGGGGCCGGAAATCTGTATGGTACGGCCCAAGGGGGCAAAGGCCCGTTCGGAGTGGTTTCTAAGCTCACGCCCTCTGCAACAGGCTGGAAGGAGAGCGTGCTCTACCAGTTCAAAAACCAAGAGGATGGGAGCCAGCCGCTTGCCTTTACGGGCCTGGCTTTGGATGCTGCCGGTAGCCTCTACGGCACGACGTTCTGGCTCCCGGATTCCGGCGGAGGTACCGTATACAAGCTGACACCCACAGCCGAGGGCCCTTGGAAATTGTCTCGTGTGCATAGCTTTGGGACTGCCGACGCATACCATCCTGTCGCGGGAGCGATCCTCGATGCGGCTGGAAATGTCTACGGCACAGATGTCTCCGGCGGAGCCTACGGTGCCGGGGAGGTGTTTAAAGCAACACCCACGGCAAGCGGCGGCTGGAAGTACAAAGTACTCCACACCTTCAAGAACCAACCACTGTCTTGCCCGTTCTCGCTCATGATGGATACTGCGGGAACTCTGTACGGAACAACGTGCTCAAGCAGTAACGAGGCAGGCGGTGTTTTTGAGATCACGCCGTAGCCCGATTTTTCCTTGGCCGCCCGGGATTTCGCCCGCGCTCACGCCGAAATCCGGCCGGCCCGATTCTCTTCCTGGAGGAGGATTGGCCCAGCTTTGAGTTTTCATTGCCGCATTATTCCGGAAGAGGCTGCCCTGCTTTCGGGTTTACTGGCCGCGGCGGCCTGAGTCTCCGGTGCATACCGCTCCGGTTGACCAGACGTGGGGACTGCGCGAGTTTGCGGTGGGGGATCCGGATGGAAACGGTCTGTGTTTTTGCGCGGTCATAGAATAATCTTGTGGATCTGGGGCACCGCTTATGACGATGGGAGCGCGGAGCAGGGGCTGAAGCCGGTTCGCAATGATCGAAACGTTATCGCGGCCATGCACGCGATCTTGATGCGTGCGCAGCGTTAACTTGTCACTCCACGGCAGGTGATTCCGGCATCAAATCTCTGTTCGTTCCGGCTACAAATCCGCCATGTTTGAGACAAATTGACGAAGGGAAGATAAAGAGAATGACGACACAACCTATACACAAGACCCAAAGCCACGAGAAAGAGCATAGAGCGATGAAGACAGCGCCGATCGTGTCTCAGCAGGAGTGGGAGGCTGCGCGGCAACGGCTCTTGGTGAAAGAGAAAGCCTTGACGCACGCCCGTGATGCGATGGCTGCCGAACGGCGCCGCATGCCGTGGATGGCGATCGAGAAGAAATACGAGTTCGAAGGGCCCAAAGGTAAGGTCAGCCTGCTCGAGCTGTTCGAGGGCCGCAGGCAGTTGATCGTTTACCGGGCGTTTTTCGAGCCCGGAGTTTTCGGCTGGCCCGAGCATGCCTGCCGAGGCTGCTCGCTGGGCGCCGATCAGGTATCAAACCTCGCCCACCTGAACGCGCGCGATACGACGCTCGCGTGGGCCTCACGAGCGCCGCAGGCGGACATCGCGCGACTGAAGAAGCGGATGGGCTGGGAGATGCCGTGGTACACCATGACCGACAGTTTCGATAAGGACTTCGGCGTGGACGAATGGCACGGCCACAATGTGTTCTTTCGCGAGGGCGACAACGTGTACCGGACATATTTCATCAACAGCCGGGGTGACGAGGCGATGGGAAGCTCGTGGGGCTACCTGGACGTGACGCCGCTGGGCCGCCAGGAGACCTGGGAAGACTCGCCGGAAGGGTATCCCCAGACCGCGCCATACAAATGGTGGAACTGGCATGACAACTATGAGGCCGAGGCGACTCCTAACCCGAAATGGATCGATATTCTTACCGATCCTGCAGGCGCGGCCGCTCGAAGGCGCGAGGAAGAAAAGAAAGCGAGCTAAGAAAACGTGTTGGCTAGACAGGTTTTGGGATCCCAGGCTAGCTGGCGAAGTACGCTCGCGGAACCTGGGCCGCCGTACCCTCTGACTTCTAAAATGTCGCTTCGAAGCCCCCCAGCAGGAACTGGTGAGTGTTATCGACCTCATAGCCCCCTACGATCTGGTGGCGATCATTGATGGCAAAAGCGCTGGTTAAGGCGGCAGGGTTGTTCTTGTAAGTGAAGAAGGTGTAGTTGCCGGCGTGCAGAATCGCGCCTTCTTCGATTTCCTTCCGGTTCTGTTCCTTATCCACGATTATGAGGACGTCTCCGGTGTTATTAATGCCAGTGGCGTAACTGTCGACATAACCGGGCGCGCTGACATCGGTGTAGGTAGTTCCGTCATAGAGCAGAGCGGAGTAGACGTCGCGCTTTGCTTCGACGGGGGTTTCACCCAGGTTAGCTCGCTGTCGCTCGCGGAACCTGGGGCACCGTCCCTGGCGGAACCTGGGGCACCGTCCCTGGGGCACCAAGGCACCGTCGCGCGCCGGGGTTAGCGAAAAAGGCGATCCTGAACCGTCCATTCTGGTGTAAACTGCTTCGGCTTGAAAAAGCGCGTCAGTCAAGGATTTCAACGCTTCAACACTAATGGGAGGCCCAGGTGAAAGCTATCGTAGCAACCCTCGCAATTATGGTTTCGGTTTCGTTGTCTTCGCCGGCGCAGATTCGGACGGGAGACATCATTAACGGCAAACGAGTTACGGTTCCGGAGTCGAGCATTCCTCAAGCCGGGCGAATGAATACGAATTACTTCATTGTGGGCTCGACTGAGCCATCTCCCGGGCCGCCGCCGGGGGCCGAAACACCGGGATCAGTCGCGTGCGTTTATCAGTTGGTAAGCGGGCCGAGCGGCTGCCCCATCGCCACGAGTACCAATGTTCCCACAGGCGGCGTGGGGGCGATTGCGATTGTTGACGCGGGCGACTACCCGAATGCAGAAAGCGACCTGGCGGCATTCTCGACGCAGTTTGGGTTGCCGCAGGCTGATTTCACGGTTGTGTACGCCGGGGGCAAGAAGCCGCCGATTTACTCGGGATGGGAAACGGAAGAAGCTCTGGACATTGAGTGGGCGCATGCGATGGCGCCGAATGCGAAACTTTTCCTGGTTGAGTCGTACCAGGTTGACACCGATCCCACGTGGCAAGCCGTGGTAGAAGCGGGCAACCTCGTCGCGCAGAATGGCGGCGGGGTGGTCAGCATGAGCTGGGGCATTCCGGAATATTCAACCGAAACTGGCGACGATAAGTATATGGCCGTGCCTGGAGCGGTTTACTTTGCAGCCTCCGGCGATTACGGTCTGAACCAGCCGTTCTATCCCACGGCATCGCCGAATGTGGTCTCCGTGGGCGGGACGTATTTCAATCGCAATTCCAAGGGCGACTTCACCAGCGAGCAGTACTACACCGGCGGCGGGGGAGGAGGCATCAGCCTTTACGAGGCGATTCCTCCTTACCAGACCATTATCAAGAGCATCATCGGCACTCACCGCGGCTTCCCTGATGTGGCCTCGGACTTCTGCTGCGCGGCGATCTACCAGAGCGGCTGGACGGAAGTGGGTGGAACCAGCTGGTCCACACCGACGTTTGCCGGGATCGTCAATGCGGCAGGACTGTTGAACAAGTCCAGCAAAGCGGAACTCGCGATGATCTACAAAGAGTACGCGAACGCGACGCAATACAAGGCCGACTTCAACGACATCATCACGGGCTCCTCGAGTTGCGTGGTGGGCTGGGACATCTGCGCGGGCGTCGGGTCGCCGAAGACGTATCAAGGAAAATAGGCAGTGATCGGGGGCCCCGCGCCAATCTAGCGAGGGGCGGACAAGTTGCTTACGAGCTGGTGCTGCTTGATCCAGTCGTTGGCTTGCTGTTGAGCGGCGATCACCTGGCTGCGCGTCATGCGGGAGGCCAGAAGCTCAACGCGATACTTGCTGGCTTCATCGCCTCCGGTCTGGGCGAGGACCGACCAGAAATAAGCTTTCACAAGATCCTGAGGCACTCCGCGACCCGCCCAATAGTAGGCGCCAAGAGTGGCCTGGGAGATGACGTGGCCCTGGTCGGCGGCCAGGGCGAACCAGCGAACTGCTTCGGAGTAATCCTGCGGCACGTCTTCGCCGGTGGCGTAGCGCGAGCCCAAGGCAAACTCAGCATTCACATCGCCGCGCTCCGCCAAGGTCCGCAGAGCGGGCAAACTACCGGGTTCGGAGGCGGCAACCGATTTCACGGCAGCCTGAGCCTGCGGCCGATTCTGGATTTGACTTATGCTGCCGCTTCTACCCCAAGGCATCATGACCCAGGCCGCTGCCAGAACGATCGTAGCTCCGGCCGTGCACAAGAGAATCTTGCGTGGGCGGGAGAGCGGCGCGATGACCGCAGCCTGAATCGGAGGCTCGACGGGAAACTCATCATCCACCTGTAAGGGTTCTTGGGATGGCGTGCGGGGAGCGCCGGCGCGGTAAACAGCCGCGGAGGCGAGGTCCGCGAGTTCGAGAAGAATTTTTTCATCGTCGGCACGAAAGTTGAATGGCTGCGGAGAAAAGACTTCGAGCAGGCCGATGACGGCGCTGCCCCAGCAGATGGGGGCAGCAACCATAGAGCGGATGCCGAGAAGACGGCAGCTCTCGCGGTCAGCGAGCGCGTCGCTTTCCGAGTCATCGCAGCGCAGCAGTTTGCCGGTCCGCACGCACTCGCCGGAAAAACCGGAGCCGACTTTCAGCCGAACGCCCAGACCAGGAGCATCGCGGCCGGAACTGGCGCGGCAGACCATCCCGGCTCCCTCCGATAACGCAATCGCCGCGCCGCTGGCGCGGGTGAAGGCCTCGACCCGCCTTGTGATGAGGAGCAGGGCGGCATCGAGATCGGCGCCCAGGGCTTCTACTTCACGCTGCACTGCGGCCAGAGCCGCCAACAATGTGGTGTAGTCGGGCGAGGATGGGGCTATAGTTAAATGCCGCGGCAGCACCACGGCGTGGCTTTCGAGCGGGACGGCGGGCGCGACTTCGGCGGCGACTGCGCTATCAGCGAGGTCGTTGTGATCGACACAGGCTGTGATGGCGTTGAGAAAAAGCCACTGCTTCAGCCGCGCCAGCTGCTCGCCTTCCAGGTGGGGCAGGAAAATTCCGGAGCGGCCGGCATCGTCAGACCAGATCACGCGGCCCTGAGTGAGAACCGAAGCGCCGATGTCAGAAAGATCGAGACAGATTTCGAGATGCGAATTCGCGTCCAGATGCTGAGCGGTCTGAATCGCGATCCCTTGCTCGCTGATGTTGATGATCTGGTTAAAGTCTGTTGCCGGGACGGCGGACGCGCTGGTCAAACGGGCGTATGCAGGAGTATGGACTTTGTGCCGCACCCGGCGGCGGCGATTATGAACGGCAGGATCAAACCCGCGGCTGGATGCTGCCGGTGCAATCACAACTGACTGCATAGGAAATATGTGTACATCTTACTCCAGCTGGTCCATCGAATCGCAGGCAACAATACTCAAAGGGGCACCTTGGGGGACAACAGTTTTTCCATCGCGGGGCCGGGTTTCGCCATCTAGTGGGATAGGGTATCTTTTAACTAGCTCGCATAAGTGGCCCGCGCCACACCCTCTATTCCATGGCATCCCAGCACGAAGAAGAGATCTTAGGCAAAGCCTACGACAGCCGACTCATGAAACGGTTGCTGACGTACCTGCGCCCCTACAAGTGGCAGGTAGGGATCGCGCTGGGATCAATTCTTCTGAAAGCGGGTGCGGATGTTCTGGGGCCCTATCTGACGCACGTGGTGATTGACCGCTATCTGGCGCCGGTGCGGGGGCTGCACACGCCGCTTGACCGCTTCCTCAGCAGCAGGCCAATGACGGGATTAGCGCAAGTGGCGGCCTTTTACGTCGGGCTGCTGCTTTTCAGCTTCGGGCTAGAGTACCTGCAAACGTACTACATGCAGTGGGCTGGACAAATGGTGATGTTCGATTTGCGCAGCCAAATCTTCCGCCATTTGCAGCACATGCATATTGGCTTCTACGACAAGAACCCGGTGGGGCGGCTGGTAACGCGGGTTACGACCGACGTGGATGCACTCAATGAGATGTTCACCTCCGGAGTGGTTTCGATTTTTGAAGATGTGTTCGTGCTGGCGGGGATTATCTGGATCATGCTGAAGATGAACTCGCGACTGGCGCTGATCACGTTCGCGGTACTGCCGTTGATTGCGATCGCGACCAAGATATTCCGCGACAAAGTGCGCGACTCCTACCGCAGGATCCGGGTGGCGATCGCGCGGATCAACGCGTATCTGCAAGAGCATGTCAGCGGCATGGTGGTGCTGCAACTTTTTAACCGCGAGAAGAGGGCGTTTAACAAATTTTCAGAAGTGAACGAAGTGCACATGGAAGCGTTCAAAGACGCGATCATGGCGCACGCGGTGTATTACCCGGTGGTGGAGCTGCTCTCGGCGACGGCCATCGCCTCCGTGATTTGGTTTGGCGGCAATGACGTTATTCGCAACACGACCACGGTAGGCATTCTGGCGGCTTTCATTCAGTATGCGCAGCGGTTTTTCCGCCCGATCCAGGACTTCAGCGAAAAGTACAACATTCTGCAATCGGCCATGGCTTCGAGTGAACGGGTTTTCAAGTTGCTCGATACGCCGGTAGAGATTACCTCTCCGGCGGTGACGAAGACGCCGGAGGGTCCCGGCCGGGTGGAATTCGATCATGTTTGGTTTGCCTATACGAGGCAGGGTTCTGGAGCTTCGCCGGACCCGGATTGGGTGCTGCGCGATGTGAGCTTTGCCATCGAACCGGGGGAGACGGTGGCGATTGTGGGCCACACGGGCGCAGGAAAGACGACGATCATCTCACTGTTGATGCGGTTCTACGATGTGCAGCGCGGCGCCGTGCGGATGGACGGCGTGGATGTCAAAGAGATGGACCTGGCCGAGTTGCGGCAGAGATTTGGCGTCGTGTTGCAGGACCCGTTTCTGTTTACGGGAACGATTGAAGGCAACATCCGGCTGGGGACGGAGTGGATTGAGGACGAAGACGTGGAGAAAGCTGCCGAAGATGTGAATGTCGCGGATTTCGTGCGCAGCCTGCCGCAGGGATTCAAAGAAGAAGTGCGAGAACGGGGTAGCACGCTGTCCACGGGGCAGAAGCAGCTGATTTCGTTTGCGCGCGCGTTGGCGCACAATCCGAAGATACTGATTCTTGACGAGGCGACTTCGAGCGTGGATACCGAAACCGAGTTCCGGGTGCGTGAAGCGTTGAATCGCATGGTGGAGGGACGGACTTCAATCATCATTGCGCATCGTCTTTCTACAGTGCAGCGGGCGAACAAGATCATTGTGATGCACAAAGGGCAGTTGCGCGAAATGGGGTCTCATCAGGAATTGCTGGCGAAGCGCGGGATCTACTGGAAGCTTTACCAGTTGCAATATAAAGACCAGGAAATTGGCGTGGCGCGGGTATCGCCGGCGGCGAATCCGGAAGTGACCGCGAGCGCGGATGACTAAGCCTTTGTAGTTGGCCTCCCTTTTACAATGTCATTGTGAAAATTCTCATCTCCGCCGGGGAAGCTTCGGGAGAGATGTACGGGGCGCAGCTGATCGAGGCGCTGCGGCGGAATGCGGAGCTCCGCTCCGCCGGACAGCCGGGGGAGGCTGTGCCCACGCGAGGACTTCAATTCTTCGGGGTGGGCGGGGAACGCATGCGGGCTGCGGGGTGCGAGACGGTGGTAGATGCCAAAGATTTGTCGGTGGTGGGCATCACGGAAATTCTGAATCATCTGCCGAAAATTTATGGATTGTTTCGCAGGCTGATTGCCGAAGCGGACCGGCGGAAGCCTGACCTGGCGGTAGTGATTGACTCTCCGGCGTTCAATTGGCGAGTCGCGAGAGAGATGCGCAAATGTGGGGTGCCGGTGGTTTATTACGTTTGCCCGCAATTCTGGGCATGGCGGCAAGGAAGAGTACGGCTCCTGAGAAAATATGTCTCGAAAGCGCTGGTGATTTTTCCTTTCGAAGAAAAGTTTTATTGTGAGCGCGGAGTGGATGCGACTTTTGTCGGACATCCTCTGGCGGAAGCCCAACGACCGGCGATTGACCGGAACCAGTATGCGGCGCAGAATTCGCTCGATGCTTCACGACCGTGGATCACGCTGATGCCGGGAAGCCGGGTGAAAGAAGTGCGGATGAACCTGCGGACGATGTTGGAGTCGGCTGCACAGCTGGGATCGGCATACGAATTTCTGCTTCCGGTTGCGGCGACGCTGGACCGGCGGTTTGTTGAGGAACTCATTGGCAAGCAGCGAGTTCGCCTGGTGGATGAAGCTTTGCCCGCGCTGGCGCATTCGCGGGCGGGAATCATTGCCAGCGGAACGGCGACAGTGGAAGCGGCCATGATGGGTACCCCGTTTGTGATGGTGTATCGGGTGACGCCATTGACGTACTGGCTGGGCAGGCCGGGGGTAAAAGTCGCACATTTTGCCATGGTCAATCTGATTGCCGGGGAAACAGTTGTTCCAGAGCTAGTGCAGCATGATTTCACTGTAGAAAACGTGGTGGCAAGGATGAAGGAGATTCTTCCCGAAGGGCAGGCGCGAGAACGGATGATGGCTGGGTTGCAGGCGGTAAAGACCAGGCTGCGAGGCGCGGATGCAGGGAAAGTGCATGCGGCGGAGCGGGCGGCGGAGCTGATCATGAGGTTGTATCCAAGAGAAGCGGCGCCAGCGGGAGCGGTCTTCAGGTTGTCAAAGTACTGCTAACCCTTGTGCTAACAGCATCTTTTGCGGGAGAATCTTCATCATACAGACCAGCGGGTGTCCTTAGGAGATTCCGGTAAATGTCTTTTCAGTTTCGTCGCCAGTGTCTGGCTCTGTTGGCTGGCATTGGGTTGCTCTCTGTTCCCGGGTGGGCGGCGGAGAAGGCACGCCTGCGTGTGGACGACTACCAGATTGATGCCGAACTGACGCCGCATACGCATAAGATTGCTGCACGCGCGACGGTGAAGTTCACCGCGCTCGAAAACATCAGCGCAGCGAGCTTTGAACTGCACAATGATTTGCGGGTCACCAAGGTGACGGATGCAGCGGGCAAGACCTTGCCGGCGGAGCGGATCGCGCAGGATTCGACGGTACGGGTACAGTTGCCGAGCGACCTGGCAAAAGACCAATCCACAAGCGTGACTTTTGAATATGAAGGGCAGTTGGATGCATCGGAAGATGGGCCGGTCCCGGGATTGAAACTGACTTCGATCAACGATGACACCAGCTATCTTCTTTATGCCGGGCGATGGTTTCCGGTGAGCGGATACGGGATTAACCGGTTCACGGCAACCATGAACGTCACGGTGCCGGCACATATGGTGGTGATCGGCAGCGGCAAAGAGACGGCAGGCGAGACTCCGGCTGGATCGAAACCTGCGGCAACGGGCGAAACGGCGAGCAAGACCTACCACTTCGTTTGGGACAAAGCGAGTTTTCCCGGGACGATCATTGCCGGAGCGTTTCAGGAGTTCAAGACGAACGAGGCTGGGGTTGACCTGCATGTGTTCCTGAAACCGTCGCACCAGAACCTGGGCGCGCTTTATGCCGAAACGGCGGTCAAAGAGTTTACGTATTACGTGACGCTGTACGGCAGCGCACCTTCGACGACGCTGCGTGTGGTGGAGATACCGGACGATACCGTGCCGGCGGCGTGGGCGCCGGAGGTGGCAGCGATTGCGAGCCGCGCGATCACAGAGAAAGTGAATTACCGGCTGCTAGCGAATACGATCGCGCACCAGTGGTGGGGAGCTTCGATCAGTCCCAAAGGGCGCGAGGACTGGTGGCTGACCGACGGGTTTGCGCGATACTCCGAGGCGCGGTATGTAGAGCAGGCGGCGGGGCCGGCCGGGCTCGAAGAAGCGGTGAAAGACATGTCGGTGGGCGCGCTCGCCTATGACACCGTGCCACTGGCAAGCGCGGTCAAGCTGGATTTGTTTTCACCGGAATTTCAGTCGCTGGTCACCGATAAAGGAGCAATGATCCTGCACATGCTGCGCCGGGTGGAAGGCGAAGAGAAATTTGACCAAACCATGCGTCAGTTTGCCGCGCAGTACGCCGGGAAGCCGGCTTCGACAGAGGATTTCCAAGCGATTGCGGAAAAGAACTATGGCGACCAGCTGACGTGGTTCTTTTCGCAATGGCTCAATTCAACGGGAGCTCCCGAGTTCAAGACGAAATATACGGTGTATCGTTTGGGGTCGAAGTGCCCGGGGTCACAGCGGTGCCCGGGGTTTCGAATTGTCGGCGAGATCAGCCAGGACCTGGATTTGTTTCGCATGCCGGTAGAGTTGAAGGTTGACACCGACGGCCGCACGGAAGAGAAAAAGATTGACGTAGTGGGTACGCAGTCGGCGTTTACGCTGGAGACATTCGGCAAGCCGCGGCGGATTGTGGTGGATCCCGATCATGATGTGCTGCGGAATTCGACCGACATCCGGCTGCGGGCTTCCATCCAGCGCGGGCAGGCGCTAGTGCAACAGGGCGATTTCGCCGGGGCGCTGACCGAGTTCAACAAAGCGCTCGACGTGAACAAGAACAGCTCGCTGGCGCACTACCGGATTGCGGAAGTTTTCTTTCAGCAGAAGAATTACCAGGCCTCGGCCAACGCCTACCGCGAGGCGCTCAATGGTGATGGCGAACCCCGCTGGACGGAGGTTTGGAGCCACATTCAGCTGGGCAAGATTTTCGATATTACCGGGCAGCGCGAACGGGCAACGAACGAGTACCGGCAGGCGCTACAGACTAACGACAATACGCAGGGCGCGCTGGATGAGGCACGAAAATATTTGCAAAAGGCGTTCGAGCAGCAGAAGAACAACAATGGGGAGTAGCGGGGTGATTCAATCAAGGACGCGAGCCGAGCGCGAGATGATGGTCTCGCAGAAAGCGCGAGAGTTCCGCGGGGCTCGCCCAGATCCTTAGCCTCGCAAAAGAGTTTGCTCAGGAGGACAATCGGCCTGAGTGCCTTATCCCACCTTCTAGATCCAGTTTAACAATTTGGCATGAGCGATTGCGCCATTTTCGGCGCCAATATTTAGCCTTCCCCTTCATCAACTTAGATGCGATCGCGTAATTTCTCCGTATTGACAATTTGAGGCGCGATTTGGGAGGCAGGTCTAATACGCCCAGCGCAGAAGGGTTGCGCCGAGGGTGAAGCCCGCGCCGACTGAAGCCAGCAGAACCAGATCTCCCTTCTTGAGCTTGCCTTCCTGACGGGCGGTTTCCATGGCAAGGGGAATCGTAGCGGCGGTGGTGTTGCCGTAGCGGTCAATGTTGACGATGACGCTTTCGGGCTTCAGAGTGAGGCGGTCGGCAGTGGCTCTGATGATGCGCAGGTTAGCCTGATGGGGGATGAAGACGTCCACGTCGCCGCCCTTGAATCCGTTGCGCTCAAGGATTTTTTCGCAGACTTCGGCCATTTTGCGCACGGCGTATTTGAAGACCGCGCCGCCATCCTGGTGAACGTAATGCATCTTTCCTTGAACCGTCTCGCAGGTGGAGGGATTGAGGCTGCCTCCGCCGGGCATGTAGAGCGAGGCCGCGCCGGAGCCATCCACTTCGTGGATGAAGTCAATGAGGCCGAGGCTATCGTCTTCGGCGGGTTCGAGAATCACGGCGCCTGCGCCGTCGCCAAAGATCACGCAAGTGGCGCGGTCGGTATAGTCAATGATCGAGGACATAACGTCAGCGCCGATGACCATAACGCGCTTGTGCGCGCCGGTCTGGATGAATTGCGCTCCGGCTTGCAACGCATAAACGAAAGCCGAGCAAGCGGCGGAGAGATCAAATCCCCAGATGCCATTGGCGCCGAGCTTGTGCTGCACCAGGCAGGCGGTCGAAGGGAAAAACATGTCGGGCGTGACGGTGCCGACGACGAGGGCTTCAAGATCGGTGGCCTGAAGGCCGCGTCCGGCGAGGGCTCTTTTAGCCGCTTCCACGGCAAGGTCACTGGTGGCCACGCCTTTGTCAACAATGTGGCGCTCGCGGATTCCGGTGCGCTCCATGATCCACATGTCGGTGGTCTCGACCATCTTTTCAAGGTCGGCGTTGGTGAGCAGGCGTGGCGGCACATAGGTGCCCAAGGCGCTTATCTTCACTCCGATACCTGCGCGGACAAGTTTAGTCAATGCGATCTCCTGACGGTGAATGGAGTATTTTGCAGGATTGAGGGAGGAAAGTCTAATGCGGGGTGGGCGCAGCCGTCCTAGCGCCGAGGCCATGTTGCCACACCCATCGAACACCACGAAGGGCGGGGCAGCCGTCTCCCCCAGGTTAGCTCGCCTAAACGGCTCGCGGAACCCTTGGGCGCCATATTTCGCACGCGGAACCACTATTTCTGGGTGGATGAAGCAGATTGCTCGAGCTGACGGATTCTGGCCATATTGGCGGCAATGCGTTTGGAGTCCTTGCGTTTACCGGAACGATTGCGGCGCTTGGGCTTGGTGACGTAGTGGTTTTTCGCCATTCCTGGCTCCTTTGTTGGTTTCTTAAGAGTTGCTGAAATAGTGTCTCACGGAAGAGAACAGTGGCCCAGGGTCCGCGAGCGGAATCGCGGTTTTGGCTGCAGTGGGATTCCCAACCGAAGGGGAATTGCTCCCCTTGCCATCTTTGCCCTTGACCCTGGTTAGCTTGCCGTCGTTCGCGGAACCTGGGCACCACGATTATTTCAGCCAATGAATTTTGATTTCCTTTTCCAGGGGCTTGAATTCCGGATCGCCGGTGATGAGTTCAGATCTCTTCTCCTTGGCCAGGGCGACAGCGAAGGCATCCGCCAAACTCAATTTAAAACGTGCCTTGAAATCGGCGGCGGAGTCGGCCAAAGCATGAGTTGTCGAATGAAATTCGATGGGCAGGCCCTCGAGAACTTTTGCAGCTTCTCCCCATGCCGCTGCGCCGTCTTTTCTCAAAATCGAGTATTTCACCTCGGCATAGTTCACGTCGCTCATAAGGAGCGGGATGTCTTTCTTACCCGCGGAGACGAGTATATCCTCCATGGTCTCGGCGCCCGGCTCATCACGGAAATATGCGATGAGCGCGAAGCTGTCGAGCACCTTAACGGACATGGCGCTCCTCGAGTGCCCGCTCTTGCTTCTTGTGCTCGGCCCAGTCCTCGGTCAGTGGCTTTCCTCCCCCCGTGCGTTTCAGGACGCCTCGCCCGCGCCTGATAAACGCCGCGGTAACAGGTTTGAGAAGAATGCCTTCCGATGTGGCCTGGACCATGGCCTTTGTCCCATCCTCGATGTCGAACAGCTTGCGAAGGCGAAGCGGGATGACGACTTGCCCCTTGGTTGTGAATCTTACGGCTTTGAGTTTGTTGGTCATACCTCTGCTATCGAGTATGACAGGTGGAACAAAGTCCGTCAATGCTTAATAAGTAAGATTTGTGTGATACAGGTAGTCCACGACTGTCCCGAGGGTAGCTCGCTGCCGCTCGCGGAAGTTTGCCCGCCGAAGAGAGCCAGTCCCACAACCTCGCAATCCTGCCGCAATGAGATTCTTTAGCACTACACCGAACCGGGCACAAGCGGAGTTTTTCGACAGGGGCTGAAGCCCGTTCGCAAGGTCCCGAGCCTATCGCGGCATAAATGGCCGCTCCTCCACGAGAGTTCGACTATCCTGCATTTGTTGAGAGTGGCCAGGACCCGATTTTCACCCCAGGTTAGCTCGCCGTGGTTCGCGGAACCTGGGCACCAAGGTATTCGAGCTGGTGGTAACTCACTCTTCGAAAATCACGAAGGGTGGGGCAGCCGCACTTTTTGGGATGACGCCGTCGGCACACCCGTCCACTCAACTAATCAGGCGACGGCGCGGGTGGCCTCGCGGCTGATGTGCTCACGGATAAAAGTAGGGCAGGAGACGATGGAGAAACTGCGGCCTTCTCCGTTGGCAAGGTAGAAAAGGGCGGCGTGATCAAGTTCCTCGACACAGGCCAGGCTAAGCAATGGCCACAGGAGGCATTCAGCCGCGGTCTGGATGAGCTGCTCGAGATACATCAGATGCCCCTCGAACAGCTTACCGGAAACTCGAATGGTGACGGTGGGGCCAGCGATCCTGGGCAGCATGTTGGCGCTCATGGTTTTTCCTCGCGTTCGTCTCAGCACGGCGGGCAAATCATTTTCCGCCGACCTTATATTGATTGGACGCACGAGGATGGGGTTTTATGCAAAGAGAGTTGTAAAGGAAGTGTAAAGATTTCGCCTTAGGAATGTGAACGTACGGGCGAAGAATAAGCCAGGCACCGGCGACCCACTGCACACGCAAGAGCCCGTTACCGTTGCTTCCTTCCGGACCTGGCGGGGTTGGCGGGAGTACGTCGCGTGGGACCGATGCCTGACGATGTTGATTTTAGCAGGAGGCTGAGTTCCGGGTTCGGGCTCCGGGCTCTAGGCTTTGGGCTTTAGGATTGCGAACCCAGAGGCGAGAGCCTAAAGCCGTTTCGAGTTGCAATCCTCGGTACTCTTTCTTTTCGGCGGGGCATCGCCAACAATAAGGCTATCGCTATCGGTGGAAATCTATGACTTCGCTCGACCACTCGAGGGGCACGATGCAGCCGGCCATCCAGCGATATTTTGAGATAGCGCTGTATCTGATGCTGTTGACCGGTTTTGGCACGCTGGCTGCGACGGGCGCGCTGGATGCCGCTTCGGGAATCTTTGTGGGCGGGGCGCTGCTGTTTCGCGGGTATTTGCTGGCGGCGCGGCGAAGCGTGGTGGTTCCCACCCGCTGGACGAATTACCTGACGCTGGGATATGTGGCGTTCTACCTGGCGGATTATTTTCTGATCTCCGGGGCATTTTTGGGCGCGACCGTACACCTGGTGCTGTTCGTGATGGTGGTGCGGGTGTTTTCGGCGCAGCGCGACCGCGATTATTACTTTCTGGCCGTCATTGCGTTTCTGATGGTGCTGGCTTCGGCGGTGCTGACGGTGAGCAGCATGTTTCTTTTCGCGTTCGCGGGATTCATGCTGGTGGCGGTGGTCACATTCATTCTGATGGAAATACGACGCAGCGCGGCTAAGGCCACGATTCATTTCAATGACCCGGGCGATCCTGGGATCGGGCAGCGCATGGCGGTTTCTTTGGCGGCGACTTCGCCCGCGCTGGTGACGTTGATTCTGCTGTGCGCGGCTGGGATTTTCTTCTTGCTGCCGCGAGTTTCAAAGGGATATCTGGCGTCGGCCACGATGGGCAATCAACTCAGCACCGGCTTCAGCGACCGGGTGCAATTGGGCGGGATCGGAGAGATCCAGCAGTCGAATGCTTTGGTGATGCACATCCAGATTGATGGCGATACCCATGGCGCGTACGACCTGCTGTGGCGAGGGGTCACGCTGAATATTTTTGACGGGCGGACATGGTCAAATCCGCACGAACAGCGCCTACTGTTTGCACAACCAGGCGGACGGATTGTGCTGGCGCAGTCGAGCCGCGAGATGGGGGCAACAGGCGGTACCCGCTTTGTTCATTACCGGGTGCTGATGGAGCCGATTGGAACCAATGTCTTCTTTCTTGCGCCGAAGGCGACGGAAATTGAAGGCGGCTACCGGATGGTCAGCACAGATAGCGGCGACGGAGTGTACAACCTGGATGCAGAGCGTCCGTTGGCAGGTTATGAGGTCAGTTCCAATATCGCGCGGCCGAAGGCGGAGGAGTTGCGGGCGGATGCGGAGGCGTATCCGCCAAGGATTCTGTTGAATTACCTGCAATTGCCGCGGCTGGATTCCCGCATTCCGCGGCTAGCGGAGCAGATCACGGCGGCAGCAGGAAATGATTATGACAAAGCAGTGGCGGTTGAAGCTTATTTGCGAAGGAACTTCGGCTACACGCTGCAGCTTCCACGCACAAGGCCGAGAGACCCGCTGGCCAATTTCTTGTTTGAGCGCAGGGAGGGACATTGCGAGTATTTTGCATCGTCGATGGCAGTGATGCTGCGGATGCTGCATATTCCTTCGCGCGTAGTCAACGGGTTCCGCACGGGAGAGTTCAACGATCTGACTTCGCAATATGTGATTCGCGGGCGCGACGCGCACTCTTGGGTGGAAGCGTACTTTCCGGGATATGGGTGGGTGAGTTTCGATCCGACACCGGCTGGACCGGTGGTGGCGCAGAACCGGTGGAACCGGCTGATGCTGTACCTGGATGCGGCGGGGTCATTCTGGCGGGAGTGGGTGATCAACTACGACGCGAGCCACCAGTATGCCTTGGGGCGCGAGGCCACGCGCACCAGCGTGACGTGGTTCAACGGCCGGCGAAGGTGGTGGCAGGAGCATTATGAGGCTGCGCTGGAGGCGGCGCGGCGATTGAACCGGAAGGTCACGGAGTCTCCGGGGGAGTGGGGATTCGGCGTTGTGCTCGCCGTGGTGGTTATGCTTTTGGCTGCGAATGCGCGCAGATTATGGCGGATGTTGAGAAGGCAGCGATTGGCGGCACGTCCGGAAAAGGCGCCGCGGGCGGCGGCGACGATCTGGTATGAACGCATGGTGCGCAGGGTTGCGCGGCGGGGATGGCAGAAGTCTCCTGGGCAGACGCCTGAAGAATTTGCGGCTAGCATTCGAGATGAAAGGATGAGAGGAAAAGTATTGTTATTTACGCAACGCTACGAGCAGGCGCGGTTTGGCGATTCGCCGGAGTCGGCGGCGGAACTGCCGGAGTTGTATGAGGAGATTGCGGCGGGGGAACGGTAAGTTTTGTACAGTTAACTAAGGAAGCGAGCCAAACGCGCTTTCTGTCTGGCATGAGGCGCGAGACTTCGCGCGGCTCGCCCAGGTTCCCTCGACTGCGCTCGGGACAGGCTCTTCGCGGCGCAAAACCGGCTTGCTCAGGATGACAATCCCACCGGTTCTTCTTCGCCTTGTGGCCCAAGACATAATCCTGCTATGGTTTTGTCCAGCCAGGTTTCTTTCGTAACATAGCTTGGGGCGGAAACGCAGCGCGATTCCATGTGCGCCGCAATCCATAATGCACTCTAATTCCGTAACTTAAAGGAAGAACTGTTTGTCCGGCTCGGGAACAACAGGAAGTGCAACTGACGTGGCTTTGCTTGCCGCCGTACGGATGGGAGAGGAGCAGGCGATGGCCACGTTGTATGACCGGTACTCAGCAGTCGTGTATTCGGTGGCGCTGCGAGTGCTGGGCGAAACGGGTGCGGCGGAAGACGTGTTGCAGGAAGTGTTCATGCAGTTGTGGCGCAATCCGGGGGTGTTTGATTCGGGCCGGGGAAAACTGGGGCCGTGGCTGGCGGTGATTGCACGGAACCGGGCGATTGATGCGGTACGGAAGAGGCGTCCGGAGACGGACATTGACGACGTAATAGTTTCGGTACAGCCGGACATGGCGAGCGAGGCCGACCGGGCAATCGCGATGGAAAAAGTACGCAGCACGCTGGGCGCGATACCGGCGGCGCAGCGGGCGGCGCTGGAGATGGCGTACTTTGAGGGGCTGTCGCATTCAGAGATTGCAGCCAAGACGGGAGAGCCACTGGGAACGATCAAGACCCGCATTCGGGCCGGGCTAGTGGCCCTGCGCAAGGCATTTGCCACATGAGCGCGCACGAACAATTCGCGGAAGACTTGGCTCTGTACGCTCTAGGCGCGTTGGCGGGCGAGGAGCGAGCTGAGCTGGAGAGGCATCTGGATGGTTGTTCTCAGTGCCGGCAGGAGCTTGAGGCTTTGCGGGGAGACATGTCGCTACTGGCGTTGAGCGTGGCGGGACCGAAGCCTCCGGCACGGTCGCGGCAAAGATTGATGATGGCCGTATCGCGAGAGCCGAGACGAAGTGCTGCTCCAGCGCGGCGGCCATGGTGGATGCTGGTGCCGTCATTTGCAGCGATAGCGCTGGCGATTGCGGTGTTCGCGCTATGGTCGCAAAACGGGGGGTTAAAAGAACGGATCGCAACGTTGGAAAAGCAATCAGCTGCACAGCAGGGTGAGTTGCAAAAAGCGCACGAGGTGGTAGCGACGCTGACGGCGACTGATGCCATGACGGTGACTCTGGTGGCAGCGAAGACTCCGCCGCAACCGCAAGGGAAAGTGATGTATGTACGCGACCGGGGCAGCCTGATCTTTCTGGCCAGCAACATGCCGATGCCTCCGGCGCAAAAAATGTATGAGCTGTGGCTGATTCCGATGAAGGGCGCGCCCATGCCGGCGGGCATGTTCAAGCCGGATGCGCGCGGAAGCGCGATGGTCATGAATCCGCCGATGCCGCCGGGAACAGAAGCGAAGGCGTTCGCGGTGACGGTTGAGCCGGAGAGCGGCTCAAGCGTGCCGACGATGCCGATTGTGATGATGGGCGAGGGAGAGTAGGTGGGAAAATGCGCTCGTTCCCACCCGTCGAACACCACGACGGGTGGGGCAGCCATCATTGGGAAATCCGTCCAAACAATCGCTATTGCGGTGGTGGTTGCGGTTGCGATTGAGAAGGCGGCGGATTGCCGGTCCCGGGGCTTGGCGTGCCGGTATCTCCGGAGATATTGGGATTATTCACGTTGGGAGGCGCCTGGTTGGTCGTACCAGGATCGGTGTAGGGCCGGTCTGATGGAGACGATTGCGGAGGTTGATGGGCGGGAGAAACTGGCGTGGCAGAGGGCTCGGGATGAGGATGGATTGGACATTTGTCGGCAATGATTCGCGCATCTGTGATTTGGGGGTCGCTGATTTCGAGGCGGGGGAGATCATCGGTGTTTGGCTGCGGAGAAAATTCACGGGCATTGATTTCAACGAGTTTGCCCAACATCGGGACAAGGCGGCCGGTGTTGCCCGAGAGTGAGTAGATTTCGCCGGTGTCGGCCTGCATGAACGTGTAACGCTCGCCGCCGCTGATGCAGCCGCGGACGGTGATGTCGGCGGTTGGAGTGGCAGGGGCATTTTTTGTGGGGTCCTGCGGCTGCGCAGACTGATTGTGTTGCGCGAAGGCAATGGTCGAGGAAGAGAGAATGATTGCCAAGACGTAAAGTCGCTTCATAGAGGCACCTCAGTGCATGATGCTGAGACTTAGAAATGCGGCGGGGAAGCGAGGTTGCCTGGGGAATGTTGAAACTTCTCCGAACAAACAGTGACCGTCGGGACTCACAATGGCGGGCGAGGGCGCAGGCCGCCCCACACACTACCATCCTCAGACTTCGTCGCTTTCTTTCAGGCGGGAGATGACGCTGAAGTCTTCGAGGGTGGTAATGTCGCCTTTGACATCCCCGCTGGTAGCCAACTCCCGCAACAACCGCCGCATGATCTTCCCGCTGCGGGTTTTGGGCAGCATGTCGGTGAAGCGGATGTCGTCGGGTTTGGCCATCGCTCCGATTTCTTTGGCCACCCACCTACGCAGTTCTTCTTTCAATTCGGGCGAGGGCTCACGGCCTTGCTGCAAGGTAACGAACGCGGCGATGGCCTGGCCTTTGAGATCGTCGGGACGGCCGACGACGGCGGCTTCGGCAACGGCTTCGTGGGCGACGAGAGCGGATTCGACTTCCATTGTGCTGAGGCGGTGACCGGAGACGTTGATGACGTCATCTACGCGGCCCATGATCCAGAAATAGCCGTCTTTATCTTTGCGAGCGCCGTCGCCGGTGAAGTACATGCCGGGAATCTGCGACCAGTAATTTTTCACATAGCGGTCGGGGTCGCCATAGACGGTGCGCAACATACCGGGCCAGGGTTTGGTGATGACGAGAAATCCGCCGGAACCTTCGGGAACGGGCTTGCCATCCATGGTGACGATTTCGGGTACAACGCCGGGAAGCGGGCGAGTAGCGGAGCCGGGCTTGGTGGCGACTGCTCCGGGGATGGGACTGATCATGATGTTGCCGGTCTCGGTTTGCCACCAGGTGTCAACGATGGGGCAATTCTCGTGGCCGATGACTTCGCGATACCACATCCAGGCTTCGGGATTGATGGGCTCGCCGACGGTACCGAGCAGACGGAGTGTGTCGAGCTTGTGTTTGCGCGGCCATTGCTCTCCCCACTTGACGAAAGTACGAATCGCGGTGGGAGCGGTGTAGAGGATATTGACCTGATGGCGGTCAATGATGCTCCAGAAGCGGTCAGGCTCAGGGAAATTGGGCGCGCCTTCGTACATCAGGCTGGTAGCGCCGTTTTGAAGAGGGCCGTAAACGATGTAACTGTGGCCGGTTACCCAGCCGATATCGGCGGTGCACCAGTAGGTGTCTTCATCCTTGAGGTCGAAAACCCATTTGGTGGTGAGGTAGGTGCCGACGGAATATCCCCCGGTGGTGTGGACCACGCCTTTCGGCTTGCCGGTGGTGCCGGAGGTGTAAAGGATGTAGAGAGGATGCTCGGCATCGAGCGGCTCGGCGGGACACTCATCGGAGACGGATTCCATCAGTTCGTGCCACCAGTGGTCACGGCCGGCTTGCAGGTGGACGGGAGAGCCGGTGCGCTTATAGACGACAACATGCTTGACTGTGGGGCAGGATTTTAGCGCTTCTTCGACGGCGGGAAAGAGTTTGACTTCGCTACCGCGGCGGTAAGCACCATCCTGGGTGATAACAGCAGTGGCTTGCGAGTCGTGGATGCGGTCAACCAGGGCGTTGGAGGAAAATCCGCCGAAGACAACAGTGTGGGGCGCGCCAATGCGGGCGCAGGCCAGCATGGCGATGGGCAGTTCTGGCGTCATGCCCATGTAAATGGCGACGCGGTCGCCTTTTTTTACGCCGAGCGATTTGAGAACATTGGCAAATCGCTGGACTTCGCGGTGAAGCTGCTGGTAGGTCAAGGTGCGGACTTCGCCGGGTTCGCTCTCCCAGACGATGGCGGCTTTATTTTTGCGCCAGGTCTCGACGTGGCGGTCGAGGCAATTGTAGGAAAGATTGATCTGGCCACCGACGAACCACTTGGCCCAGGGACAATTCCATTCGAGAACCTTGTCCCATTTTTTGAACCAGTGAAGCTGTTCGGCGATGCCGGCCCAGAACTTTTCCGGCTGCTCGATGGACTCGCGGTAGATGCGGCCGTATTCGTCAAGGCTCTTGATGTGCGCATTACTGCGAAAATGGTCGGGAGATTCGAACTTGCGATCTTCCTGAAGGATGGAATCGATGCTGGTTGCCGACATGCTTCGCCTCGCCCCCGGTAGCTGGGAATAAACGACCGAAAGATTTTACAGCGTGGGCAGCGGGGTTGTCTGTGGCGATACCGCGCCCTGGTACGCTGGTGAAAACGGGGTCGTCGGGATGACGCAATTTCACTGCCATAGCCAGTTCAGCTCCGGTGCATCTCAGGAACGTATTCTTCGATAGTTCCCTTCTCCAACAGATACGCTCCCGGACCCTGTTGGCCGCGGACGGCGCGGCAGAATTCGGCAACGAAAAAGCCGGTTTTCAAGGCCTCGACAAATGCCCATCGAGTGGCTTGGCGCCATTCGCGGGCGAGTTTTGGGTTGGTCTGCTCGATTGCCAGAATCTCGCCGGGGATTTCGATGACGATGCGCTGACGCTTCAGGGCATCGTCGAGGTCACTTCGAGCGGGCCGCCCGTCGCCATCGAAGCGGACCAGAGGTTGGATGCTGGCAAGCGCCTCGAGAACTTCGGCGTGATTGGTTTTGCCTTCGGAACGGTCCCGCGCGCGGCGACTGGCGATAGGCCAGCGCACCCAGAGGCGGTCGGTGCTGTTGCGGTGAAGAACGCTTGAAGTCTCTGGCCCGTAAAAATCAACTTTGTAAGAATCGGAGACGACGCCGAGTTTGCTGAAGTTCAAATGGGCGTTGCGGCTCTGCAAGGGATCGAAGGTCCAGGTGACTTCGTGGATGGGCAGGCCGCTTACCCGCATGGCGAGCGCGCGGTCCCGCTGCGCCAGTTTTAGTTTGAAGCCGAGGTCGAGGTCACGATAGCCGCTGTGCACGGCGAGCATGTGGGAATGGATGATGGCGCGGCCGTGCTCGACGCCGAGAAAACCGAAGACGAAACCGGCGAGGCGGGAGCCATCGAATGCGCCGAGCAGAATGCTCCCCGCTGCTTTGGCGGCAATGATGAGGGTAAGCGGAGTGATATCGAGATCGGCCAGTTGCCAGACTTCGCGCTCGAGGGCTTCGAGTTGGCGGAGATCGTTGAGGCTCTCGAGATCGCGGATGGCGATGGCGGGTCTGGGCTTGTGTTCCGGCATAATGCGCAAACGGTAAAGGCGAACAATATACGGGAAAACGCCGTGGCGCGCCAATGCTGATGGAAGCGACCAGACAGATGTTACGATCCCATTGATCCCGCTCGCAATAATTATGCCTAGCTTTTGCGACGTCGCCATTCCCGTTCCTCTGGATGCGGTGTTCACCTACCGCGCTCCGGAAAACGAGTCTCCAGTGGTCGGCGGACGTGTGCTGGCGCCATTCCGGCAGAAGCGGACGCTGGGCATTGTGACGGAACTGCATGACCGCGCACCCAGGGTGAAAACGAAGGACATTCTTCGCGTGCTGGATGCGACGCCAGTGCTGGATGATGGCCTGATGGCGCTGGGCAAGTGGATCGCGGATTATTATCTCGCGCCGCTGGGCGAAGTGTTTCGCACTATGCTGCCGCTGGGCGCGGAGTTCAAGAGGACTATTGAGTACCGGATCACCGATGAGGGGCGGATGGCGTTGCATCTGGCGGGAATGGCAGGGTCATCGGGGCGATCGCGAAGAACACCGGAGGAGCAACTGGCCGAATTCCGCGTGCTGGACTTTTTGGCCGAACGCGAAGGGGTGCGCGAGACAGCGCTGAAATCCGCGGCCCGCGCATCTTCCGCCGTACTGGCGGGAATGGCGCGCAAGAAATGGATTGTTCGTGAAGATGTTTCAGATACTCGCGATGCGAGCAGAACGGTGCGGACCGCGGTGCTCAAGAGCGGCGAAGGAAAGCTGAACGCGAACCAGAACCTGATCATCGAGATGCTGGCCGCGGCGGGAGGGAAACTTGCGGTCGAGAGACTTCGGGAATTAGAAGTGCCGCAGAGTACGTTGGGAACGCTGGTTAAGCGCGGCCTGGTGGAGATCGTTGAAGAAGCGGCCGCAATGAACGTTCCTGGGATGTTCGCACGGGCGCAGCCCGATTTCGAATTCAACGCAGCACAGAAAACGGCGTTGCAGAACATTCTGCAAAATATCGGTGCGCGCGAGTTCCGTGGACTCTTATTGCATGGAGTCACCGGATCGGGCAAGACGGCGGTTTATCTGGCCGCGATGCAGGCGGTACTTGACGCAGGGCGGGCGGCAATTTTGCTGGTGCCGGAAATCGGGCTTACGCCGGCGGCGGCGGCGAACCTGCATCAGGTGTTCGGCGGGCAGGTGGCGACGCTGCACTCGGCACTTTCGGAGAAAGAACGGGCGGAGCAGTGGTACCGCATCAAGCGGGGCGAGGCGCGGATGGTAGTGGGGACGCGGTCGGCGGTTTTTGCGCCGGTGAGCGACCTGGCGTTGATCATCGTGGATGAGGAACAGGATTCTTCCTACAAGCAGGAAGAGACGCCGCGCTACCATGCGCGCGATGTGGCGGTGATGCGGGCGAAGATGGCGAGCGCGGTAGTCGTGCTGGGTTCGGCAACGCCGTCGCTCGAGTCTTATTTCAACGCGAAAAAGGGCAAGTATGGGTTGCTGGAGTTGCCCGACCGGGTGGAGCAGAGGCCGTTGCCGGAGGTGGAAATCGTCGACATGCGGCAGGAGTTCCAGGAAACCGGCCATGAGCAGGTGATTTCGCGCAAGCTGGCACAAGAGGTAAAAGACCGGCTGGAGCGCAAGGAGCAGGCGATGGTACTGCTCAACCGGCGCGGATATTCTCCGATCGCGCTGTGCCGCGCCTGCGGCAGCACCATGCAGTGCAGGAACTGCGCGGTTGCGATGACGCACCATAAGCAATCGCGAAGGATGGAATGCCATTATTGCGGGTTCACCGCGCCGGTTCCGAAAGTTTGCGGCGAGTGCGGCAGCGAGTATGTATATTTTCTGGGGACGGGATCAGAGAAGCTCGAAGAGTTGCTGCACGGGATGTTTCCGCAGGCACGCATTGGGCGGCTGGACCGGGACACAGTGCGCGGCCATCAGGATTTTGAACGAGTGCTGGGCGCGTTCGATGCGGGAGAGCTCGATCTGTTAGTGGGAACGCAGATGATCGCCAAAGGGCATGACATTCACGGCGTGACGCTGGTCGGAGTGGTTGGGGCTGACGCGGCGCTGGGGTTTCCTGATTTTCGGGCGGCGGAGCATACGTTTCAATTGCTCACTCAAGTGGCGGGGCGAGCTGGGCGGGGAGGGACTCCGGGCAAAGTGATTCTGCAAACTTATTTTCACGATCACTATGCAGTGCAGTATGCGGCGCGACACGACTTTGTGGGCTTCTACGAAAAAGAGTTGCAGTTCAGGAGCTGGATGCATTATCCGCCCTACGGGGCGCTGGCGAATGTGCTGGTGCGGAGCGCAAAGCTTGACGAGGCGTTGAAGTGGTCGAGCCTGCTCGGGCAATGGTTTGACAAGACGCGGCACGAAGGCGTGCGCGTGCTGGGGCCGGCGGCAGCGCCGATTGTGAAGCTGAAGCGCGATTACCGCTATCACTTTGTGTTGAAGTCGGCGAGCCGGAAGCAGCTTAATACGGTATTGCGGGCGATGCTGAGTCATGCGGCGGAGCAGAAGATTCCGAGGACGCAGATGATAGTGGATGTCGACGCACAGTGGATGATGTGAGTGACCTTAAAATTCAGGGCACGTTTATGACAATCGGGTAATCCCGGGGAAGCCATCAAAACTGGCGTCGAAAGTCGGGATTTGCTCGATGCTGTGCTGTTCCATCACTGCCAGATGCAGGGCGTCACGGGCTGACATGTGACGGTGGCCGAGAACAATTTCTTTGGCGCGTTCCGCAACGACGCGTTCACCCGGCAGGACCTGATCAACCACACCCAACAAGGCGTCAAATGCCGACTCTTACCTACTAAGGCTTAATGTTTTGGAGGAATTCTCGCACGACTTCCTTCGCATCCCGATGCTCGCCATCTACAGCGTAGTTTAGCTTGCGCATGTCGTCGTCTGAAATTTTGCCTGCGAGGCTTTGTAGCGCTTGACTGATTTCTGGATGGCGTTCGAGCACCTGCCGGCGAATGATGGGCACGGCCTCGTAAGGTGGAAAGTAATGCTTGTCATCAACAAGAACGAAAAGATCGAGGGCGGGAATCTGGCCATCGGTGGTGTTGCCGGCGATCAGGTCCACGCGTTTGTCTTTCAGAGCACGGTCGAGAAGGCCCAGGTCCATGATGCGTGGCGGTTCGGCGAAATGCAGACCATAGGCTGCGGCGAGGCCTTTATAGCCGTCCGGGCGTTCCATGAATTCGTAGCCGAAGCCGGCGCGCCATTGCGGGGCGTAGACAGCGGCCTGGGAAATAGTTTGCAGACCGAGCCGGCGGGCATCGTCTCTGCGAATTTCGATGGCGAAGCTGTCGTTGAATCCCAGCGGCGGGCCGAGGGCAAAGTTGAATCGTTGTGCGTACTCGCTTTTCACCAGATCGTAAACTTCTTGTTTATTACCGCGCGGTTTTGCTTTGAGAACCGCGGTCAGCGCGGTGCCAGTGTACTCGGGATAGATATCAATGCGCCCGCCGAGCATGGCCTGCTGGCAGATATAAGTGCCGGCGAGAAAGAAACGACGCTCGACGGGAAGATGAGTTGTGGATTCGATCTGCTGGGCGAGCATTTCTCCGAGGACGAGCTGCTCGGTGAAATTCTTGCAGCCGATGACGATGCGGTCTTGGCGGGTGGGGCCGCAGGCGGTGAGGAAAGCCGCGATCAGTATCGCGGTAAGCGCACGGCACGATTTTCTTTGAGTTGCCGGGTACAAGCGCCGAGGTCCTTCGCTTTGCTCAGGATGACAAACCTTGTTTTTCTGACTGCAATATCGCAGATAAGGCCGCGGGCGAAGGGCGCCCGCGCCACACCCGCGCCACATTAGTTCGGGCTGAGGCGTTTTTCGAGCCAGCCCAAGCTTATATCGGCGAGCAAGGCCATGATGGCGGCGGGAATTGCGCCGGCGAAAATGACGGAATCGTTCACCATGGCAAGGCCGCGAAAGATGTATTCGCCCAGACCGCCTGCGCCGATGGCAGCCGCGATGGTTGCAAGTCCGACTGAGATCACGACGGCGACACGAACACCGGCGATGATCACGCTAAGGGACAACGGAAGCTCTACCTGGAACAGAATCTGGCGGTCGGTGAGGCCCATCCCGCGTCCGGCCTCGGTGATGGCGGGATCAACGTTTCTTATTCCCGTGTAAGTATTGCGAATCAGCGGCAGCAGAGCGTAAAGAGTGAGCGCGAGAATGGCGAGGCGATCGGCGCGGGCGCCGATCCAGGGCGCGGGAAGAAGAAAGCCGAAGAGCGCAAGGCTGGGAATGGTTTGAATCACGTTGGCGCTGCCCAGAACCGGTTTGTTCAGAGCGGGCCAGCGAGTGATCAGAATGCCGAGCGGAATTCCGATTAAGACCGCCAAAGCAGTTGATGCGCCGACCAGCCAAAGATGTTCGAGGGTCAACTCCCAGAGTTCGCCACGATTCTCCAGCATGAATTGCCATAGGTTCATTGTGGGCCTCGTTCAAGGTACATTTCGGCATCCGTATGGAATGCTTCGTAATAAGACTTTACGAGGGGATCATTTGAGCGGGTAAACTCCTGCGGCGTGTGGACGGCGACCAGATGCCCGGATTCCATGAGCGCGATGCGCGTACCGAGCAGAAGAGCCTCACGAACATCGTGGGTGACGAAGACGACAGTCTTGTGGAGGCGCTGCTGCAAGGCGAGAAACTCGCGCTGGAGTTCGGCGCGGGTAATGGGGTCGAGGGCGCCGAAAGGCTCGTCCATGAGAAGAATGGCTGGATCGGCTGCCAAAGCGCGGGCAACGCCCACTCGTTGCCTTTGACCGCCGGACAGTTCGCGCGGGTAGCGCGATGCGACGGATGGTTCAAGACCGACGAGTTGCAGCAGTTCGCGGACGCGGGAGTCAATGCGGCCGGACGGCCAGTTTTCAGCGCGGGGAATGAGGCTGATGTTCAGTTCGACATCGAAGTGGGGGAACAAACCGACCTCTTGAATTACATAGCCAATACTGCGGCGGAGGCGGATGACATCCCATTCGGAAATCGGACGGCCATTGACACGAACTTCACCCTGACTCGGGACGAGCAGGCGATTGATCAGTTTGAGGGTGGTCGTTTTGCCAGAGCCGCTACGGCCGAGAAGGACGAAGGTTTCTCCGCTGCGAATGGGCAGATTGAGATCGCGCAGCAGCGAACTACCGTTGGGCAGGAGATAAGAAACGTTGCGGAATTCGATGGCGATGGAGTTGGGAGAATCGCTCATGTCGGAAGAACCAGAGGTGATTCTAACCACAGGGAACACCGGGGACGCGGAGAAAATTTACTTGGAGTCGTAGGCGGCGTTTGGCAGGCCCGTAATGCGGATACCGGAGTGGCCCTTGTGGCGGATGTTCAGGCCGACGAGGAGAGCTGTGATCTGCTCAAGCATGCGGGCGTTTTCAAGTTTGCCGCCGTCAAGAGCGCGGACCCCGGGGATTTTGGCAGCGAGGGCGCGGACTTCCTGGGCGGCTTCGGGGTGGTCGCCGCATACAATAACGTCGCAATCCACAGGACCGTCGGCGTTCAACATTTCGGCGCCCAGGTTCTGGAAAGCGGCGACGATAGAGATGCCGGGGAGAATCTCGGCTGTTTCCTGAGCGGCTGAACCTTGCCATACGCCGAGGGTGCGACTGGCGCGGCCGCCAACGCTGGCGGCCAAGGGAACGGTGGTGTCAACCACAATGCTGCCGGGACGAACGGAGGGTTTGAGTTGCTTGAGCAGGGCGGCGTGACCTTCGAATGGGATGGTGAGAACGAGCAAATCCGCTTGAGAACAGGCGGAAATATTGTCGGCGCCGGAAATTTTTGCCTGTGCGACTCTCTGCTTAATTTTTTCGGCGACATGCTGGGCGCGGGCAGCATCACGCGAGCCGATGATGACGGTTTCGCCTGCCCGGGCAAAGCGCAGGCCAAGCCCGGAGCCCTCGGGGCCGGTGCCTCCGAGCACGGCGATGACGCGGCTCACGCGTACTCCGGTTCGAACGATTGCTCGGCGACGAATTCCGTCGCCGGAACCTTGAGGCTGATCCTGGTATACGTAGTGTTGCGCTCGGCGGGAATGCGGCCGGATTCAAGGATGAGCGATTGAAAATCCTCAGGGCTGGTGTACTGGCCCGCCGTCGCTCCGGCTTCACGGGAAATATTTTCTTCCATTAAAGTGCCGCCGTAATCGTTGGCGCCAGCATGAAGGCAGAGCTGTGATAGACGACGGTTGAGCTTCACCCACGAGACCTGAATGTTGTTGATGGATCCGGCGAACATGAGCCGGGCGAGGGCGTGGATTCTCAAGTGCTCATCGAGGGTTGGGCCGGCGCGCGCGAGGCCCTGATGAAAGAGCAACGTGTTCCGATGAATGAAGCCGAGCGGGACAAATTCGGTGAAGCCCCCGGTTTCATTCTGGATTTCGCGCAGCAGGAGCAACTGATTGACCCAATGCTCAAGAGTTTCAAGGTGGCCGTACATGAGCGTGGAAGTGCTGCGGATGCCACAGTGATGGGCAGTGCGAATGACTTGCTTCCATTGTTCAGTCGAGAGCTTGTTGCGCGAGAGCGCGAAGCGAACATCGTCATCAAGAATTTCAGCGGCGGTGCCGGGGAGCGTGCCAAGGCCATTGTCGCGCAGCATGGAAAGATAGTCGGGCAAAGACATGCCAGTGAGTTCGACGCCGTAAACGATTTCCATGGGAGAAAAGGCATGGATGTGCATGTCGGGAACGGCGCGTTTTACAGCGCGAAGAATGTCGCGGTAGTGAAACGGATCGAGACCGTGAGGAAGGCCGCCCTGAATGCAGACTTCAGTGGCACCGAGTTCGTGGGCCTCGACGGCTTTTTCGGCAACCTTCCCGGGAGAAAGAAAATATGTGTCGGACTCGCGCGGACCGCGGCTGAAGGCGCAGAACTTGCATCCGACGAAGCAGATATTGGTGAAATTAATGTTGCGGTTGACGACGTACGTCACGATGTTGCCAACCAGCTCGCGACGCAGCTGGTTGGCGGCGACGAGCAGGCCGAGGAAATTATCGCCCTCACAATTCGCCAGCAGCAGGCATTCCTCGCGCGTGAGAGTTCTGCCGTCTTCAGTTTGCAAAACTTTTTCGAGCACGGCGCGAACAGGAGGAGCGACGCGAACAGCGACGTCAGACCAATCCTGTGACGGGAAGGTTTTTAATTCGGATTGAGTCAATGTGCGGTCCATTATTTTTGGCTGATCAGCGAAAGAGATCATTTTCCGCAGGGCGAATTAGTTCTTTTGCACTGCCTTTTGCTTTGCGGTACGCGAATCCGCGAATAATGCATACCGGCGTACCTGCCAGTTTGCCGCAGACCAACCCGGCAGCGCCAGCCAATTCGTCGGCGACGGCTTCGACGCTGGCGCGGAGGAGATACCCGTGAGGATCACGCTGTCCACGATAGTCATGCAGCGCCTTCATGCCGGCAATTCCGATGGCGACGTCGGTCAAGCCTTCCCGCCAGGGGCGACCAAAGCTATCGGTAATGATAACCGGAATGGAGAGCTTTAGCTGTTTTCTTAGCTCGAGATGAAGGCGGCGCGCGGATTTGTCGGGATCCTTTGGGAGAAGCAGGGCGTGTGTGCCGCCGCTGACGTTGGAGACATCTACGGCAGTGTTGGCGCAGATGAGTCCGTGGCGGGTTTCGGTGATCAACACGCCATGTTTCTGGCGTACGACCCGCGCGCTTTCACGCAGAGCGAGTTCCACTACTCGCGGATCAAGCTGGTAGCGGCGAGCCCAGGAGCGCGAACGGGATGACGGCTTGATACTTGCGAGATTGATCAAACGCCCTTCGGCCTTTGAGACGATTTTGTGCTTGATCACGAGAATGTCGCCGGCGGCAAAGGTCACCCTGGCTTGGCGAAGTGCGATGAGAAGCTTGTCAAACAAGTTGTCTCCCGAATACATCTCACCGGGGAAAGGGACGGGAAGGATGCAAATCGCGCGTGCTGGAGCGGGCCGGGCCATGGGCGGTCAGGCATTTACGGCGTGCGGGAGATCTGTCATACCCCACGTGCGGATGAGGCGCTGGGCACGGGTGTCGCCGGGGGCCGCGGCGAGCTGGCGGAGATCAAAAAGATTATCTACGTCGAGGGCGATGCCGGGGAGTGAAAGTTCGATGCAGGGCTTCCCTGTGGCATGAGCGGCGGCGCGGTGTGGCTTGAAGCTGTCACTGCCGAAACGGAGGGGGAACAATCCGGAGGGCCGGCGAAAAGCGGCGTTGGTGCCACGCCCATCGGCAGAGGGAACCAGGACGGAACCTTGTTGTGGAGCAACTTTGAGAATGGCTTCGAGTTCTGCGCTTTGAATCAGAGGAATGTCGCCGGGGACGACGAGTGTATGGTCCGCTCCACGGCTTTCGCAGAAGCGAGTGGCCATTTCGATGGCGTCGGTTTCACTGAGATTGGCATGATCGGGAATGACTGCAAAACGGAATTGCTTCGCCAGGTCGAGCGCAAAAGGATCGCCAGTGACGATGGCGACGCCGGGACGCCCCGTCCACAGCGCCATGGTCTCGAGCACATCGAAGAGCATGGCCTGGGCCAGTTCGGTGCGCGACGCTTGATCAAGCACCGAGGCTAGGCGCTGCTTTGCACAAGAGAGATTCTTGACAGGAACGAGAATCATGGCTGGGCCCCGGCCACGGCGGAATTTTCAGCAAGCAGCGAGACCACGGCGCGGGCCAGCTTGACCTTCTCATCGGCAGTGCGCATCATGATGCTGGTGGAGTGCACGCGAAGACCTGAAGACTTCAGCTCCGCGGCGGCGGCTGCGTCGCGGTTGTCGGCGATGAGAATATCCAGAAACTCCTGGTAGCACTGAGCCACACCGGCGATGGAAACAGGGAAGCCCTGGGCCTTCATGAGAATGCCGGCGGGGCCGGAGATGGCGGCCGCGCCTATGATGGGACTGACGGCGACGACCGGCGCTTGAGTATTGGCGAGGGCTTCGCGAATGCCTGGGACGGCAAGAATAGGGCCGATACTGGTGATGGGGTTGCTGGGGGCGATCAACACGGCGTTGGCCGACAGGATCGCTTCGAGCACGCCGGGGGCGGGCTGGGCGCGATCGGCACCGGGGAAGCGGACGGACTTAACGGGATCCTGATACCAGCGCTGGACAAAATACTCCTGAAAGCTGAGTTCACCGATGGGCGTATCTACGCGGGTTTCCACGCGTGAATCGCTCATGGGGAGGATGCTGGCCTGCACGCCGAGCCTGGCGGCGATGGCGGCAGTTACCTGGGAAAGGGTCTTGCCTTGTGCCAGCAGTTTGGAACGAGAGAGATGAAGGGCGAGATCGCGGTCGCCGACGTGGAACCAGATGGGTTCGCCGAGCTCGCCCATAGCCTGCAGGCAATAAAAAGTGTCGCCTTTCACGCCCCAGCCACGCTCTTTGCTGAGAAGTCCGGCGAGAGCGTAGGTGATGGAGTCGAGGTCCGGTGAAACATGCAGGCCCCACCAGCGCAGGTCGTCTCCGGTGTTGACGATGAGGGTCAAGTCTTCTGGTGCGACGGCCTGGCGCAAACCTTCCACAAACTTGGCTCCGCCGGTGCCACCGGTGAGAACGACGATCATGCTGCCCTCCGGGAATAGCCGTCGGCGCGTGACAAGGCTTTCACTTGGTCGGACAACCGGCCGGGGCGGGAAACGACAGCGGACACGAACTCGGGATAGATGGGCAAGCGTGGGCGCAAAGTATATCCTTTGGCCTCGGTGCGCAGCTTCAACTGGTCGAGATGCGGCCAGGGCTTTTCGGGATTGATGAAATCGGGCGTCAATGGCGAAATGCCGCCCCAATCATTGATGCCGGCATCGAGCAATTGGTCATAGTATGGCGCAGAAAGATTGGGCGGGGCCTGGAGATTGACGTTTGGCATGAGCAGGCGAGCGACCGCGATGGTATGCAACATTTCGCCGTGGGTTGGCTCGGGCCAGTTGCGCATGGGGATCTCCGCCTTGACGCGAAAGTTCTGAATGATGACTTCCTGGATATGACCATAGCGCTGGTGCAGGGAGCGAATGGCGAGCAAGGCATCCACTCGATCTTCGGGTGACTCGCCAATGCCGATGAGAATGCCGGTGGTAAAGGGCACGCCCTGCTTCCCTGCTTCTGCGATGGTGCGCAGGCGTTTGGCCGGAATTTTGTCAGGAGCGTTGTCGTGGGCTGCGCCGGGAGCGAGTAAATCAACATTCGTAGTTTCGAGCATCAGGCCCATGCTGGGGGAAACAGCGGACAGGCGCGAAATCCATTCGGCGCTCAACAAGCCGGGATTTGGGTGCGGCAGCAAAGAGGTCTCGCGCAAGACGAGGTCACACATGGTCTCGAGATAATGCAGCGTGGATGTGCAGCCGAGGCGCCGCAAGGTCTGGCGCAGTTCGGGGAACAGAAGCTCGGGCTTATCGCCGAGGCTGAAGAGGGCCTCGGTGCATCCCAGCTTTTCGCCAGCGCGGGCGACGGCGAGGACTTCGTCCGGAGTCATGGTGTGCGCGCCGCGGTCACCGGGATCGCGGCGGAAGGTGCAGTAGCCGCAGTAATCCCGGCAGAGGTTGGTGAGCGGGATAAAGATTTTTGGCGAGTAAGTAACGACGTCGGGTTTAAAGCGCTGTTTGGCCTCGCGCGCGGCAGCGAGGAGCGCGGGAAGACCGTCGTCAGAGCAGCGGATGAGCTCACAGGCGGCGCCGCGAAGCAGAGGATTGCCGCAGCGGAGTTCGGCCAGGATGGATGGTATAGCGCCGACTTGTTGGTCTTGCTCCTGGCGAGATGAGTTGGGAAAGCGACAATCCATGTGGTCGAGGAATGGTTTCAAATACCGTGGCGCCTGAGCCGCGGATAGAAGAAATGATACATTAGGCGTGGAGTGAGCGAAGCCGAAGGGATGGCACCCGCCCAATTACTCCTTCATAGGAGCGTATTCCGTCAAACCCCTCCCTCGACCACTCTCGCGAACACGCTGATCGCGGGAAGGCGGTTGACCCTTTTTTCGCCGATCAGGCATGCGTGGGTGTTTGCCGCTTGATCGTCCTGCCGCAGATTTTTTTGTCACGGTTTCGAGTATCGAAGCGCGACACATCCTGATTTGAAGATCTTTGACTCAACAAGTTTTAACTGCAACTTCTCAGGCAGGCTGACACCTTCCATCAGGCGTCTTCCTTCTCCGACAATCGTTGGCGCAATGACAAAACGATATTCATCCACCAGACCAAGCTTTATAAGTTGCGATGGGATATCTGCACCGCCGGCCAAAATATCTTTGCCGGGCGCTTGCTTTAATTTGAGTATTTCGTCGCGAAGATTTGCGCGGACAACCCTGGCATTTTTGTCGTCTTTTTTAACCTGCGCACTGTCTAAGGTTCGCGAAAAAACAACTTTGCTCTTGGAGTCGAATGCTTGAGCGAAATCGACGTCTGCCTTTGTCTCTCCAGAAGGATTTTTGGCGATGTCAGGCCAATACGGAACCATCAACTGATAGGTTTTACGCCCATAGACGAACAGGTCAACCTCACCCAGAAGCTGCGTGTAATGTTCAAGTATTTCGTCGGCGGCGGTCCCTTTGGTGTGGTCGCAGCAGCCATCCAGGGTAATGTTGATTGCGTAGATTAGTTTTCTCATTAGATTTCCTTTTAAGTTTCATTTTCCTCAAAGCAGGTCAATTTTGTGACATCAGTGCATCTCCTCGGCCGCGTCAAGTGTCATCGGCAGTCCGAATGCCGGGAAATTGTCCGGCATGAACACGACGATCTCCGCGATCATGCCGTTCTCGATTCGAAGAACGTCTAGCGCCAGCGCCCGCCAGCTGGACTCATCGGGCCGGCGCACATAAGCCGCAACAGCCGGCTGCAGGTTGGCGTGGGTCACAACGCAATGGAGCCGGCCAAATGGCTCGGAGCCGAATCCGCCTTCGCGCCATAGCTGAAACATTGCATCACGGCCTTCGGCCACGCCCGGCTCGGGCGGCATGCGGAAGGTCGCGTCCTCACGGATGATGGATTCGAACGCGCGAAAGTCCGCCGCTTCGCTCGCCCCGACGTACTTCTTTAATAGGTCGCGCTCGGCCGCGGTGGCATCCGCATTGGCGGGCCATGCCGGCTTGCGCGACGGCAGACGCTCGCGCAGTCTGGCCCGCGCGCGCTGCAATGCACTGTTTACGGCTGGCACGCTGAGCTCGAGAAGGTCGGCGGCGTCCTTGGCGGACCAGTCCAGCACATCGCACAGAATCAAGGCAGCCCGCTGCGGCGGTGTGAGGAGCTGGATTGCGGTCAGGAAGGCGATCTCAATGGTCTCTCGCATCAGTGCCATCGCCTCTGGCGTGCTTGCGAGCGAGGTAGACGGCTCGAGCACCGAGTCTGGAATCGGCCCCAGCCAGGCGACATCATCCGGGTGCCCGGTCCAGCCATCGTGTTCCGCAGCCCGGGCCGCGAGCACCGCGCGCCGCTCATCGCGGGCAATCGCATCAAGGCAGGCGTTCGTAGCCACGCGGTAGAGCCAGGGGCGCATGGGCGCACCTTCCTTCAGGCTGTCGCGATAGCGCCAGGCGCGAAGCAAAGTTTCCTGGACCGCGTCCTCGGCATCCGGCAAAGAACCGAGCATGCGGTAACAATGGAGCAGCAGCTCGCGGCGATGACGCTCGGCGTTGCTAGCAAACTCGTTCACAATGTGCCTCGGTTCGAGCGCTGCCGATTCATCTGCATCGAAGATCAGCGTCGTTCTTACTTGTAATACCGGAGCGGAGTTAAAAACTCATCGCGCAGCAGCGTTCAAGATCGTCCATCTTCTCGACCGTTCATCCTATGGTCGTTGCCAACGGAGAAAATCGACCGGCAGGAGCGGAGTATTTTGTCTGCCTGCCCTGTTTCGCTTCGTGCGGTTCTTCGCATGAACTTATGGCAGTCCTGCTCCGTAAACAGCAGTCCTGGCCATCGTGGCCATCCTATTCAGCTTGAAATACGGCGACGCGCGATATCGGCAGGTGCGCGCGGCAAGCGTCCTGAGGGGGTTTTTCTACTCCTTATGCACTGGCGCCTCCGTTCCATCTGACCAGCGTTGCACCGCAACCGCGAACTCAGTCAGCTTCTCCCGGTCGTCGCTCATAGCAAGGACCGGAGAACCCGGCAGGTTCGCTCCCCAGGTTGCCGGGGCAATGTCCGAATAAAAAAACATGACGTGCGAAGGCCAGTGCGGGACGCTGTCGCCGCCGTATCCCTGCTTCGACATCATGTAGCACATCGCCCCGGATTCCATCCCAGGCAGATCCTTTTTTTCCACGGCTGCGTAGATGGCCTCGTCCGTCTGACCCTTCGTGCGTCCCGCCAGGATCAGCTCAGTCCTCTTCATGTTGCGCAGAAGAAGGGAATGCGCGGCGGCCGCGTTAAAGCAAATCGGGGTCCGCACTTTCGGATTCCAAAAGTCAGCGTCGGGTGCGGAAGTCCACGAACGTTCCACAATGCACACGAAACCGTTCTTGCCCTTGACCGCGGTTTGAAAACCATGACGCCCGAGAACCATGACATCCGCGTCGCTTGAAATAGACTCCGGGGCTGCGGTGCGCGCCAACGCGATCTCGGCCGTCCGATCCATTAGATATTGCTCGATCGGGGCCATGTTCGGGTAGGGGGTTTTGGCATCCTGCGCCATGGCTGGAGTTATCAACCGGCGCGACGAGCCGAGGTACGCCGTGCCGGCCGCAACCATTCCAAGCAACGCCGGCAGCGCGAGGCATTTGATTGCGGTCTGAACCTTCGTTTTCGGCATTTCTCTCCTCCTTGTGTGTCTCGGTTCCTGTTATCAGATAGTCGTCCGCAAGAGCGGGAATCGACAAGTACTTGATTTTCTTATTTTCCGCTATGGCTGCAGACCCTTTTCGCATTTTGTGCAGGGAGTGTGGTCGAGCTTATTTTTCGCTTGACAGCCCTCATATGTAACCGTATCGTTACATATTATGCGTCACCGTTCGGTTACATATTCTCCGGACTCGACCTTTACCGCTCTCGCCGATCCTACCCGTCGCGCCGTCCTCGACCTGCTGCGGCAGGGGAGCCAGCCCGCCGGGCGCATTGCCGGAGCATTTCCCGTCTCCCGGCCTGCGATTTCGAAACACCTGCGGATTCTGCGCCGGGCCCACCTGGTGGAACAGAGGCGCGAGGGCCGTCATCGCTTTTATCAATTGAATCCTGATCCGCTAAAAACCGTGGATTCATGGCTGGAACAGTACCGCCAGTTCTGGAGCGCCAGCCTGGCGAATTTGAAGACTTTTGTGGAAACAGAATACGCCAGGGAAACGTTTGCGGCTCGAACCAGAAACACTAAAACAAAGGAGACTACCAAATGAAATCGCTTCGTATGAAATTTACGGTTTTTGCAGTGCTGTGCGCCACCGCGGCTTGCGCCCAGTCGGATCCGCATGCCGCCTTCGAGAAAATGAAATCTCTTGAGGGCACGTGGGCGGGTAAAGGTTCGGAGGGCCAGCCATTAAACGTCGCTTTCCGCGCCACCTCCGCCGGTTCTGCGCTCATGAGTGAAATCCAGGGTCCGGAAGACATGATCACGATGTTCCATCTCGATGGCGGGCGCCTCATGATGACCCACTATTGCGGCGCTGGCAATCAACCGCGCATGGTCGGAACCATGTCGGCTGATGGCAAGACGTTCACTTTCGATTTTCTTGACGCTACCAATGTGCTCAGCAGTCAAGCGGGGCACATGCAACGGCTGGTGCTGACCATGCTCGATGCCAACCATCACACCGAGGAGTGGTTTTTCCAGGCGAAGGATGAAAGCATGCATCATCATGAAACCTTCGACCTGCAGCGGCAGCAATGAATAGGCTCGGACCTTTGCAACAAGCGCCGGGCGCCCTCGCCCGGCAGCCGTTCTAATTACCAAGGAGAACCCATGGCAACTGCGACCATCAGTCCCGATGAAGACGTCATTCATGCAGAGATTTTCATTGCAGCGCCGCCGGAACGGGTGTTCCAGGCGATCACCGATCCCAGCCAAATGCCCAAATGGTGGGGACAGTCCGATATGTACCGCATCACGGAGTACAAAGCTGAGCTCCGCCCCGGAGGCAAATGGTCCAGCGTCGGGGTGGGCAAAGATGGTTCTTCTTTCCGCGTGGATGGCGAATACCTGGAACTGGATCCGCCCCGCCTGCTGGTTTACACCTGGATTCCCAGCTTCGCCGGTCAACTGAAAACGGTGGTGCGATGGGAACTGACGCCGCGCGAGGTCCACGGCCTGCAGCCTCGCGGACCGCAAAAGATTGGCAACGGCACCGTGGTAAAAATCGTGCACCGCGGATTCGCGGGTCATCCCGAGGCCTGCCAAGGTCATCAACAGGGTTGGATTCGGGTGCTCGCCTGGATGCAATCCTTCGTGGAAAAGGGCGAAACCGTGGACACGCGGCCGCCGGCGCTTTCTGCATAAGAGAATGGCTCGAAGCTTCCCACTCAAGCCGACGTTGGTTTGAGTGGGAAGAAAATAAGCCTGAGCGAATTCCACTTTCAATCTTCCCCACACAACCAAAACTGCGTTGCGTGGGCCATCCGTCCTGGCGTACAGCTAGCGCGGGCACCGATGGGCGGTCAGAAAACCGCACCCGCCACGTCTTGATCACTCATTATGCTGGCCTGCGGGGGTTCCGTCGGACCAATCCGCCACTCCGACTAAGAACACGAGAATCGGCGGCAACCCTTTCATTTGGGATGGTTCCTGCGACGAGAAGAACCAATAGGGAGCCGACATGACCGGCGAGCCCGCCGCGCCAGAACCCCAATCCTTACCGTCCTCGAGCGCGGTATACCACATCAGATGAGGCATGTTGTGCTCCCCTGCGTCGGTCAAATAGGACGACTTCGACATCATGTAGTCCATCGCGCCGCTCTCGAGGCTTGGCAGTTGTTTCTCCTCGTACGCCGCTTTGACTGCCGATAACATCTCTGCCTTGGAACGGCCAGCCATCACCATCTTGGTGCGCAGATAGATGATCGGCAAGATCGAACGCGCCGCTTGCGGGTTCAGACAATCGGCGGCCCTCACCTTCGGGTTCCAGAATTCGGGCCAGTCAAACATTCCCGCCCAGCCTCGTCCGACCATGCAGACAAAGCCGTTCTTGCCTTTGACCGCTGTTTCAAAACCGTGACGCCCAAGTACCAGAACTTCGGCATCGCTTGAAATGGACTCCGGTGCTGCGCTGCGCGCCAGTGCGATCTCAGCAGTCCGGTCCATGAGATATTGCTCGGCCGGGGCCATATTCGGATACGGTGCGCTGGCATCTTGTGCCATCGCCTGGTGTGCCATGATTTGGAACGCCATAGCGAGCACAACCATACCGTGCAACACAAACAGTGCGAAGCTTTTGATTGCGATTGCGCCAGCGTTGTTTTTCCCCATTGCTTTCCTCCTGAGAATAGATCGTTCATTCTCTAGTCGTCGCGCAGGAGGGAAATCGACAGCGGGGCGAACTTTTTTACAACGGCTTTACATCCTCATGACAATCGGTTGAGCCTTCCTTAGTTATGTTTCATTGCGCAAGAGAAAGCTACGACTCTCATCCTGAGGTAGCAAGATGATCAAACACGCTCGATACATCGCAGTGGCTTTTGTGGTTGCAGCCTTCGCCCTCACCAGCACCGCCATGGCGCAGAGCTACACCGGCGATTGGCAGGCGACGGTGAGCAACTCGCAGCGCGACAACGGCACATACTGCATATCTCTGACCGACAACGGCAGCGAGGGCCCTCCGCACAGCGGCGAGGCCCAGATGATCCCCAGTAAGGGTGAGAGTCCTGGCTATTTCTCGGTTGTGAATGGGCTCATCACCATAACGTTTTCCTTTCCGTCGGGCGAAGGCGACTGCTGTGACTACCAAACCTTCACCGCTAAGGCCAGTAACGGCCAGATCGGCAACGGCGTCTTCAACTATATGGGCATCACCGATATCGGAGTACTGACGTTCGGCAAGAAAGGCAGCTGCAGTAACTAAAGACTGGAGGCGTGGGTGGCGTTGTCGCCTCACCCATCGAAAGGCGCGACGGGTGGAGCAGCCTCAGTTATGAGGATGCCGGGCAAGAACCGAGCCACCCGCCTACGATAAGAATCCCTCATGCCGCGCGGGCGCGGACCGCCGCCGGCGGCACGACCACCGCAACCATTCCGGTCGCCACGTCATAGACGAGTCCTGAAATAAGCCACTCGCCCGGCAACGCCGGGACCGCGCGGAGCGCAGCAACATCGCCAGCAACCGCAGCGCGCGGATCGGTGACCGCTTTGGTCTCGATTTCGGCTTCCAGTATCTGAAAATAGTGCGCGAGCATGGCAGGGCTGCCTGGAAGGCGAGTCATGCCACAATCCGTGTGCTGAAGTACGATGATGTGAAACTCACCGCCTCCGCCAGGAACCGCGCCGGCCACTTCGCCGATTCGCCCGAGCATCCCCAACTGCCCCAGCAATCCCGGAGTAATTCGGCCGCCAATGTTGCGTATGACGACAGCCTCTCCAGGTTTAATTCCGAGTACGTGAGCAGGATCCACACGCATATCGGCACAACCGATGATGATCGCCTTTACATTGGGCAGCGCCCGCGGAAGCGAGGGCGTCAGCGTGCCCGCAGCAGATTGCTGGGCTGCGAAGTCATGATTTCGCTTCAGCAAAGACTCGAAGCTATTCATCTTGGTGTCTCCTTGATCGATGTTGGGTGACACTTAGCGGTTTATATTGAGGAGCCGACACTTTCACCGCTCTGGGTTGCTTTGATGCATCCCGGGCGGTTTCGACCCACACTACATTTTTCGTCTTAGGGACACTCTGAATAAGCACTGTTTCTTAGATCGGGCAACCTCAGTGCTTGGGAAATCTGCTTCCGGGTGCGAGTCTCCGTCTCTTTCAGCCGTCTGGCTCGGCGGATTGGATTCCGTTGCG
>Ga0335081_10001120_pt1 | contig 42719 bp, 31 predicted proteins | sample Lox_Sample_35_FD_206713 | JGI IMG/M metagenome (GOLD analysis project Ga0335081, IMG submission 206713) | Soil microbial communities from Loxahatchee National Wildlife Refuge, Florida, United States - Lox_Sample_3.5 | ecosystem: Environmental > Terrestrial > Soil > Wetlands | place: USA... | reverse complement strand
CAGGGCGGCGCTGGCGGTTCTCTTGTTGTCGATACCTATCAAATGTCTAATTTGGATACGAATATGATCAATACCGATATGACGCAGCTCATAGGCACCATTGCCGCAGGCGGATTTACTGAATCCATTAATATCCGGGCGCTCACAGGGAATATCGATATCGCTTCAGGACAGACCCTGCAGGCCAGTAATGTCAAACTGACTGCCGATGACGCGACTGCCGGACAGGGGCAGATCAATGTGGCCGGCACGGTTGAAGGGAGCGAGGGTGGCAGCATCGAGCTGTACGCCATGAACGACTTAACCATTCAGTCCGGCGGCATGGTCAAAGCTGTCGCTTCCGCGGCGGGTTCTACAGGCGGCAGCGTTCTTCTCAGCTCCGAACAGGGATGGGTAACTGTCAACGGGACGATCGACGTGTCCGGGGGGGTAGGCGGCACGGGTGGAACGATCTATCTCAGGGCTCAGCGATATGTCAACAATAACAGTGATAACGATGTGCAAATTAACCTGGGAGGAACCCTGCAGGGCGCATCAGCGGTCTATGCGGAGGCAGTGCAGACTTACCAGTATTCACAGTCTTCCCTAGATCTAGCCCCGCTGATCAACAGCTGGCTCAGTGAAGCCTCGTCCTACGCTACGGATAACATCGCTTTGGAGCGGCTCCAGGGGGCCGCGCCCGCCGGTGCTTCGTTCTATCTTCTTCCCGGGATCGAGGTGGTGAATTCCGGCGGAGACATTACGATCACTGACCCGGTGAATATGTCTCTATTGGGCTTCGACAAGAATCCTGGCGAATTGACTATCCGCGCAGCGGGAAACCTCAACATCAAGGGCGATCTGACGGACTATCCCGCATACGAGGCATCGGGGAGTCCCATAACCTCTATAACTTCTGCTCCTACGGTACGAAGTTCATGGGCGTTCAACCTTGCAGCGGGAGCTGATACATCGAGTGCCGATCCCCTGGCAGTGAACATGACCGGCAATGGGGATCTGAATATCGCGAATGGCGTAGTGGTCTACACCGAGAGCGCACCCATTCATTTCGCATCAGCAGGGGACACACTCATCGGCACAGCACCAGCTAACCCCGGGTACATGATCAACGGCCAATATGGGGAAGTAATGAGTTACAATCTTGCGTCCTTCAACGGGTCGATCAGCGGATTCGTGGGTCGCGATCTCACGATTGCCGGCGCTATTCAGACAGCCACAGGTGATATCGACATCAGCGTCGGACGTGATCTGAACCTGCTTGTGGGGAATGATAGGACCAATGACGGTGCAGGCGCCATCCGGACGACCGGTCAGCTTACACAGGCTGCAGCATCTGCTGCTATGGGAACGGATCCTTCGGATCCCGTGATTATTGATCCGGGAACCAATCTCCCGCTCCAAGGAGTACAGCAATATGATCTAGACTCAACCTATTATTGGAGATACGACGACGGCGGCAACATTAACCTTTCCGTGGGAAGGAATGCGGGAAAATTCAGCAATGGCAAGTGGACCATCGCAGAGGACACCTTGGGGGACACTTCGGGCCCCACGGGTTGGGACATGTTTACAGAGATAGAGGTCATGTTGCCTTCGTCACAATCTATTAGTTATGGGGTGTTTTCAGCCGATTATTCGAATGGTACGGCAGGCCTGGCCACCATGGGCGGAGGAAACCTTACCGTTCAAACCGGCGGGGAATTCCTTGCCCAGGCAGGGACCTTCGGTTCGGGTAACCTTGCGATCTATTCTGGAGGTAACGTCATGGGCCGTTTCCTGAACAAGAACGGGCAAGGTGAGATTAATGCCATGGGAAACTTCGGCGCTTTCAATCCTGCATCTATGATAAATGAACGGGCTCAACTCGAACTGTTCAACAGCAGGATGTATGTGACCGCCCAGGGAGAGATCCAGATCGGCGCGGTGCTGAACCCCACCCTGGCAAGCGATGCAGTCGAAAATTACAGGAACTCAGACTTCGTGCAGTGTACCTACACGCCGGACACCAGTGTCAGTCTCTCCGCTGGTACCGATGTAACGATCGATGGCAATTCGCCCTTTTATAATAATCATCAGATGTCTGATAACCCTAATTCCTCGCTGTATGAGCAAGTCCTGCCAGCAACGGTGAACATTACCGCCGGAGGGGATATCTTCCTGTTTAACAATTTTGTGATGACATCTTCTCCCTCAGGGAACCTCAATCTCAACGCCGGAGGCAGTGTGCTTGGGTATTCTAGCACTAGTGCCACGACCAATGTGCAGTCCGCATCGATCCTGATGTCGGACATCGCACCCCAGAACTGGTACGGACTCTTCGACATTTACGAATACCAATTGGAACAAAACGCCAAATGGATCTTGACTAGGGACACGAACAACCATGGGCTTTACAATCCCTCAGACGGCATTTGGTCGTTCACGGAACCGGTCCATGAACAGGACGATCAGCCCATCACCATCCAGGCGGGCGTAGATATCAGCAACCTGAATCTGGCGTTTCCGAAAGAGGCGGACGTGACGGCCGGCCAAGACATCCAGGACATCACCTATGTAGGTCAGAACATCAACGACAACGATGTGTCGATGATAAGGGCGGGGGGTGATATAACCATGCAGTACGTCAAGGCATCCACGGCTAACAACTCGAGTGTCGTAGACCAGCCACCCCATGAAGGCTTGATTCAGGGCGGTCCCGGTGTTTTCCTGGTTCAGGCTGGTGGCTCTATCGATCTGGGATCGCTCCCAGACGGGATCCAAGCAGTGGGTAACGGCAACAATTTTGAACTGGGCACCGAAGCGAGCACTCTGGTAATCCTGTCGGGATACGGGATCAACACATCGGCGACAGATATTCAGACATTCTTCAATACCATTCGAACAGCCGGTGACACGTATGCCCAATTGATGGCCGAAGGCAATTTAAATGAGGCAGCGCAGTTGCTGCAAACAACTAGACAAAACACGATAGATCCACTCTTGGGCGCGCCTACGGGAGCCGGAGACATCAATATGACTTCATCGCAGATCTCGACTTCCATAGGGCAGTCTGACATCTTCATCGTCGCCAACGGCAATATCAATCTGGGACTGACTGCGTTACCGATACCGGGTACGATCAGTAATACGACCGGCATCACGACCGGCGGGGGCGGCGCCATCAACATTTTCGCCGGTCAGGATGTGAACGTCAACGAGTCGCGGGTCATGACCTTTTACGGAGGCGATATCACGATCTGGAGCGACCAGGGAAGCATTAACGCCGGCAGGGGAGCGAGCACTGCGGTCAGCGCTGTCCCGCCCAAAAAAGAGAAGACTGCCCAAGGCCTCTACATAACCGTCTTTTCCCCGCCTGCCGTGGGTAGCGGCATTCGGGCCGTAACTTATGGCGAAAACCCGCCGCCGCCCGGCAACATCCATCTTTTTGCCCCGAGCGGCATCATCGACGCGGGCGAAGCAGGGATCGCGGGAGGGCAGATAATACTGGCGGCACTGCATGTAAACAATGTCGCGAACATCAACTTTAGCGCTGGGTCCATTGGCGTCCCCCAGCCGTCCGAGGGAGCCTCGCTGGGGACACTGGCAGGCTCCAGCGTAACGCAAAACAACCAGATGACCGCAGACGCATCCGGCTTGAGCGCCGATAAGGTGCAGGCGTCGCAGATGGTCCAGGACATAATTGCACAGTGGCTAGAAGTGAAAGTAATTGATTTCGTTGAAGACGACAATAATGATCAGAATAATGATAACCAGAATAATAATTAGTATGCGTATTGAAATAAGTGCCCATTGTCGTTATGCCGGACATGATGGGGCTGATGTGGCTACGGTATTTACTCCCCTGCTGACGGCCCCTTGTACTGCTTGCTGCGAAAACATCGACGCGGGTGAACCGGGGATCGCGGGAGGGAAAATAATCCTGGCAGCGCAGCATATGAACAATGCTGCCAACATCAGCATTGGTGGTGGCTCCACTGGCATGTCTCAGACTCGCATGGAGCTGCCTCGAGGGGGACATTGGCAGGGTCCGGAGAAAGCAAAGCGGCAAAGTGACCGCAGACGCATCCGGCTTGAACGCCGAAAAGGTACAGGCGAAGCAGATTATTAAGGACATAATTGCAAAGTGGATGGAATTGAAAGCGAGCGATTTTTTTGCATAAGACGAGACCGAGGAGGAATGAAGAGAGCCGTGTCTAACAACAAGAGATCGTCCCTATTGAGAAGTTCCCTCACCAGGATAATCGCTGCCGCGGGCGTGATTGTCATGCTGGGCCTGCTTGTTGCGCCAAACGCGTTTGCTTGGTGGGACAGCAAGTGGCAGCAGCGCAAGAAGATCCAGTTTGATACCTCGGCAAAGGCCGCCGACATTAAAGAGAACCTGAACGATCTGCCGGTTCTTATACGACTCAATACTGGCAACTTCAGTTTCTCCAGCGCCAAGGCGGACGGATCGGACATCCGGTTCGTGAGCAGCGATGATAAGTCTCCTCTGAAGTACCATATCGAAATGTTCGATTCAAAGGAGGAGTTGGCGCTTATCTGGGTCAAGGTCCCCCGCATTACCGCAGGCTCGGACCAGAATTCGATTTGGTTGTATTACGGCAATGCGTCGGCGCCGGACGGTCAGGACGCAGGTGGCACCTACGATGTGAACCAGGTTGCGGTGTATCACTTGAGCGAGCTGGACGGTAATCCGAAGGATGCGACCGCCTACGGCAACAACTCAGCCTCGTTCTCGGGGAAGCTTGGCATTCCCTCAGCGGTAGGAAATGGCGCCCGGTTCGGTGCTGCAGGCGATAAAATAACCATTGCAAGGTCCCCCTCCCTAAACTTCAGCAAGGGGCTCACCTTCTCGGCCTGGGTCCGGCCAAGCGAGACTGCGGGGACAGCCAACCTGTTCAGCTGGAACGATGGGAGCCTGTCCATTGTGGTTGGCATGGATGACGGGAAGGCCTATGGAAGTGTAGCGTCGGGTAAGGGAACTGCGTCAACGACGCCGAAGACCGCTTCTCTGGCCGCCGGCCTCTGGCACCATCTTGCGGTGACCGTGGAACCGGATAAACAGATCACTCTCTACGTGAACGGCGTGGAAGCCGCATCGGCCCAGTTCAAGGGTCCGGTCCCGTCGCCTTCATCAGACATCATCATCGCCGGTTCTGAAAAAGGAGTCAACCCATTCCGCGGAGAACTGGACGAAGTGGAGCTTTCGAACTTAGCACGGCCCGCCGCCTGGATCAGGGCGGCGTTCCAAAGCCAGGGACCGGAGGGCGTGCTGACGTCCTACATGGAAGAAGAGTCGGGAGGAGGCGGAGGTGGTGAGTCCCTTACCATCCACCTAGCGAAGGTCATCATCAGGACCATTACACTCGACGGATGGCTGATCATCGGGGTGCTGGTGCTCTTGGGCTTCGCGTCCCTCTATATTTTCCGTCAAAAGATTGTGTTGCTGAACCAGGCCAAAAAGGAAAATCAGAATTTTTTACAATCTTTCCAGAAGCTGGATCATCCCCTGTCCTTGCTCCAGAACGAGGATGACTTTCAGGGATCGACGCTCTACCGCGTCTATCACGCCGGATGCGAGGAGTTGAAAATTTGCATAGAAAAACGGGGAGAATCCCTCACTTGTGAGGCGGGGCTGTCGGGGCGGGCCATGAACGGCTTTCGCGCGTCAATTGAGAAGGCGGCCATGTACGAAAGCAGGCGGCTGTCAGCGGGCATGGTCATCATGAACATGAGCGTAGCTGGCGGTCCCTTCCTAGGGTTGCTCGGCACGGTCTGGGGTGTGATGAACACGTTTGCCGGGCTGGCCGAGAGCGGCGAAGCCAACCTGGCGGCCATCGCTCCGGGCGTTGCATCGGCCCTTTCCTGCACGCTGGCGGGGCTCCTGGTAGCGATCCCCGCATTGTTCGCGAGCAGCTACATCACGGGACGCATCAAGGACATGAATGCCGACGTGAACGTCTTTATGGACGACTTCATCCTCAAATTGGAAGAGGAAAAATAGATGCGCCACGGAAAGAATCCCTATGACGAACATGATGTGTTCGACGAGATCAATGTGGTCCCAATGCTGGATCTGGCTTGGAACCTCCTTCTTGTGTTCATGATCGTCGTGACGGCGTCCGTACAGGGGATCAGCGTCAACCTCCCCAAGGCGAGCGCGGCCGCAAGCAAGGTCAAGGCCACGACCAAGGCGATTACCATCACCGGGGATGGGACGATCTATCTCGACAGTTTTCCTGTGACTTTGCCCGAGTTAGAGAGCAGGCTCCGGCAGTACAAGGGTGCGGACCCCAATTTCCCGGTGGTTATACGGGGCGATGAGAAGATCTCCTACAAGAACGTGATAGAGGTGCTGGACATCCTGCAGCGTCTTGAGATCACTCAACTCGGCCTGGTGACGCAGAAACTCGTGAAGTGAAGAGGCATGCGCCCCATTAGAAACAAATACCAGTAGCGATGTAACGAATAAAACTAAACAAACGTTAATGTTTCGATTGCATTGTTCCGAGTAGCCGATATGTCTGACAAACAAGAAAAAAAGCCCGTTCCCTGGATCCTCATTGCTGTGATGATCGCTCTGGTCGCAAGTGGCGTGTATATCGTTAAAACGGTCCTGTCTGAGGACGAACCGCACAGGAAGGACACCACGGCTACCGTCACGTTGCTCAAGCCTCCGCCTCCGGTCCAGGTAAAGGAAAAGCCGCCTGAGGAGATCAAAGATATCCCGAAGAAGGAGGATATTATCGATCCAGGCGTGAAGAACGAGGCACAGAATCAGAACGCCGATAGCAAGGACAACACGCCGGCAGGAGATAACCTGGGTGTCGATGCCGAGGGCGGAGCAGGTAGTGACAGCTTTGGTCTTGTCGGGAAAAAAGGGGGCAGAAGCATTCTTGCCGGGGGATCGGGGATCGGGAGCCTCTCTCTTCTGACCAAATTCTCAGGCTATACCCAGATCGTGGTGACGGAAATCAGAAAGAAGGTCATGAAGCAGTTGGATGAGGAAGGTGGAATCCCCAAGGGGAAACTTCAGACTGTCGTTAGGGTGAAAGTGGATGTTGATGGCGTGGTCATTGATTATCGGATCATCGGTTCTTCAGGGAATAACAGAATGGATGATGCGGTCATCCAGTCCCTCCGTTCTCTCCGGATCAGTGAGCCGCCACCAGAGGGCATGCCGAAGACGATGAGCATCAAAATCATTTCTCAGGGCTAATACAGCAAGCATAAACGGCCCGACACTATTACCATGAGAGGAACCAGGCACATAGCAATGAAAAAGGACAGTCAACTTCCGGTATTAGCATCCCTTACGGGGCTAAGCAGTCATATCATCCGTGTCAGTGCGGCGCTCCTGCTTTCGATCGTCATGGGCTGCGCATCAGTTTCCAAACCCGTGACCATAATACATGAAAGCACGCCGTCTGAGAGTGACATTGCCACGGCCCAATGGCAGTCCCGCAAGGAATCAGTCGAACAGGTGAAGCAGGGGAACACAAATCAGCTTGACGAAGCCAGACCTGCTCTCAATACGTCGGCGACCATGAGCACCGAAGGGACGGGAACCATCGGCACTCAGGATGCTCATGACAGGGAACTGATCGAGAAAATAACAGCTCGAGTGACCGCAGAGGTCGGGAATGCCGTCAAGGAGGAGGTCAGAAACGACGTCATGGACGAGATGTATAGGGATATCTGGCAAGTGAACTGGGCCATGAAGGAGAAGGACAAGCGAATCCGTTTTGGCGGAGATATCCGCCTACGGTATGAGCAAGACCGCTTTGGCAGTAATAATGCCGCCTTTGTACAGCCGTCAGACCCGAATGAGCTAATGAATACCACGGTCGACCAGGACCTCTTTAAATATCGGGTACGTTTTGGCGCGGAGGCGATGATAAATGAAAAAATGGATACCGTCATCCGCTTGTCCACAGGGACCACGACAAATCCCGTGTCGACCAATGCGACCTTGGGGAACTACATGAACAAGGACTCTGTTGTGTTCGATCTTGCCTATCTTAAGTGGCGTCCTTGGAATTCAGTTACCCTGTATGGGGGGAGAATTCCCAATCCATTTTTTTCGACTGATCTTTTGTGGGCCAGGGATTTGAATTTCGACGGGTTTGCTTTGCATGCAAGGATGCCTACGACCAATGCGGAATCGTGGACGCCCTTTCTCACTACCGGCGCTTTTCCGCTGCAGCAGTATAATTTTGCCTCGGAACAGAAATGGCTTCTGGCCGGGCAGTTGGGGCTGGAACGAAAAAGTCAGAAAGGTGTAGCTGTCAAGATCGGTTCTGCCTACTACGATTTCAAGAACATCACCGGTGTGCCTAATGATCCTAATAATCCGGGCAATACCAACTGGACTGCCCCTCAGTTTCAACAGAAGGGGAACACCCTGTTCAATATCAGCTCGGATCCATCCGTCGTCACGACGGCCCTCGCTTCGGAATTCAAGGAATTAGACATCACGGGTACTCTCGATATCGGTTTCTGGGATCCTGTTCATGTCATTTTACTCGGCGATTATGTGAAAAACCTTGGCTTTAATCAAGCCGACGTTGCAGCGCTGACGGGCAATCCCAATCCAGCCGAGCAAGTCGAGGGCTACCAATATGGCATGTCCGTAGGGTATCCGTCCACGTATGAGTACGGCCAGTGGAAGGTGTATTTCTACGTAAAACACTTGGAGGCGGACGCCGTTGTTGACGGATTCACGGACCCCGACTTTCATCTTGGAGGCACCAATGCGAAGGGCTGGATTTTGGGGACTGATGTCGGGTTGTCAAAGAACAACTGGCTTACACTTAAATGGCTGACGGCGGATGAAATCAGCGGTCCCCCGCTGGCAATCGACGTGCTTCAAGTGGATATAAATGCAAGATTCTAATTATCTCAGAATATACTCCCGGTCCCATGGGCTTGGTCAGTCCGGGTCAGCTCTGGAGAAAACATGAGAGTGCCATCGATGCAAAAGTTCACGCTTCCAGCTGTTGCCCTGGCGGTCGGCCTGTTAATCGGGCTGGGTGTGGGTCAGATGCAGGTCAAGAAGGAGCAGAAGATCTACCTGGATAAGGTGAAGGAGAAGGAAAAGAAGATCGCTTTCATTCAGAAGATGATGACCGAGGAAAAGGCCGAGGCCACCGGCTCGCTGGAGCAAAAATGCAATGACGACATGAATAAACTGCAGGCTGCTATTCACATCGAGAGGAAGAAAACCGCGGATTTGAGCGGCCAAGTGGGAACACTTACCGAGCAGGTGCAGAAACAGGAAGCGCGGGCCAATGCGGCCGATGAAAAAAATGCCAAAATCAGGCAGGACCTTCAGGAAGCAATGCGGAACAATAAGGATCTGGACCGCGAACTGAAAAAAACAGCCGGGGAGAAGCAGGCCGTTCAGGCGGACCTGAAGCGGACTACGCGGGAATTGGGTGCCTGTTCCTCGCATAACGCCGAACTGGCATTGATCGCACATGAACTCGTCAAGAAATACAAGGACAAGGGGATCGGCGCGACGCTTCTTGAGAGGGAGCCGCTGACACAGGTACGGAAGGTCGAACTAGAGCAGCTTACGAGCCAGTATCAGGAAGAGATCGAGCAGCTGAAAATCAATAAGAAATAAGGGGGGTACCTGAACATGAACAGGATTTCTGGTTTCCAAACAGCAGTGTTGTTCGCAGCATGCATCGCCGTGGCCTCGCCGGCCTGGAGCGAAGGGAAGATGGCAGATCCGGCCGCCAATCGCGTTGCGGTTGTGAACGGAGTTCCCATCGAACGGGCCGATTTCGATAAGGAGATTTTTCTGATCCAGAAGACCCTCCTGGGCCAGGGAAAACCGCTCACCTGCAGCCAGGTCACCGCCATACGGGCAGAGGTGCTGGAAAGCATGATCCGCCGCGAGGTTCTCTATCAAGACAGCCGCAAAGCTGGCATCAAGCCTGATGAGAGCACAGTCACAGGAGAGCTTGCGGCGCTAAAGCGGCAGTTCCCGACTGAAGCAGAGTATAAGAACGAACTCGGCAGGAGGAACATGTCCGAGGAAGCGCTGCGTTCGCAGCTGGAAAGGAACAGCACCCTGCAACAGTATGTGGATCGGCAGTTTGGCTCGAAGATCACCGTGACAGATGCCGAGATGGTGAGCTATTACGAAAGCCATCTGGATCTCTTCAAACAGCCACTCCAGGCACGGGTCAGCCATATCCTGATCCAGGTCGATCCGAAATGGGATGATCTCCGTAAACAGGAAGCACGACAGAAGGCCGAGCAGGTGCTGAAGAGCCTGAGAAAGGGCCAGGATTTTGCTGCCTTGGCCAGGGAACAGTCCGATGGCCCGACCAGAACCAGTGGCGGCGACCTAGGGTATATCAGGACCGGGCAGTTAGATGGGCAGCTTGAGAACGTGGTGTTTAGGCTGAAAGCGGGTGAAACAAGCGATATCATCGAGACGAGCTATGGATTTCATCTGTTCAAGGTATTCGACCGGAAGCCGGAGACCATCCTGGCTTATGATGTAGTCAAGGAACAGATTCGTAAGCATTTGGCAGAGGAAAAAGCGCGGCAGGAAGCGGATCAGTATGCCAAGAACCTGCGCGAGAAGGCATCAGTGGAGATCCTACTCCGTGATGAAATAAGTACCGCAAAGATGCCCTGAGGAACGACAGGGGATCCGCACTGGTTTATGGCGGATGAACGGCTGCGGCAGGTATCTGGATATGACACTATGACACAGACGAACTGGTACGCATTGTACGTAAAATCGAGGCATGAATTCGTTGTTTCCGATGAACTTCGGCGAAAGGGGATCGAGACCTTTCTCCCTTCTGTAACGAAGCTGAGTCAATGGAAAGACCGGAAGAAACAGGTGGAAGTGCCAATGTTCCCGGGCTATCTCTTCGTCTCCATTGCACCGGAACCCGAGGAATTCCTGAACGTAATCAAAACACGGGGTACGGTAAAGTTCATCTCGCTGGTCCCAGGACACCCCACCCCGGTGGTGTTACAAGAGATAGAATCCCTGAAGATGCTCCTCGCTGGAGGGGTACACGTTGACATCTATCCTCATTTGCAGGAAGGGATGTCAGTGCGCGTGATGAATGGTGTATTCCGAGGCGCCCGTGGAATCCTGAAGCAGAAGCATCACGGTCAGCACGTATTTCTCGTAAACATCGAACTGCTTGGGAGAAGCGTGGCTGTCAAGATGTGCGCAGAGGATGTCGAGGCAGCGTAACTATAAATCGATCTTCCCGGCAGGCATTCACCATTCGAAGATGTAAAAGGATATTTTTTAGCGCCTTCTCGTTCTTTTTTTAAGCCCCTGTGACCGAGAGGGCGGAGCATTGCCAAAAGCTTCAGGCTCGTTTCTCTTATGTCGGTCCTTTTTAAGAGAGCGGCAACCAGACTCACCCACAACTTGCAGACTGCAGGAACATGCAACACAAGATCCGCAGACAAGGAGAACCATATGAAGATACTCATAACAGGCGGTGCGGGTTATATCGGCAGTCATGTGGCCAAGATGCTGGGAGGGCAAGGCCATGAACTGCTAGTGTTCGATAACCTGTCCTCCGGGCACGAGTGGGCCGTCGTAGCCGGGAAATTAGTCAAGGGCGATCTTGGCGAAATGCTTCTTCTGAATGAAGTCATGTATGTGTTCAGGCCCGAGGCGGTCATCCATTTTGCCGCATCGATTGAGGTAGAAGAGTCAGTCCGGGACCCGCTCAAATATTACAATAACAATGTCTGCAATACGCTCAATCTGTTGGAGGCCATGAAGTTTGCGAACGTCAAGAACCTGCTCTATTCTTCGAGTGCAGCTGTATACGGAATTCCGGCAGCCATCCCAGTCGCCGAAACCGCGGAAATGAAGCCCATCAATCCCTACGGGGCAACAAAGGAGATGACGGAGCGCATCCTGCGCGACGTCGCCGCTGCCGAGGATTTTCATTACATCGCTCTCCGGTATTTCAACGTCGCCGGAGCCGATGCAGACGGCCGGATCGGACAGGCCTATGCCAAACCGACTCATCTGATCACCCGGGCGCTTAGATGTGCGAAGGGTGAAGCGGCCAAGCTTTCCATCTACGGTACTGATTATCCGACCCCTGACGGGACCTGCATACGGGATTATATCCATATAGATGATATCGCACGTGCCCACGTACAGGCCCTTGGGCATCTGATGGAGACTGGGAGGTCCGATGTCATGAACTGCGGGTATGGACGCGGCTTCTCCGTCAAAGAGGTCGTTTCTATGGCCAAAAAGGTCACCGGCATCGATTTCCCTGTTGAGGAGACCGACCGTAGAGCCGGAGATCCGCCCGCCCTCATAGCGGACAGTACTCGTTTGAAAGAGCGGACCGGCTGGACGCCGCAACACGATGATCTGGAATTCATCATACGGTCGGCATGGGAATGGGAACTCGTAATAGGTCAGAAGCTCCTGACCGCCTCGGCTCCCTGATGTCCGTGACGGGGCCGATCCGCAATACGAAGAGGAAAGCCTGTATTGTCACGGGCTTGGTCATCGTTCTCCTGGCCAGCCTGTCCCGGTTGCCGCAGTACCTTATCTGGGCCGATCGTCCCACAAAAAGCGATGTCATCGTTCTTTTCGGCGGAGTAGATTCTCGGCTCTGGGAGGCTCTGCAGCTCCTCCAGGATGGTTACACCGGCTACCTTTTCATCCCGGTGACGTTCAGCCTCTACAAAACTGGCCCGGGTAGAGGCGGCATAACCGCCATCCGGTTCAGGGACTTCAAGCCTGGAGTCGATCTGCCAGATCCCCGCCCTGAAGAGGAAATGATTGATGTATACTTCCGGAAGAACCGGGCTGCCTACGGTTTTCCCTGGTACTACGAAGCTACCCATGTGGAGATGCTCCTGGCGAAAAAGGCCATGGATGCCTGCGGATTCAAGAAAGCGATCTTTGTTAGTTCCCCCTATCACATGAGACGGATTAAGATCATGTCAGGCAGGGTCTTCGGTCCATCCTACGACATTAAACTCGTACCGAGCCACTTTGAAACCAACAATAACAGTCTTCAGACATCATGGATTGAACTGCATCACACTCTCACCGAATTCTCGAAAATCATCTGGTTCCGTTGCTACGAACTGAGGAGCCGCTACATGCCGATCAAGTTATAAATATGCGGATGACCCTATCATCAGAACAGTCTAGCATGTGGTCCGGAAGCGGATGGTAATGTGTAAAATCCGATAAAGCTTCTCAATGATCTCCGCCAAGCAGGTGCAGTCGGGTCATGCTAGATAACCCAGATCAAGTTGGCCAAGATTACATTGGGGGCTGGGATCCTTGGCCAAGTAGCACTTGCATCGTTCAACGGCAGTTTACCGCGCCGGAATTAATAGAACGCTTATACGTAATTTTGTTCACTTTCCGGACTGATTCTTGGACCTTCTGTAGGCTAGTCTTTATCTGCGTTACGGGCATACCGTCGTATTTCACTGCGGGCAGCTGGTTTGGAAATCCATGAACCTGAATTCGGCAATTGAAATACAGTTAGTCGTCAGAAAGCAATACATTTTCCCCCAGTTACGACAACTTCCAAGCAGTTTAAACTTTCACCAATGGGCTAAAGAAAAATTGAAGCATTTTATTTATTTTGTAAAAACCAGCGCGTCAACTGCCATTTTTAGGATGAACCATGGATACTGTGGCTTTCTATAGAGGAGCTATTCCTCGGCTAATGAACCGTCTGTATTTTTTGGCTGGGAGAGGCATGCTAAGCCTGACAAGCCAAGGCATTAACAGTGCAAACAATTTCGTGAGCGGTATTATATTAGGCCGGTTATGCCCCAAGGAAGAGTATGGTCTTTATGCGCTGGGCTTCAGTCTTATTGTAATGATTACAGATTTTCAGTCGGCCCTGATCTCAACGCCATATATGGTTTACAGCCCGCGGTTAAATGGAGATGATAAGCGCAAATACGCCGGCAGTACATTGTCGCATCAACTGATGTTTTCGGCACTTGTCTCATTAATGCTGCTTGCTGGGTTGGGGGCTGTATATTCGGGCATGGCGCCGCAAAACTTTACGCGTGTCCTGGAGATACTGGCAATAGTCATTGTTTTCATTATGTTGAAGGATTTTATCCGGCAGATGTGTTTTATATCGTTAAATGTAAAAGCAGCTTTGATATTAGACTCTGTTTCCGCTTCGATTCAGATCGGCGGCCTATCTATTTTGGCATATTTTAGATTATTGTCTGCTGATAGAGCATTTATAGTCGTTGGCATTGCCTGCGGGGTGACTTCAATAGCGTGGCTGTTTGCAAACAAAGGCTTTTTTATGCTGAGAAAGGAAATGATACTGCGCGATTTTCAACATAAATGGGCACTTGTGAAATGGATGACGGCAAGTCAACTCCTCTGGACGTCATCCATGGGACTGTATCCTTGGATTCTCGCAACCTATCATGGAGTGAAAGCAAATGGCGAATGGGCCGCCTGTGTGAGTGTTATTATGCTTGGCAATTTAGTATGTGTAGCGGTGCAAAACATGCTCGGACCGAAAATTATATACGTTTTAGCGCGAGAAGGCATATCAGAAATGCGCGGTATGATCTTTAAATCTGCGATATTATTTGTCCTTGCCATGTCACTCGTTTGCATATTTTTCGTCGTATTCGGTAATCCACTGGTTGTTCTATTTTATGGCCACAAATATGAAGGCAATGGTTATATTGTATCTGTCCTTGCATTGAACCTGGTAATGTCGTCTGCGACATTTCCGTTTTCGCGAGGTCTCTTTGCCATGGAACGCGCCGATTTAGATTTTATGATTAATCTTGTGGTCATAATTACGCTATTATTCGGGGTTTGGCTTGTTCGAGCCTTTGGACCGCTTGGCGCTGCCTACGGATTGTTTATTGCAAATGCATTATCAGTATTATTGAGGGGCATCGTTTTCAACAGGGTCTCACAAAGTAAAATCACGGATATGGTTAAAGCAGAAGGATAAGCAAATAATCTGAGAAAATGAATCTTAATTGTTGTGAGGTCTTAAAATCGTGCGCTTTTCTGTTGTAATACCCCTTTATAATAAAGCCGCCTTTATTCGAAGATCCTTGGACTCCGTATTGTTACAGACTCTAGAGGACTACGAGATCATTGTCGTCGATGATGGCTCAACAGATGGCGGCCCGGATTTAGTAGCCGGATATGACAATCATCGTATTAAGCTCGTTCGTCAGGAAAATCGCGGAGTCTCAGCGACAAGGAATAGAGGTATCGGGGAGGCGAGTGGGAAATGGATTGCTTTCCTGGATGCCGATGACGCCTGGAAGCCGAATTACTTGCAAAAGATTTTAATGCTCACGGAAAAGTATCCTGAAGCTGGCGCTTATGCAACGGCATATGAAATCATCATGCACAGTGGGAAAGTTGTTTATCCAAAATATAAAGCAATTCCACCTTCGCCATGGCAGGGATTGCTCAGCAACTATTTTCATTCAGCCCTCGGTGCACCCCCCGTTTGGACAAGCGCGACGACAGTCCCGAAACACATCATTAACAAGGTAGGCGGTTTTCACCTAGGCGTCCCCCTCGGGGAAGATCTGGATATGTGGGGACGGATAGCTCTGAGATATCCCATCGCCTTCTGCAATGAAATCGCCGCGTCATACATTCAGGACGATAAGCATCCTGGAAGCAGGCACCATTATTATTTCACGAACCCTGAAGCCACCTTCGTACGAACAGCCAAGGAAGCGATCCGAAGAGATGACATCAAGGCCGTTAATCTAAAAGACTTGCATGAGTACATGACGAAACTCCAAATATATATCGGCTACGATTGTCTTGTCGAAGGCCGGAATCCTTCGGTAGCACGTAAAATACTATTAAGAACAAGTCCTACAACCTCACGCCTTAAATGGATAAAGTACAGAACCCTGCTTCAAACGTATTTATCCGGACAATTGATGAGAAGCGTTTACAACAATAAACCGTAAACCATGCGTTTCCCAGTCCTCCTATTCATGCTATCGGTTTTTTTCATACCGGCGGCGGTCGTAGCAGGGAACAGACCGTCTATGGGAGTGGATATTCTTCCAGCACCAAAAATGATGGAGATGACCGGGAAAAGGTTCGTGCTGAATGATAACCGAAAACCAGCGGCAGTAATAGTCATTGATGGCGACGATCAAAAAGCGGTTCTTGCAGCCCAAGAAATTAACGATCGGATTAAGGCCCTGGGAGGAGATTCATTGTCGACGGTCACAGCTGCCGACAGCACGATGGGACTCTCCGCTGGAATGCATGTGATCAGATTGGAAGTACCGGAAGACGGGCGATCTGGCGATATTCCCGACGAAGTACGGGATGCCATGAACATCGTAACTTCGAAAGGCGAGCAGGGGTATGCGATACGGTTTTGCAGGGGGCGGGAAAAAGGAGAGACGGTGTTTCTCGCCGGCTCCGGATGGCAGGGATTGCTGTACGCGAGCAGTACTTTTCGCCTGATGATAAAGAAGGAAGGCTCAACGATCTTCGCGATTGAGGCGCAGGTCACTGACTGGCCGGACTTCAAGTACCGGGGATTGCCGGTCTGGCCGCTTCCGGGATCCCTTGACGATTTTAAAAAATATGTTGATTGGGCGTTCCGCTACAAGTTCAACAGGATTTATACTTACACAACGAGGCAAAAAGCTCCGGACGGTTTCAATCTCCCGAACCCTGGAGAACGCCGGTATCTGAGGAAGATCAATACTTATGCTAGAGATCGGGGAATCAAGATTAATTATGAACTGACATGGGCTGTCGCCCAGAGATACCAAAGGGGGAACAGAGACGAGCATCGAGGATCTGTCCTTTTTAACGAGCAGTATTACTCCTGGAGCGACGACGAATCATTAAGAAAGCGCGCATCGGAAATCGCACAATTCGCGCATGAGACAGAAGCCGAATCTCTGCTTTTCCATTGTATCGACACCTATGAGGAAGGCTGGGACAAACGAGGGGAAAACGACCGTTCGCGCTTCGGAAACGACCGGGCGTCGGCTGATGCAAATGTAATAAATATATTTACGAGGGAAATACGAAAAACTAACCCCGGGATCGAATTGCAGTTTGTGGTGTCACCGTATCATGCTAATTTTGATCTCCCTGGGAACGAGCGCTACAAAACATGGATTACCCGATTGACAGGGTTGATTCCGCGCGACATATACCTTACCGTCGCTGAATTTAATAGGGAACAGACGGATTCCTGGGTCGCCGTTGCCAGGCAACCATTGGTCCACTGGATCAACGGCTATGCCTTTCAATGGGGCAGGTACTTTTCGACTCTTCCCGCATTCAGCAAGACGGCCTTCTACGAGGGACGAGACCAGGACATCATCATTCAGTGGGAGCCGATCGGCTATTTCAATGGAGAAGTGATGCAACTGATCGCTGCCGAGTATTCATGGAATGTTGATGCGCCGGGAAGCGGGCTGGTTACTGAAGAGAGAACGGGCAGGATTATGATTAGCGAGGCTGACCTTCACTATCGCAAAGAAATAATCAACGGCATTGATGCCAATACGTGGGCTTGGTATAACGGGACAGGGGAGCCTAAACCGACGTCGGGCGACCTCCTGCTTAAGGCCTGCCGGCTTGAATTCGGTGAAACAGCGGCGCCTTTCGTTGCTGATTTTTTAAAGAACAATACGATCGGCTGGCGCAGTCCCGGGCTTTTTAGCGAGATCCTTCGCGATAACATGAGCGGAACGGAATGGGAAGCCTGCTCCGACCAACTCACGAAAACAAAGAATGCATTGGCAAGCCTGAAAAAAGCTTTGGAAACAGATATTGACAGCGGGGTGAGGGTGCGTTTGAATGTTTTGCTGAGAAATACCTATCACCAGAGTTTGGCGATCACAGGTGCGGCTGTCTACTACGAGGCGATGAAATTATCAGCGCAGGGTCTGACCTCTGAAGCCGCGCAAGCATTGAAACGCGGTCGAGATCAGTTGGCGGAGACCCAAGAGGAAATGGAGAGGCGCAGAATTTGGTCTCAGGAGACGGTCGGGTGGTTTGAGGAAGGCAGCCGCAGACTGAAAATCGCTGAGGCTGGTTTAGAAAAAGCCTCATCAAAAAACCGCATAAACAATCCCGGTTTTGAAGAACCAACCCGGAGCAATGAACCTATACCGGGCTGGGCATCGATTGGTTCTGTGGCACTGACCGATGACAGTCACAGCGGGGAACATGCAGCACACTTATCGTTAAGGCCGTCAGACAGATTCGTTCTGCTGGAGCAGCCTTTCACAGTCCCTGCAGGCTGCGAGGGACTTGTCGAATTCTGGATGAAAAAAGAAGGCGATTTCCGTGTTATTCCCATACTCCAGTACTGGAATGAGGGACACACAAAAAAAATCGAGAAGGAGGCGGCTGATGATTTTCCTTTCAGCCGTCCCGTTAAGGACTATACGAGGTATATAGGCATTCTCCACTTACCACCGCATGTTACGCAGACGGTATTCAAGATATATGCGGATTGGTTTGGATTTACCCCTGTTCAGGAAAAGGCACTTTCCCTTGATGATGTGTTCGTGGGCTGCGGTCCCATTAAATGAAACCATTTCTTTCGCATGCGCCGTTCAACTTATGCACGACTCATGCATTCCGTTCACGCCTATCAAGTTCTCGCATAGTGCTATGCATTCCAGATATCTGGGATGCTCTCAGAAGGCTTTGAAACGATCATGAAGGTTCTCATGCTGGTAGATTGGCAGGTCACGCGGCTGGAAGCAGATTCCGATACAATCCAATCGCCGGATAAGCTTGTGGTGAATCGTCCTTACTGGTTTTTCAGATATTGGCCTGACACTCGGATCGAAGTCGATGTTCTGGATATCGGCAACAGAATCTTAATGAATTCTCTTGAAAGCAGAGTCCTTCATTTTTATGTGACCCAATCAATTATGGCGTATCTCAAGAGAAAAAAATACGACCTGATCATCTCTCACAGTGCACGGAGCGCTCTTGCCTTAGCTTATTTACGTTCCTTGACGAAAGAACGTTCACCGCTGCATGTTGTTATCGATGTCGGATGTTTTAACGGGGGCAGAGATAACCCAGCGGAACTGTATTTAATCAAAAAAGCGAGCAGGTCGCTTGGCGGCATTATAGCCCATAGTAGTGTTCAATCGGACTACTACGACAGATATATGCCTCACATTCCGTATCGCTTTGTTCATTTCGGCGTTGATGCCGATTATTTTAGGCCCCCGAACCTTTCCCATGATGATTTTGTTCTGTCCTTTGGTTCACGAGCGAGAGATTATCCAACATTGATAGAAGCATGGGCAAAGGTCGATAAAAAACAAACACGATTAAAAATTATCGGTATCGATAATATCGTTAATGTTGATAGTAAGGGTTCAAACATAGATCTCGTTGGTCGAGTACCTCTTAGAACTCTTATGTTGAACATAGCCAAGGCGCGTTTTATCATTGTTCCGCTGCCCTATCACAAATATTCATATGGACAAATGAGCTTTCTTCAGTCAATGGCCATGGGTAAAAGCTGTATTATTACAAGAACACCAAGTTCTGAAGATTATCTAACGGACAATACCGATTCACTTTTTGTTCGTCCCTATGATTCGGAAGATATGGCAGAAAAGATCGCTGTGTTGCTCGGCGATACTGATTTGAACAACAATATTGCACTCAATGCCCGACATACAATCGAAACCAGATTCAATGAGAAAAACATGGCAAAAGAATTCTATAGTTTTATTTCGGCCATAGCGTGATCGCAGGTCCCCGCGACCCAATTGTTGATCTGCAGGAAATACTCTTTAACGAAGGGGAATGGCAAATGCTCGAGAATGTCTCCTGTAATTTATGCGGTAAATTGAAAACAGATTTCATACTGGAGGTCGTCGATAACACCATAGGACAAGAACAAAAATTCAATGTCGTGCGATGTAAATCATGTGGCTTGGTGTATGTAAACCCGCGGCCGTCACAAAACGAAATTGCGCAATATTATCCGGAAGATTCATATTATTCATATAGTTTTCGCGATGATACTACATTAAAACGGAGAATCAGGAATTATGTGATCGAGGAACAGGGAGGTTATCTACATAGCGGAAAAGACAGCCTCATGGTTTGTTTAATCGGGAAGATAGTAGCAACGCTCACCAAGAACCAGGTCCTGATGTTCGTTCCGTCCATTCCGAATGGGAAAGCGCTAGACATAGGATGCGGCTGCGGCGAACTCTTGCTCTGGTTAAAAAAACATGGATGGAGCGAGGTGCACGGTGTTGAGATGTCAAAAGGAGCTGTTGACCTGGCCCATAAGCACAGTCTAAATGTATATTGCGGAGAGCTTGTCCATGCTCATTATCCGGACCGCCACTTTGATTTCATAGTGATGAACCAGGTCCTAGAACACATGCATGATCCCATGCTTACCTTGAAAGAGGTTCATCGCATTCTAAAACCAGATGGACAGCTTCTCGTCGGAGTCCCCAATTTCGGGAGCTATGAGAATGCAGTATTGGGAAAACACCAAAGCATTTTGAAAGAGGTGCCGCGCCACCTTTATCACTTTACACAGAAGACCATGACCCAAATGCTTGATGAATCAGGGTTCAGGATTAACAGAACTGCGGGGAAAACCTTTTTCATACCAAGCGTCAATAAGCAGAGTCTTAAACTCGTTTTCAATAACGAGTCGAATGCGAAGTTTCTCAGTGCAGTGTGCAGGATCTATGCAGAGAGGCCATTGCGATACATGCTCACTCGAAATAAGGAAGCCTTTGGTCAGCTCTTTACATTTTACGCGAATAAGAAGCATTAGCCGACCGTGCAGACGGGATGAAGGTGCTACCATCACACGGTTCGGATCTGAAGATCAGGAAAAATGGAGGATGCCCCTAAATGCCACGGTCGTCTCGAAATAACAATGCATCGAAACTACTCGAGGAGTACTGAAGGGTATGCTCTCGATTATAATCATTGCAGCCTTGGTAGGCGGTTTTGTTGTCATTTTCGCAGTTAGCCCGATTTATGGAATTGCGTTCATTACGGCCTTCAGGACGCTGTCGATCCTCGCAGAGGTTCCGATCGGAAAATATCAATATAGCGGGGAGGGCTTCGTCACTCTTGTCGTCATCGCAGTCGGATTCTTATTCGTCATTATGAATTCGCAGAGCATGAAAGGCATTCTGAAATGGCCATTTATCATTTTCATTCTCTTCTGTGGGCTAACCTTACTTGCCGCCGAGGATACCGCCAACTTTTCTAAGAAAATTGCCCGCTTGGTCGGATATTTTATTCTCTACATGATGATAGTGCAACTAAGCAGAAAAGAAAAGAATCGTAAAATATTAAGTTATGCCTTCATTGCATCTCTGATTTTTACGAATGTGCCCGCTATTTATGTCTATTATATCGATCCAGCCAGATATATGCAGCAGATCTACAGCAATAATAATTCGTTGTCAGAAGTCGGTATCATGTCTAAGAATAATTTTGGTTTTTTCAGCTGCTACATGGTCTTTTTCCTCATGTACCTCTATTCGATCGCAAAAACGATTGTATCGAAAGTTATCTTTCTGGCCTTATTCGTGTTCCAGGCGGCGCTGCTGGTGCTGTCCTATACCCGTTCAGCATGGGTCGGTTTCATGCTCGCTCTGCCCATATTCATCTTTTATTCGAAGAACAGGGCCAGGCTGCTTGTACCGTTCCTGGTCATTTTGATCATAGGGGCTTCTCTCTCTTCTATCGTATATTATGGAGCCTATCAGGATCTTACGGAAAAAAAGGAATACGGCTTCAATTCATGGCACTTCAGAACGGCATATGCATGGCCGGCATCGATCAAGGCATTTGAAATGAAGCCGATCATGGGCTGGGGGCTGGGTAACGATCTCTACGCCCTGAATAAGGCCGCGAGACTTGGCAATACCTCTCACAATGACTACCTGCTAGTCCTGGTAGAAACAGGGTGCATTGGACTTTCCCTATATTTATTGTTGATGGGATCCCTTTTTTGGCAGACGGTGCGCGGCATACGGAAAGCCCGTGATGATCAGTCAAGAGTACTCTGTGTCTCTGCGCTGGCGATCTTCGTATCGTTTCTTGTCGGATCCATCGGCGAACATTTGTTGCAGACTCCGGGAGCGACCGGTTCTGTCATCACGGTCCTCGGCATGGCACACGGGACGCTGCTTACAGACCCGAAACATGCCATGCCCGAACCCGACGTACAGAATATTTCATTTTCCTCTCTGCCGGCATAAGGATCGACCTTAACGGCTCCATACAAAAATCTATGATCATAAAATCAAAACGGCTTCTCGGTCGAATATTGGTAGACGGCGGGTTCATGTCCTCGCAGGACCTGAACCTGGCGCTACTAGAGCAGATCCAAACCAGTGAATTGCTGGGCCAGGTCCTCGTGCGGATGGGCGTCCTTGAAGCAGCCGAAATCAATGCGGTGCTCTCAATCCAGGATCATCTCAGCAATCCCGAGACCGCAGTCAAACTCGCCGCTGGGGTTCGCAAGTCGCTCGGAAACCTTCTCATACAGGCTGGCAGTATCACGCCTCGGCAGCTTGAAGAGGCGCTTGCTGAACAGAGAAGGACAGGCTCGAAACTGGGCGAGATCTTCGTACGTCTAGGTCTGGTTTCTGAGCGGCAACTGGACAAACTGCTGGATTTTCAGAGGTACCAGGAGCTAGCGGCTGAGAATCCCAACAAGCTCAAATTGGGCGAGATTCTGATTTCGGCTGGCTACATCACCCGTGAACAGCTCAACGACACGTTGAGGAAACATAAGGCATCCGGTAAAAAGCTCGGCGATGTGCTCGTCGAAGAAGGGTATGTCGAACCTCAAAACGTTAAGCGCAGTCTTCGCGTGCAGCATATGCTGCTTACGTCCGCCCTCATTGCCGCCATTTCCCTAGGCGGAATGACCGGATGCGGTAAAGGCGGGGGTGTTGGTGCTGCAGGCACTCAGGCATCGAGTGCTCAATCAGTAGCGGTGAGGCAGGATGCGAACGCATCGACCGAGTTTGACCTGTCGTCCTGCACGCAGACGATTACTAATGGCGTGACCGTCATCCACGTTTCTGCCGGTGTTTATACGGTCTCCAACACCATCGAGCTCCCTTCGGATACCGTATTGGAGGGAGAGGGAGAATCGACAGTGCTCATTCGTGGAACTGCATTCAACGGATCTCGGTTCATCACGAATTCGGACTTTGTCAACGGCAATAGGAACATTGTTCTTCGCAATATGAAAATCCAATTTACAGGATCACAGCTTTACGGAGATGCTGCCGGAATAGTGCGTTTCTATAATGTCAATGATTTGGACATCAGCAACATTACGATGGTCGTCGACTCTCCGATGTACGCCATTGATCTGTCCGGTCAGGTCCAGAATGCGACCGTTGAAGGGTGCTCGATCAACAACGCAAACGGGGTGAGCGGAGGGTGCATCATGGTCAGGAACAGTGATCCACTGCCGGCACCGGCGACCTCGCAAATCACATTGCGGGGCAACCAGGTTGTGTCTGTCAGTGACGAGCCCATAGCTGCCTTCGGATGGGAGGGGGTGGTGGAGAACGTACTGATCGAGCAAAACACGGTATTCGCCAACGGGGCATCCTTCGGCATCGCAGCCTTCGGCACAACTGTCGCGACGCAAAGCGGACAGATCAGAGAGGTAACAATTTCCGGAAACAACATCGAAGGAAGCCAAAATGGAGCCATCGGCATTCTGGGCGGAGCCGAGGATGTCGTTGTCACGGAAAACCAGGTGAAGGATACGGTGAACGATGGAATATTTCTCCAGCGAGGTGATGGCCCGCCCATAGACGGCGTTAGTGTTAGCCACAACAGCATCCAGAACGCCGGTCGCTCTGGCATATATGCGGACGGTCTCGAAGTTTTACTGGATCAAAACGATATTACGAACTGTTCTGGTTCCGGAGTGTTCGCCGCCGCCGGAGTAGTAGTGACTAACAATATCATAATGAATGCTAATCCGGGAATCCTTGTTGACGGGGGACAAATAAGCGATATAAGAGGCAATAGTCTTTACAATGTCAACAGGATACTTATTGTGAACGCGGATGGATCTACTGTTAATTTGACTTCAAACTAATGAAGATTTTATTCTTGAATAACTTCTATTATCTTCGTGGAGGATCCGAACGGGTTCTCTTTGAAGAGATGCGCATGTTGCAGGAGGCGGGACACGAGGTTGCCATATTTACCAGGGCCTATCCACACAATTTGTCAGTTCCTTATGAGAGGTTTTTCCCGGCAGCAATCCAGCGGGACAGTTACCGTGTTTCATTGGAAGGTGTGAGGACCGTAAGGGAGATGATCTACTCCAGGTCGGCGCGCCAAGGACTGCGGCGTCTTCTGGAGGAGTACAAGCCCGACCTTGTCCACGCGCACAATATTTACGGCGGGCTCAGCACCTCCGTGTTGGATGCCTTGAAAGAAAAGAACGTGCCTGCGGTGATGACGCTGCACGACCTCAAGCTCTTGTGCCCCAGTTACCTCATGCTGAACCACGGCCGAGTCTGCGAGCAATGCAAGGGAAACAAATTTTACCATGCGGTCCTGACGAGATGCCATAAGGACAACACCATCGCGTCCGCGATCTACGCAGCGGAGTCATATTTCAGTCATTTCCTCAGGAAGTACGCTTCGGTGAAGCTCTTCATTGCCCCCAGCATGTTTCTGCTGAACAAGCATCGGGAATTCGGATTTGATGCGGGCCGTTTCGTGCACATCCCGAATCCGGTCAACCTGAACGGCGTCGTGGCGTCCGGGCAGGCAGGCGGGTATCTGTTATATTTCGGTCGGCTCTCCCGGGAAAAAGGTATCCGGACGCTCATTGCCGCCTTGGGAAGGATGAGGAGCGACTTGTCCCTCCATATCGTGGGCGATGGTCCAGACCGGCTGGCGCTGGAGGATATGGTCACACAAGGACAGAAGGAGCATATAAAGTTTACGGGCTATCTGACGGCGGATCCGCTCGGGAAAGTAATAGACTCTGCGAGAGTCGTAATTGTCCCTTCCGAAGGGTATGAGAATGCACCCATGGCTATCCTCGAATCCTTAAGTCGCGGGAAGCCCGTGATCGGGGCGAGGATCGGGGGCATCCCGGAGATGATCGACGATGGGATCAACGGCTACCTATTCGAGCCAGGCAATGCGGCGGATCTTCAGAAGAAGCTGGAACTGTTCCTAGCCCTACCCACAGACCATATCATCGAGATGGGCAGGGCTGCCCGAAGAAAAGCCGAGCGCTATGGCACCGCGTTCCATTATGATCGGCTGATGCATGCGTATCAGAATTCGCTGGGTAAAGCATGAGATAGCCATCAAGTGTATGGCGACTTATTTCACCTATCCTCCCGGATCCCGATATGAATCTTTTCGGGAAGGGATGCGGCTGCCAACTATTAGAAAAAAATCATAACAGATTAATATTGCCCGCGGCACTATCGGGGAAATGGAGAAGTCTAAAGAAGTTCTAAAAAAGTATTGGTAAAAGTGATTATCAGGGTCCTTTGCTGACCGACAGAAAGATCTGTTGCGGTACCAGAAAGCCCGAGTCGAGCGATTTGTTAATGATACGGAGCGTTGCGCTACGAGTCGGAGGGTACGTCATGAAAATTGCTTATCTGGCGGTAAAAGGAATGCCTCAAGGAGGCGGGATAGAAAAAGTAACGGAGGAAATCGGATCTCGCTTGGTTGCAAAAGGTCATGATGTCGTTGTCTATTCCAGCCGGGATTATGGAACAACCAGCGGTATTTATAAGGGAATGAAAATCAAAACAGTCTCGTCAGTCAATTCGAAGGCGCTCCATAAACTTTCCATATGCTACTATGCAACGCTTGACATATTACACAACAGTCCTGTGGACGTGGTTCATGTGCATGCTGTGGGGCCTTCACTCTTTTCGATATTCCCACGGATGAAAGGTATCCCAACGGTCGTCCAGACACACGGCCTGGAGTGGAAACGGGATAAGTGGGGCCCGTTCGGAAAGATGTTCCTGCGTCTGTCAGATTACAGCGTAGCGTACTTCCCGAGTAAGACTACGGCTGTGTCGAAAGTGCAGAAGCACTATTATGAGATGCGATTCGGCCGTGAAGTGATCTACATTCCGAACGGCGTGAGCCCCGTGGAGCGGCGACCTCCACAGTGGATTCTCGAACAGGGACTTGCACCGGACAAGTACCTCCTCTTCGCAGCACGCCTGGTGCCTGAAAAGGGCGCCCACTTCCTGATCGAGGCTTTTCGGAGAATAAAGACGGACATGAAGCTGGTCATTGCTGGAGACGCGGCCCATGCTGAACCGTACAAGGCTCGGCTCCGAAGCCTGGCTGGTGACGACCGAAGAATCCTTTTCCCCGGTTTTGTCACCGGGTCGCCACTCGAGGATCTCTTCAGCAATGCTTATTTGTTCTGTCTCCCCTCGACGTTGGAAGGGCTGCCCGTGGCACTGCTAGAGGCCATGAATTATGGGAACTGCTGTGTCTCCAGCGATATTCCTGAAAATCTCGAGGCTGTGGAAGATTACGGCTATACATTCCGGAACCGCGATGCTGGCGATCTCCGGCATGTGCTGACCGACCTGATCGAGCATCCTCACAAAGTGTATGAAAAGAAAAGACCTGCGCAGGAGCATGTTCGGAAAAACTACTCATGGGATGCGGTGACGGATCAAATGGAAGCATTGTATCTTTCCCTACTCGGGAACTGTAGTACATGCGAGCCTGCGCGAGTATGACGAAATCGAGGTGAAAGTATGGACGGGATCGTGGCAGTAACCTATCGGTGCAACAGCCGCTGCATCATGTGCAACACTTGGCAATACCCGAGCGACAGAAACAAGGAGATCAGGCCGGATGACCTGAAGTCCCTGCCCTCCCTCAGCAGGCTCAATATCACCGGTGGGGAACCCTTCCTGCGTGACGACCTGGGCGAGATCCTGGACGTGGTTCGGAGCAAAGCGAAGCGGGTTGTGATCAGTACGAACGGGTTCGTGACGAAGAAAATTCTAGAGGTCATGAAGAATCGCCGTGACGTGGGGATCAGGATCAGTTTTGACGGCATCGGCGATACCCATGATCGGGTCAGGGGCGTTGCCAAGGCCCACCGCAGAGCGCTGGACAGCCTCACTGGCCTTAAGAAGCTCGGCATCAAGGACTTGGGCATAGCCGTGACGATATCGGACCAGAATGCCAAAGACCTTGTGCCACTTTACAAGCTTGCCTGCGAACACGAGGTGGAACTAGCAACAGCCATACTTCATAACGCCTACTATTTCCACAAGGAAGACAACGTGATCAGCGACAAGCAGCGCGTGGAAGCAGAGATACGGCAGCTCATGCGTGAATACCTCAGGTCTTTCCACCCCAAGGACTGGTTCCGTGCATACTTCACGAAGGGGATCATGGAGCATATGCATGGGGGGCGGAGAGAGCTGAAATGCACCATGGCAAGCGATTCCTTCTTCATCGATCCCTATGGTGACGTGCGCCCCTGCAACGTTATGAACCACCCCTTCGGGAATATAAAGGAAAAGTCATTTGCAGAGATATGGATCAGTCCGGAAGCCGAGGAAGCGCGGCGTCAGGTAGCCTGTTGCGATCAGAACTGCTGGATGATTGGGAGCGTGGGTCATCTCATCCGACGGAAAATCTGGGTGCCACTGTTCTGGATAGCGCGGAACAAATGGAACGGCAGGGAAGAGGTCTGTGCATGAATAGGCTCCTCGCCCGCATCGATGACACGAGGACGCAGATCTTTGTGCTGACAGCGCTCTTTTTCACCGCCTACTGGGTACCCCTCAGGTCCATGGCGGCGATCTGGATAGAGAACGAGGACTACTCCTATGGTTTCATGATCCCGCTCGCTTCGGCATATATGCTCTGGGAGAAGCGGAAAAGCCTGAGCGCGATTCCAGTCAGGAGCGCATGGAGCGGTCTGCCGGTGCTACTGCTGTTCACCCTGCTCTCGCTGTACGGGATACTTGGCTCCAGCGGCAATATTTCCATGCCGTCTGTTCCTGTGCTGATCGTGCTGTTTACGCTGTTCTGCTTCGGGGTCGAAGCTGTCAAGCGACTGATATTGCCGCTGGGGTTCCTCATTTTCATGGTCCCTCTTCCGGCGGTCATCGAGCGGTATCTCGGCCTGAATCTCAAAGCCATATCCACCAGATTAGGAGGCGCGTTCATCTCCCTGTGCAATGTGCCGGTTAACGTAAGCGGCAATATCATCGATCTTGGCGTGATGCAGCTGCAGGTCGTGGACGCATGCAGCGGCATGCGCTATATCTTCCCACTGCTCGCCTTGGGAATCCTATTTGCACACTTTTTCGAGCAGGCATTCTGGAAGAGGACGGTTTGCGTTCTCGTGACCATACCCGTGGGCATCCTGTTCAATGCATTGCGGATCGGGCTCACAGGAGTGCTCATGGACCGCTTCGGCCCCAGGGTCGCACAGGGGTTCTTTCATGACCTTGAGGGCTGGGTCGTCTTCGTGTTCGCCTTCCTGATGCTTTTTGCTGTCAGCCGGGTTCTGAGGCTTTTCCCGCCCCGGGGGCAACCAGCTGCCTCGATAGCCGAACATGTCCTACCAACGGTGGAAGAGCGGAGGAAGACGACATCAGCATTCCTCGTCTCTTCCGGGATCCTCGTGGTCGTTGCGGCACTCAGTCTGAGCACGAGTACCCTGCCTCCCGTTGCCATCGCGGGCGGCATTGAGAGCCTGCCTCTGGTCATCGGACCATGGAATGGGAATCAGGAGATCGTCAACCCCGTCATGGTGAAGGAATCAGGTGCAGAACAGGCCTTCAGCGGATATTTCACGGACCGGTCTGGTGGCCGGGTATCGCTCTATGTCGGATACCGGAGTTCGGCGTTCCTTGCGAATGAAAACTTTTTTCATAGCCCCACGGTGTGCATCCCTTCCTCGGGATGGGTGGAGCAAGATGTGAAACGAAGAATCATTACCGGCGTACCCTCTTTCGGTACTCTCGAGGTCACGACGATGGTGATTGAAAAGGAAGGGATTCGTCAACTCGTGTACTTTTGGTTCCAAACCAAGAACCGGGCCACCTATGACAAGAATATCAACCGGTTCCATCTGTCGCTTCATGCCCTCAGTAGGGATAACACCTACGATCTGTTCCTGCGTCCGATCACACCCATCAATGAAACGGAGGGGATCGCGGATGCCGAGAAGAGGCTAGACGCTTTTGTGCGAGACCTGATGCCTGTGCTTCTTCAGTTCCTGAAAGAAAGACAGTCCACTACATAGGAACTTCCCATTTATGCTGTATCTTTCGACCATACTACTTTCTGTGTTCATTACCGTCAGCCTGATACCCATGATGATCAGGCTTGCAGGCAAATATCAGGTTGTGGATCTGCCCAACCCCCGGAAGGTCCACCTCCATCCGGTGCCGAGGATTGGGGGACTGGCGATGGCCGTTGGTGTCTTCATCCCCGTTGTTCTATGGGCACTGACTGACCAGTTCGGGCGGGCCTTCATCGTTGCAATGAGCTTTGTGGTTGTCTTCGGATTCATCGACGACATGAAAGGGCTCGGCTATCAGGCAAAGTTCGGAGGACAGATCCTCGCGGCCCTGATCATCATATTCTACGGCGGGCTCAGGATCAGTTCCCTCGGCAGCCTACTGCCCGGCGACATGCAGTTAACCGAATGGCTAAAGATCTCGCTCACCTTGGTGGCGATCGTCGGCGTCACGAACGCAGTGAACCTGGCCGATGGCCTCGATGGACTTGCTGGGGGGATCTCGTTGCTTATTTTCTGCTGCATCGGATACCTTGCCTATCTTGACGGCAGTAATACGGTCTTGCTCATAACCATGGCCGTCGCCGGGGCGATATTCGGATTTCTCCGGTTCAACACCCATCCCGCCAGTCTCTTCATGGGCGATACAGGAAGTCAGCTGCTGGGGTTCTCCGCGATCGTGCTGGCGATTAAAACGACGCAAGGCAATACTCCCCTGAGTCCGGTGCTGCCGCTTATCATCCTTGGATTACCCGTGCTCGACACCCTGACCGTCATGGTGCATAGGATCAGCCTTGGCAGGTCACCTTTTTCGCCGGACAGGAACCATTTTCATCACCGGCTGATCAACTTTGGGCTTTCACATTCCGAAGCGGTATTTGTCATATACGTGATACAGGCGCTGATGATTCTATGCGCTATTTTCTTCAAGTATTATTCCGACTGGCTTCTTATTGCTGGCTACAGCGCATTCTCTGTGGTCGTTGTCAGAATGTTCACCGCAGTGGACCACAGGGCTTTGCGGTTTCCGCGATTTCCCGTTTTGGAAGCGGCGGTCAAAGAGCCACTGCGAAAAATCAGAGAAAACAATTACATCATCAGGCTCTCCTTTGGCATATCGAAACTGATCATCCCTCTTCTCCTGTTGGCCTCTTGCTTTATTCCCGCACGAATCCCGGCGCATGTCTCGATTACTGCCTTCTGTTTCAGCGTGCTAATTCTGGGAGCCTTCTTCGGATGGAAGAGATATCTGGGGGGCTGCCTACGCATGGTGCTGTACCTGACGGTACCCGTCGTCCTCTATAGCATCGAGGAAGGAAGAGCGGCCTGGATGAGCGAAAAGTCACTGTTCCTGTACCGACTATGCTTCGGAATCATTGCCGTCTTCGTGATGCTTACGGTCAAGTTCTCGAGACGGTCGAAAGGTTTCAGGATGTCGACCATGGATTTTCTTATCATCTTCATTGCTGTGACTGTACCCAATCTAACTGGTCAACTGGCGCATCATTTCAATCTGGGTCTGTTGGCAGTGGAGATCATCGTGTTCTTCTTCAGCTACGAAGTGCTGATCAATGAACTTCGGGAAAAGTTCGATACCCTAGCGATGGCGACGTTTGCAGCAATGGTGGTTCTCAGCGTACGAGGATACGTGGGAGTGTGAGAGGGTTTCCAGCAGGAACAGGCCCTTTCCGAGGAAGGATCCCCGGTTTAACTCGACCGAATCCTGGGCCCGATAATTATGTACAATGACTGGGACATGTTCCCAGCCATGGAAAAGGGAGGCGTGGAATATGTGTATGAAAAACAGAGTGGTCCTGGGTATCGTTGCATTATTGGTTGTGATAATCACGGTGTCCTGCGGCGGCCCCGAACAGAAAAAGGCCAAGTTTTATAATAAGGGCAAAGCGCTGTATGAAAAGGGGGAATATGCAAAGGCGAGGCTGGAGTTCAAAAACGCTGTCCAGATTGATGTCAAGTATGCCGATGCCTACTACATGTTGGGGATGACCGCCTTGAAGTCCGGAGACCCGCGTGGAGCCTACGGCAGCTTCTCCAAGGCTATTGAACTAAACCCACGGCAATGGGATGCCCAACTGCAGATGGGATGGTTTATCTTGGGCAGCGGCAATACCCCTGAAGCCATGGACAAGGCCGAACTTATACTGAAGAGCAATCCAAAATACGAGGACGCCCTCATCCTGAAGGGAGCGGTACTGTTGAAAAAAAATGACATGGACGGGGCTCGCAAGTATTTTGAGTCAGTGCTTGGCCGCGACGTGCATAAACCTGAGGGTTACCTGCTCTTGACCTCGGTCTATTCTCAGAAGGACGACGCAGTGAACGTTGAGCGGATTCTGCTGGAAGGCATCAGAGAAAATCAGAAGTCTGTACCCCTGTATCTCAGTCTTGCCGAGCTTTATGTAAAGAAAAAACGGGTGGACGATGCCATTCGCCTGATGCAAAAAGTTGTCGAGATAGAACCGAACGTAGACCAGCACCACTTGAATTTGGCCGCGATCTACTGGCAGTCGGGCAGGGAGCAGCAGGCAAAGGACGTCTTGAGTTCGTTCGAACAGGCGGATCCCAAAAAGGATGACCACTGGATCCAGGCTGCTCAGTTCTATATGGCTCGGAACAAACCTAGCGATGGTGAGGAACAGTTGAAGGAAGGGATACGGCAGAATGGAAAGAGCTTTCCGATCCGTTTCGCCCTGAGCGCTTACTATTTCGGATCCAATCGATCGGAGGAGGGGCTTTCCGCACTGCAGGAATGTCTGAAATTGGAACGGGATGCCGCCAATCCTAATATCTTGCATACCAAGAATTCCCTGGCAGAGTATTATCTCACCCGCCAGGAGTTGGACAAGGCTAAACAGTATGTCGACGAAGTGATCAAGGAAAACCCGAAGGACGTTGACGCCAACTATATCGCGGGAACCATTCACCTTAGGAAGCAGGAGGCATTGCAGGCCGTGTCATCATTCAGGACGGTGATAAACGAACGGCAGGAGTTCATTCCCGGGTACGTGGGCCTGGCGGACGCTCACCTGTTGAACAAGGATTATAATCTGGCCTCTGATACTCTCCAAAATGCATTAAAGATCGCACCGAACTCCCGCGAGGTGATCCGAGCAATGGCCCGTGTCTATGCCGTGCAAAAGGATTTCAAGAACGCCGAGACAGAGTTCCGCCAGCTTCTGACCGCGAACCCCAAGGATATTGACGTGCATGCCGATCTGGGGGATATGATGCTCAGTGCGGGTGAGGCGCGGCGGGCGGAAGGGGAGTATATGGACATAAAGCGGCTCGCACCGAACAATCCGGTGAGTTATGTGAAATTGAGCGCTCTATACGGAAGCCAGAAGAAATGGAACAAGGCCATAGAAGAACTGGAGCATGCGGTGCGCACGCGTCCGGACCTCTGGGCAACGACAAACGATCTTGCTTATCTACTGACCGAATACGGTAACGGGAAAAAAGACCTTGACCGCGCCCTTGCACTTGCCGAAAAGGCGAGAACACTGAATCCAGACAATCCGTCGGTGTATGACACCCTCGGCTGGGTTAGCTACCGGAAAGGTGATGACAAACAGGCCATCGAGTGGCTGGGTAAGGCGCAGGCTAAAAGCGCCGGAAACCCGGTTGTTAACTACCATCTTGGTATGGCGTACAACCAGATCGGCATGCCGGAAAAGGCCAAGCAGTATCTGAAAATAGCCCTTGCCTCTAAGGCTGCATTCCCCGGAAGAGACCAAGCTGAGAAAACCGTGGCAGCCATCCATTGATCTGCGAAAAGGAGGAGCAAAGGGGTTATGATGCGTAAAATACTGGTGATGTTGATGGTCGGACTGCTGGGCGTCTGGTCTCCAGCTTTTTCCGAGGACTTGAACGAGCAGACCCCACTGGCGGGTGAGGAGAGCTTGAAGCAGGGATATCTCATCGGTCCCAGCGACGTCCTTGAGGTATCCGTATGGAAGGACGAGGCCTTGACGAGATCATGCGTAGTCAGGCCTGACGGGTTCATCTCGTTCCCTCTTATTGGGGATGTACCCGCAGCGGGCAAGACCGTACTCGAACTGAAATCGGAGATGGAGGTAAAGCTGAACCGGTATGTCCCGGGAGTCGTCCTTCTAATCGAAGTAAAGCAGATCAACAGCCTGATTATCTATGTGATTGGGAAGGTAAACAACCCCGGCCGGTTTCCCCTTGGCGTCGATGTGAACGTCCTGCAGGCGCTGGCTGCGGCGGGTGGACTCAATGTATTCGCCAAAGGGCGCAAGATCAAAATATTTCGAAGCGGTAAAGATGAGACCACGATTTTCCCCTTCGATTACGATGAAGTCGTGGATGGAAAGCACCTGGAACAGAATATCCATCTCATGCGAGGCGATGTCGTGGTCGTACCGTGAGGAATGCCGGACGCTACATAACGCTCATCTTGCTCCTTCTGGTATGTCCGGCGTTTGCACGGGGTGATGAAATATGTTTTATTCCGTCTGTGGCCCTGAAGGAGGAATATAACAGTAACATCCTGCTGGTCCCTGAGGCGGACAATGTGATGAAGGATTATATCACGACGATATCGCCCGGGTTCGATCTGACCGACAAGACCGATCGGCTCGATTCATTGCTCTCAATTCGGCTGGACCGGCTGCAATACTCCAAGTACGATTATCTCAGTGCGACCAATCAGTCGTACAGTGGCACCGCGCGGTACGCGGTCACTCCGTTGCTAACTATTTCGGCGGGAGCGGGATATATGAGGATTGCCAATCTAAGCTTTTATACAGGGTCGTTTCCTGCACTGTCGACCGGAACGACTGGCAGCGTGGTGACTACCTCTCCCCAGCCAGCGCCGGTGACATCTCCCCTGCCGGCCAGCAACTCCAGTCCCGGCGCAGTTATTCCTTTACCGGCACTGCCTCTCGTGGCTTTGCCTGTTCAGAGTACAACCGCCTCGATATCCGCGGGCTATCAACTGACGGAAAAAACGTCGCTTACATCCCAGTATCAATATCTTGGGAGCTCCTATCAACAACCGTATTATCGCGCCACATCCCATGATGTGCAGGTGGGACTTATGACTGATTTAGGCAAGTATCTTCCCCGGGTGAAAGGCCTGATGAACGCAGAATACAGTCAGTATCTCCTACCTGATTCGAGAACCAGTAATATCGCGGGTTCCATCGGTTTTTCCTACGATGTCAGCGAGACATGGAATATTCTTGTCAACGGCGGCCTCCGCCGTACCGAGTCGGAACAATTTTTGAACGTGGTGGATCAGACGTCTCCCAGTTCGTTCGTCTTGGTCGGGGAGAGGCTAAACAACACCGCCTGGGGCCAGGTAGGTAATCTTTCACTCAACTACCAGGGCGAGTACACTGGTGCCCAGCTTGTGTATACCAAAAATCTTATCCTGGCTTCGGGTCTCCAGTCCGCTACCGATGAAAATGACCTGCAGCTTACGGCCAAATACAGGATCACTTATGAACTGTCGGCTTCACTAACGGCCGAGTACACCACGTATCGGTCTCCTGAACAGAATGCAGCCGTTGTCGTCAATCAGCAGGATATCAGCATCTCGCCGCTTATCCGATACGACCTCTCGAGAGACCTGGCGCTCGAGGCGACATACCAACTGATCAAGATCGACTACCATGCAGCGAATACGGAGGCAAACAGACAGTCGTACTTCATCCGTTTGACAGCCCGTTTCCCGTACTGCAGTTCGAGCCAGTACAAATAATCATAGGAGCGTTAATGATGGAGGAAGCTAAAATAACAAGTACCAAGGATGTGGTCAGGATCATCAAAAGGCGGCGCTGGGCGCTTATCATTCCAGCATTGATACTTCCGCTGCTTTCCGTGTTGGTCATTGTGCTCTGGAAACCTGTCTATCGCTCTACGTCCACGATTCTGATCGAGGAGCAGGAAATTTCCCGCGAGTACGTAATGGCGGCCGTAACTAGCTATGCGGAACAGCGTCTGCAGATCATTAACCAGCGGATCATGAGCGCTGGGCGGATGCTCGAGATCATCAACCGCTTTAACCTGTATGCAGACAAGCGAGACAAGATGACGTCAGAAGAGATCATCGATAACATGCGAAAAAAGGACATTAAGTTCGACACCATAATGGCTGACGTCATTGACCGGAGAACAGGACAGAAAACGGCTGCTACCATCGCATTTACCGTCTCCTACGAGGGGCACAATCCCCAAGTGGTCCAGCAGGTCGCGAACGAACTAGCGTCCCTATATCTTGAGGAGAACATGAAGGTCGTCGGGCAGCAGACGGAGGGTACGACAAGGTTTCTGGATGAGGAAATGAAATCCGTTCAGGCCACTCTTGTCGAGCTGGAAAGAAAAATCGCGGCTTACAAGGAGCTGCACAATCAAGCCCTGCCTGATCTGTTGCAGTTCAATCTGCAATCCTTGGATTGGGACGAGCGGACCTGGGACCAGTTGAGCGAACAACTCCGGGCACTCCGGGATAAGGAGAGCTATTACAAGTCCGAACTGGCCACAATGGCGCCAGACACGACCAACCAGGATAAAGATCGGTTGAAGGAGCTTCGTGTTGCCCTGGTCGACCTGAAGGCGAGGTATTCCGAAGAATACCCCGATGTGGTCAAGACCAAGGCTGAGATTACTGTTTTAGAGAAGAGACTTCAGGAAAAAGTGAGCGACCCCACCGATCAGAAAAAACCGGACAATCCCGCTTACGTCGCGCTCGCATCGGAGTTGGCCGGTGTCCAGGCGGACATCAAGTCCATCAAGTTGCAGATCGAGGACCTTGAGCGGAAACGGGAGGATTTCCAGCGCAGGCTGGAAGCATCCCCCAAAGTCGAGGAAGGGTTCAAGAACCTTATGGTCGAGCGGAACAACACTCAGGCTAAATATGACGATCTCATGAAGAAGTACATGGAAGCTAAGGTGGCTGGTGGTCTGGAAAAGGAGCAAATGGGTGAACGGTTCACACTGATTGACCCGGCCAGGCTCCCGGAAAAAGCGGTACGGCCGAACCGGCCAGCCATTCTTCTGATCGGGCTCATTCTCGGCATCGCATCTGGAGTCGGGACTGCGTCTCTCCAAGAGGCATCCGACCGGTCTGCCCGAAAGGCAGAGGATTTGGCGAGGGCATTCCCATTGCCAGTTTTGGCGGAAATTCCGGAGATCGTTACGCTCGAGGACGAACTGCGCAATAAGAAACGGTTTAAAATAGTCGCCGCCTCTTCCTTTCTCTTCATGCTAACTATTGTTCTGATAATCCATTTCTTTGTGATGGATATTGATATCCTCTGGATCCGTTTAATGAAATACACGACCATGTGAAAAAATCGTGATGGTGCAAAGGAGAGAACCAATGATGCACAAGATAAAGGGAGCGATCTCCCTTATCAGGCGGATTGGCGGAAATGGGCACTTTAAAAAACCGCCACCTTCCCTTTGGGACAATGCCTCTGAACAGGACAAGGAAGAAGCCGGATGGATATCTCCGGCCTATGTTCAATCACAGGCGGTCAAGCTGGACCCGCTGCTCCTTGCCAGGAACCGTTGTCTCATGTATCTGGACAACACCAGGGAAGCGGAAGCTTTCAGAGTATTGCGAACACAGGTCCTGCAGCGGACTAGAGATTCGGGTGCCAACACAATTATGGTTACGAGCGCACACCCGGGCGAGGGGAAAACCATTACCGCCATCAATCTCGCCATTGCGATTGCGCGGGAATTCCAGCATACGGTTATGCTGGTAGACGGCGATCTGAGAAAGCAGAGCATCCATAAATACATGGGTTGCGGGGGTGAAAAGGGGCTCATGGATTATCTTTCCGGCCGATCGCCCTTTTCCGAACTGATCACCTGGGCTGGCATAGAGAAAATGACTGTTATTTCGGGCGGCAGTCTGCTGCATGAAAGCGCCGAGATCCTCGGTTCACCACGCATGCGGGAACTGATACCAAGCATAAAGGGGCGCTATTCCGATCGGTATATTATTTTCGATGTGCCTCCCATCCTGGCGGGAGCCGACGTGCTGACGATGGCACCTCTGGTCGACAAAATCCTCGTTGTTGTTCAGGCTGGCAAGACTTCAATGGACGACATCAAAAAGGCTCTTCAGTATCTTCCGAAGGAGAAAATCCTGGGGTTGGTCCTGAATCGTTGTTAATAATTGCCTCACAATACTACAGTTATCTCCCTAGGTTTTATCGGAGATATGGTGTAGTCGATCAGAACCCGATTCCCGCTCGGAATCTTTATGGAAATTACAAAATCAGGCGCATCGAATGTTAAGTCTATTGTGAGACAATTAATAAGCCGAAATAGCGAAAGAACAAAAGGTGGAGCCATGGAAAAACTAACAAAGATCATCAATTTTCTCAAGATACTCATGGACAGAAAGTTCACGGGTTCGATCAAGATCAAATTTACCCGGGGGACTGTCGAGCGAGTGGAGCAGTTCGAGGAAATATTGAAGAACAAATGATAAGGGACTTTTGCTGATCGGCATGCACTTGGAGGGCAACAGAAAGTCCGAAGCAAGAAGACGTGGCCCCATCTCGTTTCGGGCTTGTCCTTTTCTTAGCGAGTATGAGAAAAAATTTGTTCAGGATATGGAGTAAGAGCAACAGAACTTAAAAGGTTCTGTGAGCGGGATAGTCGCTTATGTGAGGGAGCGATAGTCTCTGGCGGTTCTTGCAAAAAAGGCTGCTGAAGACCCCGGGCGATAGCCCATGTGTGAAAGCGTACAAGTAGTAGGCTGGTAGTGTTTTAGTAATTCAAAGTCAGCACGGAAATGCTACACAGTACCTATGGTGCTTAATATCGTTAGTATAACATAGTTTGGATACCCAAACATTGGAAGAGGATATTGAAGTCATGCCCGCGCATTCCCCTGTAAGCGTGAAGCGCCAAGAAAGGACAATCGGACAGGGTTGCTTTTATGCAGGTTCCCCTTGCAAGAGATAACTGAAATAGTCTCGCCTTAAACATGCTATTATAATATAAAGTTGATCATCTTTCTGATTTATTTTAAATCAGAAAATGTTGTCGTAGATCCAGCAATACGTTGTGCCTGCCAAGGGGTTGTCACTGAGAAACGCGCTGGAGCGAGCTGCGCACCTTATGTGATGGGAACTGCGACGTGAGGGGTGAAAACAAACTATTTTGTTGACCTCTCCATGTTATAAGAGTTTTGTGATGTTACCCGTAACAAAATAAACTCTGAAGTCTATCATTGTGGAACGATGGTACAATCGTTACGTCTGTCTAAGGAAATACTCAAGACTTTCCTGGTATGATCGGTCTACATCTTCCGGCGGGAACCCGAGTTCCCGCACAAGCCACTGAACAGCTGTGGCAAGCTGGGCGGATTCTTTTTCATTCAGATATGTGGTGACCGTCATCACGCCTTGTACCGGCATAGATACCTCCCTAGTCCCAAGTTTTTCAAACAATATTAAGCAGCTCAAATTTTTATTCGACATGCTCCTGGCAACCCCCCCTTCCCCAACATGCTGCGCCATAGGAAAGGCAAACATCTGTATCGGGGGAACTTCTGCTGGCGTGAAAGAAATAATGCAAAGACATTGTTTGAGAGGACAATACTCCTGAAGCTTTACAAGAATATTGAAACGAGGTTAAAATTTCGTTAAATGAATGCTTCAATCGATTGCAAAAGTCGCAGTATCCTGAGGTTTACCGAAATCCAGTACTTTGCCATCTTTCATGACGATATGAATCCTGTCTCCATGCAGTGCGGCATCAGCAATTACTCAAGAATTAATCGTCACCGGCGGAACATCGTCATCCGGACGCAAGAATGGCAAGCAAAGCCGGGACCAGAAGAATTTGAACCGTTGTGTAGAATCTACCTATCCTGTTCCAAGAGCCTTTCGGCTCTTACGCGACTACGTTTCGAGCCATAAGTACATGATACCGATGCGTGTGGCCTGGAACCCTTCCGTTGTCGTCGACTCATGCGCTTGCTCGGCGTTTAAAAATCGCGGTGCTAGGAGTTCGAACGCTTCTGAGCAGAGGATCGCCTTTACCCTTCCGCCAAACAGAGATTCAACCACGACCCATCAGGCACGCCTGCATTTATTCTTCGTGAACGCAGTGAAATTCCGGATAAGAGCCGTAAAGGAGACACACACCAAGGTCTGTATCTTTACCCTCGCGGATTGAATGAATTTGTATGTTCCCAGAAGTTTGTTCTGTCAATTTCTCTGCTTATCTTTATGCTCGATAGTCAGTTCCTGTCATAGCCAACAACAAGTCGCGATCAGAACGTGCCTATCATCGGTTCCCCATTATCGCCCGAGAGACCCGTTCATAGTTTTCAACGGAAGTGTGACCTCGACAATTGTTCCTTCTCCAATCCTGCTGGATGCGGTGATGCTGCCGCTAAGCAGGTTGACCAGATTATTGACGATTCTGAGACCCAAGCCGGGAGTGTCTTGTCCTTTCACTTCAGAATTGTGTTTGCGACCTGAGACGCCGAATAGGTACTTGACCTGTTCCTGAGTCATCCCCCTGCCGTTGTCCGCGATAGTCATCCGGAGAAGTTCGTCTTCTTTGCACAAGATTACGGCCACGCGGCCCCGTTCGGTGAACTTAACCGCATTGCTTGTCAGCTCTGTCATAATCCTGCTTATCATGGCAGGGTCTGATTCAATGAAGAGTGGAGCGGGAGCGGAGACGTCCATAACGGTTAATGGTTTGTTGCCGGCCATTCTGCGCCCTATCTGCGAAACTTCGTGCAGAAGTGTTACAATATCGAATCGTTCATATGTTGGCTCAACAGGCTCCATCTCTATCCTCGTAAGATCCACGATATTGGAAATTACCGCGGAAAGGCTTGTCGCATCTCCTATCAGAAGAGAGAGCCTTTCCCGCACGCTTTTGAGCTCTCCTTTCTGATATGCCACTCGTACGAGCTCTGCCTTGCTGAGTATTTCGTAGAGAGCCGAACCTGCATCGCGTGTCGCCTGTGAGACCGCAGGCGAGTATGTTAGAAGCGGGCCCTCGTCGCCCCGGTAAGCGGACACACAAGATGCGTTCTGAGGCGGAGAGTGCAATGCTTTGAGGACTGGCGGCATGCCTCGCAAAATGGTTTTTTTAGAGTAAGTTGAGGAACTCGGTGTCGGCTTCATGGTTTCTCCTTTATGATGATCATTGCCGGCAGTCAATCAGCATTGCTTCCGCCGGGGAAATATCCGCCATTTCTCACAGCTAAAGTATCATTGTCAAGACTAAGCCTTTCCATTTTTATCATCTGTTCGACAGTTGTCCGTCGATTAAGCACAAGCAACAGTATTGAGGCGAGGAAAAGCAAAAAGTAAAATGTTAGAAAGCGCCAGCCGGCGGTCACGATTACGATAGTATCAGCCGGCAATAAAGAACGGTAGGTAATATAGAAAATGGCCTCAGCTCCGCCCGACCCTCCGGGTGAAGGAATGAATGCCACGAGAGCAAAGACGACAACCTGAAGCGCCATGAACAGCAGCGGTTGGGCCCGAATGCCGAGGCCCATCAGTAGCAACGAGATAATTGAGTACCTGCATAACCACTGTACAGTTGTCAACGTCATGGTCAGTGCAAAAAATGTTTTCCCGGTACGGATGATTGTGTGATAAGTCCCGATAAAATTGCGATAGGAGGAAAGGAGGCGAATTGTTATGCTCCGAATGGCAGGAAACCGCCTGTTAATTCTTTCTGATTGAAACCAGAACAGGAAAATGGCTGACAGGACGGTGGCTGCAATTACCGAAACAGGCAGCCAGAAATGAGCATGCTTAAACGCGTCCAATCCGTTTTTCACGATGGGCAGATTCCATGCCGACGAAAGAGTGAGCGTGACCGGCACCATGACGAGAAAAAAGAGGGCATCCTCAAAATTTTCCAGTAGCGTAAGCGAAAAGGCAGTGCCGGCGGAAAATCCCCGCTTCATCAGCAGTCCGATTTTTACCGGGCACCCACCGATGAATGGCGGAGAAATCGCCGCGCCGAGCTCGGCGCTGAGAGCTATTTTGAATGTGTCGCGATAGCGTATTTTCCCACCGAGAAATTTTCCCCAGAGGAGCAGTCGGAACGAACCAGTGAACCAGGGTACTATGCTCAGGAGCAGGGCGACGGCCAGATATGCCGGCTTAAAGCGTAAGGCAGCATGGAACGCCGCCCGGTCAACGGCCATAAGGCAAAATAGGACGTTGCCAATGACCCCGAGTGGAATGAGAAAGAACAGTTTGTTGAACAACTTTTCCGCCCCTGTGGTCGGGAGCGGGCGTTTGTCGCTTGAAAAGTCAGGCGCAGGTCGCATAGCGCTCGCGCTTTAATGCTTCATGATAAGTCAGGAAGCGTTCGGCGCCTTCCTTGCCCATGTACCGGCCCAGCATCCGTTGCTCCGTCTTTGTGAGGTCGACTATGATCAGACCATCGAGCACGTTTCCGAAATCCGGATCAACATTGAACCCAGCGATCCTGCCACCGAGTTTGAGGTATTGTTTCAGGAGTATCGGGATTCCCTTGTGGTCCGATTCGATGGAGGATATCAATTCTGATATGTCCTCGATATCTTCTTTCATGATCCTGATTGCGGCATCGACATCCCACCCTCTGATGGATTTTTGTTTTAGTGGTTTTCTGGCCTTTACCAATCCAGCCATATCGTCCCGATACCGTGACATTTTTAAAAACTTGACGATCAACTCTTTCGACAATGCATGGTAGCCGTCGGTAATGCTAACAGGACCGAATACCGTTTTGTAATGCGGATTATCCACGATGAATCGTCCGATTCCCTTCCAAAGCAATAACAGCGGCGCATAGGACTTCTGATATTCGAGCCGGATGAATGAGCGGCCCATTTCGAGTGAGGGGCCGAGACGTTCGATAAATTCAGGCTTATACCGGAACAGGGTATTGGTGTAGAGACCTTTGAGACCATACTTTTTAACAAGATCGTCGGCTCTTCCGAGACGGTAGGCGCCGACCACTTCCTTCTTCGCCAGATTCCAGATGAACAGGTGAATATAGGTGCTGTCGAAGGAGTCAATATCCACCGATTTTCCCGTCCCTTCGCCGACAGCGCGGAAGGTAATTTCGCGCAATCGTCCGATTTCCAGTAAGATATTCGGTATCTGATCGGCCGTGGCCTGTATTACGACCTGATCTCCGCTCTCAACCAGAGTTTGGCTAGGCGCAAGCATGCCGAGTTCTTCGACCATCATGTCAGGATTGCGGGGCAGGATTATAGCGGCACCCGGGTCTTCTTTCATCAGCAGGGAGAATGTGGAGCCACGGTACGCCTTACGGATTTGGCGAAGTTCCAGAAGGTAGGTGCGTAACCTGAGGTACTCCGACATGTCATCGTCCTGCTCAAAGGTCTTCAATTTA